>Ga0208246_1000525_pt1 | contig 30085 bp, 24 predicted proteins | sample RifOxyD2_FD_184039 | JGI IMG/M metagenome (GOLD analysis project Ga0208246, IMG submission 184039) | Soil microbial communities from Rifle, Colorado - Rifle Oxygen_injection D2 (SPAdes) | ecosystem: Environmental > Terrestrial > Deep subsurface > Rock core/Sediment | place: Rifle, Colorado... | reverse complement strand
TATGTATTTAAAGGGGAGATGTAGATGTTAAACACCGAGTGTTTAACAAAACTACTCTATAGTTTTTAACCAAACACTCAAAAAATTAAATCTATCTTTCCAGAATTTTTTCCAACCAATATCTTGGTTTTCCATAATATCTTGAAAATAAATATTGTTTATTATTGTGAATATTTCTTTTGCTTCTTCAATATCTATCTGAGGAAAATATTTGTCTTTATATATACTTTTTCTGAATAAGTAATGATTGATTTCATGACAGATTGTTCTTATTGGAGCTTTAGTTGAAGCAGAGACTGATATCCCTTGTTTTATATCCATGGAATATGGTGTTGAATTTATAAAACATACAAAATCTTCAGGTAATTCAGTTCCAAATATTTGAAATACTTTTTTTAAAAAAATTTCTTCTACTTTTGGTGTCCAAATTGATTCAAATTTTTTCATTGTTTCTCTATTAACTGGAAAAATACCCGTTTTCTTTTTTTCATCAAAAATTAACTCAAAAGCATCTATATCTTCTCTACATTTTTTATCAATTTTTTCATCATATAAAAACTTCATATTGTGATTATATACCAAAAAAGTAGGGGTGGCGAGATTGTATCCCGCCACCCCTTTGCACTAAATACTTGATGAAGCGCTTCGCCTTTTACATGAAAGGATGAAAGATCTGGTGCTTATGGCGAAGGTAGAAAAATTATTTCAAGCAGATAAAATATACTCTTCTTGATTTTTCTGAAGTAGTATTGCCATTTTGATCAATGAGTTTTACTTTTTTGAATCTCTTTTTTAATTTTTCTTCAATAATTAAGAGCGGAAAAGATGTTTCTTGTATTATGTCTTTATTATTTTTGTGCGAACCATCTTTTTGTTTTTCAGAAATGGTTATATTCCAATTATAAATATTTGTAGGTTTTTCTGATACTTGTATGATAAATGTATTATTTTCAAATTTTCTAGAAATAGGAGAAGACTCTACAAGAAAAGAAAGCGCATATTGAGTATTTATATCAAAAATAAATACGCCATCTTTATTTAAGTGATTAAAACTAGTATTAAATGTCATTTCCCAATCTTTTATGGAAAGCAAATGATTAATGGAGTCAAATAAACATAAGATAACATCAAACTTTGTATCTAATTTAAAATACCTCATATCCTGAATTGAAAGAGAGGCGTTTGGAACTTTTTTTCTGGCGCTCGCAATCATTTCTTTTGATATATCAAGACCACAAACCTTAAATCCTTTTTGATCAAAATAATAGAGTATGGAACCAGTGCCACAAGCCAAGTCCAAGATTGTTTTTACTTTTGGAAAACTTTCTGAAATCCAACTTTCTATCTTCTTCGCTACAACTACCTGATTACCCATTATGGAATCGTAAAATTTTACAAAAATATCTGAATAAGCCATATGTATAATTTAATGATAATTAAAGAAAAAGTAAAGCCCCCTGGCTTTACCTCAAGGGGCTGTGCATTTTATCATAATCTATCAAACTACCCCGTGAATCTTAAGCAGTGGTATTACTTTTTCCTTAAAAAACCGCACTGCTTCACAAGCATAATCGTCCTTAGCATGTCGGAAGTTGCCATGCAGAAAATATGCATTTGCACGACAACCAGTGCCACACAAAGAACGCAGATCGCACCCGCGACAACCTTCAACATCACCAATACGGATTGTCTTTATTTCCTGCATGGCTTTTGAATACCACACATCCCACAAAGATGTTTTCCGTATGTTTCCAACAGGAATTTCTGTGCAGTATGCGCACGAAACTACATCGCCGTTTGGTTTAACACAACATTCACGACGACGTCCTTCATAATCGCATACATAATCTTGGTCTGACAAGATTTGAAGTCCTTGTTTGAACAACACTTCCCGAAACAAGTATTCTATCTGCAAACTGAATGGGCTACCGTTTGCTAAATGTCGGCCAAGAAGTGGTAAACATCGCTCGGCAATCATTTGCCAACCTGGATTGAATGAAGCACCACGAAGTTGGAAAAGAGTTGTAGGTTTTGGGAAACCTAGTCTCCAACTTTTTACACCACATTCAATCATAAGGTCATACATCTTTCCAAGATGTTCGATGTTCTCAAGATTGATAACTGTATTGACAGTGACCGGGATCCCAAACTGCACAAGTGTTCGCAAGTTGTCAATTATTTTTGATAAAATACGGTGTGATTCGCCTCCAGAGAAACCCCTGAAAGCAAAAGTGTTGCCAGGTATTGAATCAAGACTGACAAATACTGGAAACTTGCTCAATAATGATCGAACAGTCTGCACGAATTTTTCATTAATAAGTAAGCCATTAGTGAACAATGCGGAGATTCGGATATTTCTTTCTTCCGAAGCCCGCAAGACAACATCGAGGTTTTTCATCATAAGTGGCTCACCGCCACTGATGCCGATATTGTTGACCTGCATTCGTTGCATTTGATCGAGCAAGGATATAATCTCTGTCAGATTGAGTTTTAAACCACTCGCTATGAGATCACCCTGATAGCAGTGCACACATCGCATATTACATTCAGCACTTGCTTCAAGATGTACAGCTTCAAGCCGATGGTCGGGGACCTTGTCAGTAATAAATGTCCGAGGTTGGGGTTTGTCAGTAAAAGAAAGTGCTCCTACCTGTTTCAGTTTTGCAAGAAGTTCAACTACTTTATTGCGAGAACTCTTAGAGTATAGATATATTATCTGTTGAAGCGTTTTGGCACCATTGAGCAAATAAATTAATTCAATCTGATCGTCAAAGAGTATGTATGTTGCACCAGTTCGAAGACTATGCAAAACACTTTCCGAGGCGCTATGTCTGAGCATAAAGCTCTTATCTAATGATAAGTATTTTTTCATATCGGCATTTTCCTGTTTGTTTGGAGATTTACTGTTTAGTAGAAATAAAAAGCGAGGAGCCCTAATGGCTCCTCGCGTGACAGAGTTGATTAGGTTATTCTCCTGGCTCGCTGGCATTTAGTGCCTGAGTCAGTCGAACTTGAAACTTCCTCCGCTTCAGAGAACCATGCTTCAGCACTTTTCTCTTTGATTTTTGATATTTTCTCACAGTTATCCTTTTGTTTTGTTGGATATCGCTCCAACGGTTGCGTCTTGTTTCATTGCAAATAAGACAAGCTCTTTAAATCCTTTTTGTTAAGATCCAAAAAGCTTGTCTCATAGACAATAGTTTTTTCAAAGAGCTACTTATATTAATAGGATACCCCCCTGTCGCCGAAAATCAAGAAGTGGAGCCGAATATGTATTTAAAGGGGAGATGTAGATGTTAAACACCGAGTGTTTAACAAAACTACTCTATAGTTTTTAACCAAACACTCAAAAAATTAAATCTATCTTTCCAGAATTTTTTCCAACCAATATCTTGGCTTTCCATAATATCTTGAAAATAAATGTTGTTTATTATCGTGAATATTTCTTTCGCTTCTTCAATATCCATCTGAGGAAAATATTTTTCTTTATATATACTTTTTCTAAATAAATAATGATTGACTTCATGACAAATTGTTCTTATTGGAGTTTTAGTTGAAGCAGAGACTGATATTCCTTGTTTTATATCCATAGAATATGGTGTTGAATTTATAAAACATACAAAATCTTCAGGTAATTTAGTTCCAAATATTTGAAATACTTTTTTTAAAAAAATTTCTTCTACTTTTGGTGTCCAAATTGATTCAAATTTTTTTATTGTTTCTGTATTAACTGGAAAAATGCCTGTTTTCTTTTTTTCATCAAAAATTAACTCAAAAGCATCTATATCTTCTTTACATTTTTTGTCAATTTTTTCATCATATACGAACCTCATATTGTGATTATATAACAAAAAAGGAGGGGTGGCGAGACTGTGTCTCGCCACCCCTTTGCACTAAATACTTGATGGATGGTTCTAGTTTGAGCAACCACCATCGTCGTCGTCACTGTCGCAGTCGCAGATGCAAGCTTCGGTTTTTGACTTGTAGCCCTTGAGACCATCAACATCAAAAGTTCTCGTTGCTAGCTTTGCGTCCACTAGATTTTTCAATGTAGTGTCCATTGTGTAGTGAGGTGGTGTTTTCTACGGAGCAGGGCTGACACCTTTTATTTCTTTATCTTTAAGGAGAGGGTTTAGAAGATTAATACACTTCCTGCTGGTAACATTTTTCACAGTACACTTTTTCAGGACGATCGGGAGCATAAGATGTTTCGAATTCCACTTCGCACTTCCCTGCGTGGTCGTGAGTAGGTAAATCACACATACATTGTCGACTATAAAAGTGTAAAGAATTGCGTAACATCAAGCGTTCATAGTGCCGACAGTTTGGGCATAGTCGTGGTAATGGAATATTCATTCTTTTGCAAAAATCAACTTCCATATCAATTACGCGAAAAGCTCCCGTGCATTCTTGATTACAATTCCTATTATGAGCGCATTCAATCACTTCATTTAAAATGCTTTTTTCTATATCCTTAATATCATCTGGTATTTTTGTACTTTCTAAAGTAACTTTATAATTTTGTTTTACTATTAGATAGGATACAAAATCCTGTGCTTTAATTTCTTCATCTTTTAATGGGAAAAATTCATAAGCCGCTGTGGCTTGATATGGGAAGGGTGAAAGATTACTTGGAAAGAATTCCCCATATTCCCTCGTACTTTTCATATGCTCAATAATTTTTGGTAATAATTTTTCGTATTCTTCTTTTGAATATTGTTTATTCAAAATACAGTATTGTTTTTTACGAAGTGATATACAACCAAAAATATCAGAAGAACTAGGGCAGAAAAAAGAATAGCTTACATTTTTAACATTATTAGATACTTGTGTACTAAATTTAATATTTGATCCTCCTCTCCCAACAATCAGAGATTCATATATAAGCTCTGCATTATCACCAAAATTTGAGTAATCATAGCAATCTTTAACAGGACCAGTCAGTATATTTTGAACGAATTTACTATTTTCCACGCCCCTAACTCGATAACATTTTTTAGCATTCTTTGATTCATAAATATAATCACCTATTATATTAGTATTACGACGACTGTGTATGTATTTTTGTGGGTATTTCAGCCAGTGCTCATAGGCTTGGAATTTAAGTGTTTGAAATGATTGTTCGGAGCCAAGATTAAACTCGGCTATTTTTTTAAAATATTCTTCCTTAGAATATTCCGTATTAAAAATACAATATGATTTTTTACGGAGTCCTATCGAAGCGATACAACTATTACATCCCACACAATCTTTACATAAAGTTATTTCTTGGCAACTATCGCAATCAACTGAAAAAATTGATTTATAGCAAGTGCCCGTATTCACATTACCGTAACCAAGCTCACATTTATGTGTCATATTACTATCAAGGCAATGTTTTGATGATTGGTCCCAAATAAGATAAGCAGAATCTTCAGTATAAGAAGCTCCTCGAACAAAGTAGCAATTCTTTAAATTATTGGCATTCGTACAATACTGGCAATTGACCATATTAGTTATTGAATGAGCAGGTAGTGGTACAGTGTGCATCAATTCTTTAAACTGATCAAAAAAAGGTTGCATGAAATTATATTCTTTGCCGTAGTCCATTGCGTCCCAAGCATCAGAAAACCAATAATCTCGATCATAAATTTTTACAGGACTCTCCTCAGGGAAAAATGATAAAATTGCTTCACCAGTATGTGCATCTGTTTTACGAAATAAATGCCATTCATTTCGCCAAGTTAATCTTCTTTGTAATCTGCAATCAGGGCAAAAAGTCGGTGGTGGAACCTTTATTTTTTCATAAAAATTAAAATCTTCCACTTCTATCGTGAAATCTTTTTTGCAATTCTTACAATTTTTGGTTTGGAAATTCATATTTTTATTATTTATAATTTAATGCTTTATTTACAGCATCAATCATTACTTCAGTATTTTTATGAACGAGGGTTATATAATCAGCGCGAGAAATAATATTGTCTTTATAGTTTACTTCTATAAGAACGGCCTACAATATGAGTAGATTCAATTGAAGATGCTATTTTCTGAATATCGGTTGGATTTTTTTGAAAATGTTTTTCTTGCATTTCAACTAAGTAATCTATTGGTTTTTTTCCCCCCTTAATTTTATTTAAAAGATCAGTTAATAACTGAGTGATCTCTTTATTGCTATAGAAATGAATTTCTAGATTAACCCGGAGCCAATGAAAAACATCATAAGCTTCTAAATTTGTAGTCATTGTGTGTTCCATGATTTGAACAATAGATGAAATATGTTGCTCTGTGAGATAGGATAAATTTGTAAATCCCCAAAGCTCATAGTAGATAAATTCTGGTTTTAAATTTTTTTGTTGTGCAATTTTTCCTAACTTAATTATTTTTGGCATTTCCTGCTTTGTTACTTTCTCACTATCTACACATATTCTTAGCCAATAAAGAATAGATTCCGGCTTATAGCCTAAATCTATTGAGCCATGTGCTAAGTTAAATAACTCATCGATATAAGGGGTAAGTTTGGGATAAGAACCAGTATAATAAAGTTTTTCTAAGACGTATCCAGGGTAAAGTCTACCCTCAGTAGCAGAGGTTAGCTTAAGAATCTTTTCATGTTTGCTCTTTAGCATAGGAAGGTTTAATAGAGCCTTAATCCAAAAAGATCTCGTGTCATGGGGTAAAATTTGTTTAGTCATATGTTTGTAAGACCTGAAGTCTTGTTAATGATAATGATATAGGGTTATTATATCACCCCCACCCCCGTAAATGTAAAGTATATCATAGGGTGACCCAGAATTCTCGCTTCAAGTGCAATAAATTCTAGAAATACCTTGCAATATACGGTTAAATTAAAAAACATCCTCCGTAGAATAAAATAACTGAAAAGTCCTCATTATTAATGTAGCTGTGGATAGGAAAACAGAAAAGATTAATATATAAAATATGATATAATTACATTATAAGAGATTAAAAATATAGATTATGAAAATAAATAAATTAATTAGTAATATAAAAAAATTAGAAAAAAGGAATAATAACTTCCTGCATTTAACTGCTTATGAAAATCAGCTTTCCAAAACAGCTAATAGTTTTTTATCTAGTAAATTATCCGAAAGATATTTTTTTGGAGCAGGGATAAAAGGGGTGATAGACCGTAATCCCTTTACATGTCTTGGTCTTAAAGATATTCAATTTTTAATAGATGAAGCAAATCTATCAATGAAAAAAATGATTAGTTGTGAAAGTTTTACACAACTTTGTCTTTCTGGAGTTCATGCAATGATGTGTACCATACTTTCTCTATCTAATCCAGGTGATACTGTAATGATTGTAGCCCGTAAAGATGGAGGACATTTTGCCACAAAACATATCTTAAAAAAAACTGGTAGAAAATATGTTTATGCCCCATTTAACTTAAAATCTTTAGATTTTGATAGTAAAATGGTGAGTAATATTTTTAAAGAAAAAAAATGCAAATTATTATATTTAGATATTTCATATTACATCAATCCTATAGATATTAAAGCTTTAAGAAAATCATTGGGGAAAAATGCAATTATTATATATGATGCAAGTCATACAATAGGTTTAATGATGGGGGGTCAGTTCCAGTCGCCTCTTATAGAAGGGGCTGATATCATTTGTGCAAATACACACAAAACTCTTCCGGGTCCACAAAAAGGATTGATAGCTTTTAAAAACAAGAAATTGGCTAAAAAGGTAAACGATGTTATTAGCAAAGGATTAGTTTCTTCTTCTCACACACATCATCTTATTGCATTATCTATATCCATTCTTGAGATGAAAAAATATGGTAAAAAATATGCAAAACAAATTATAAAAAATTCTAATCAATTGGGGATGAATCTAGAAAATTTGGGTTATGAAGTTAGAAAAACACCCAATGGTTCATATTCATTAAATCATCAGGTTCATTTATATATAGATAATTTTAAAAATAGAAAGAAAATATACAGCAATCTTGTTAAAAATAATATATCAACTAATTTTGATGATAGATTAGGTGATAGGTTGTTTATCAGACTTGGTACACAAGAAATTACGAGAAGGGGTATGAAAGAAAAAGACATGAAAGGGATAGCTACTTTTATAGATAAGTCGTTAAGAGGAAAAAATGTTAAAAATGATGTAATTAAATTTAATTCACGATTTAAAAAAATATATTATAGTTTTGATTAATTTTTTAATAATCTTCATTGACCAACCTTCACTATTACATTATCATGATAACGGAAAGTTTAATTAAAAACAATATTTACGCAATCCAAAATATGTTATGATGCCTTTATGCAATGGTTTTTTATAGCTTTAGGGGCGCCATTTTTATGGGCATTGGTAAATGTTGCCGATAATTATCTTGTTTCTAAATTTTCACGAAAAGAGGAAGAAAGAAGTTCTGGCGGGCTAGTTCTTTTTTCTAGCCTTATCGGTATTTTTATTGCTTTTTTAATTTGGATTTTTGTGCCGGATGTATTTAACATACCGACTTTTGATAAGCTTTTACTTTGTGTTTCCGGAGTTTTAACTATCGTTTGGATTATTTTATATTTATTTTCGCTTGAAATAGAAGAAACTTCCGCAGTTGTTCCTTGGTTTCTCTCTGTTCCTGTTTTTGGATACATTTTGGGTTATTTTTTTCTCGGTGAAACGTTGTCTTTTCAACAGCTTGTCGGTTCCGGAATTATTTTTTTTGGGATTCTCTTGATTTCTTTCAATTTTGAACCAGGCAAAAAGAATTTTAAAGGAAAACATATTTTTTATATGATTTTTGCTTGTATTGCCATAGCCATTTCTGGAGTGATTTTTAAATATGTGACTGTCGGTAATAATTTCTGGATTTCATCATTTTGGGAATATTTTGGTCTTGGAATGTCCGGATTACTTATTTTTCTTTTTATTCCGCATTACAGGGAATCGTTTATGCATATGAATAGGACAGGAGGAAATACAATTTTGATTGTTAACATTGTAAGTGAATTGATGTCAATTATTGGTAATTTGTTAACTAATTTTGCTTTACTTTTGGCACCAGTAACGATGGTTTACCTCGTTGGTAGTTTTCAGCCAGCAATTGTGCTTTTTTTGACTCTTTTTGCTACAAAATTCTTTCCGAACATCGCAAAAGAAAATCTGACAAGGCAAGTTTTATTACCAAAAATTATAGCCATTGTAATTATGATTGTCGGAAGCGCTATTCTATTTTTGTAAAAAATATATTAAAAGAACATATTTATATCTAAAAAACTAGATGATTTTTTAGTGTTGACAGCAGTATTTAAAAGTGCGACTATGTTTTTAGTGTAGACCAGAGATTAAGGAGGTAATTACTCCTACTGGAATACTAAACAATAGTTCCTTGAAAAATAGGAATCAAATAAAGGATTATATGGCTTTACGTTTTCTTACTGTGATTCAAGACTTTCTTGACCCTGCAACCCTACCTGTTGAAATTGTTGAGCGCAAAGGAGTTGGGCATCCTGATTCGCTTGCTGATGCGTTGGCAAATGAGGTATCCGTTGTTTTTTCAAGATATTGTCTTGCCCGTTTTGGCTTTGTGCTCCATCATAATGTGGATAAATTGTATATTGGAGCTGGAAACTTTCGCACTGATTTCGGTTCGTGCGAACGCTTACAGCCAATACAAGTACTCACTAACGGACGTATCTCAAGTAGATTTGGTGATGAGAAGATTGATATTGTCTCCTTGCAAAAGGAAGCAATCGAGCAATATCTATTTCGAGTGCTTCCGTCGTTAGGTAAGGAGGATATTGTGGTCGTACCTAATGCGACGCAATTTCATAGAAATGAGCACCGATTTACTCCGCGAAATCAGAGCGATGTTCCTGATGCTTTATCTCCGAGAGCAAACGATACATCCCTTTGTGTTTCTCACTGGCCACCAACCATTACTGAGTCGCTGGCCTATCGATTCGAGCGGTATTTTTGGAACGCAGAAGAAGGGTTTGCTGTGCCGCGTTTTGCAAACATTGGACAGGACATAAAGGTCTTTGTGCTTCGCGAGGGAAAGCACATCGAAGTGCTACTCTCTGTCCCGACACTCTGCAGACATACTAAATCGTTCAAGCAGTATCTCGAATTGATACGGCATCATGAGTTTCAACTCACGCTGTTGGGCAAGGAGATGGTGTCTTGTCATGGTCTTTCCATTTCAGTTCGTGTTAATCCGCAAAAGAACCCCTATATGCTTGGCATCGGGAGTTGTGTTGAATGTGGAGAAGAAGGACTGGTGGGACGAGGAAATACTATCCTTGGTATTATTGCGTCAGAGCGGACACATACTCAGGAGTCGTGGGCTGGAAAAAATCCAGTGTATCATACGGGGCGGGTGCTCGGGTATCTTACCTTTAAGCTCGCTCGGGCAATCAGTACACAACTTCAGGTTAAATGTTCTGTCTCTGCACTGACGCGATGTGGGGGCTCATTGATTCCGCCTCGATTCCTTTCCGTGTCAGTAAGTGATGCGGTGGATAGAAATACTCTTGAGTCAATCGTTGAATCAGAGTTTTTAGTGGCGAACTATGTTGAAGAGATCCTTGCATTTCGACCGTGGCTTACAGAGTTATGACCAACCATCAAGTATGTTTTGAACAATTGGGGCGTGCGATAGTTGCACGCCCCAATTTTTTTTACATTTTCGTGTAATGTGACGTCTGTTATCTTACGTGTTTTTGTATTAGTTTAAGAAGAGCTGTATGCAATAAACCGTTTGTAACAAGGTGTCCTTTAATGGGGCGGTCATAACGTTGTTCGTTGCCAAAGATATTAGTTACTTTTCCACCTGCTTCTTCGACGAGCACCTTTAGAGCAGCGGTATCATTCGGTTGATTGCCGGGAAAAATTGTACCAACAAATTCTCCAGCGGCGGTAAGAGCACCCATGTATGCGATTGAAATGTTACTTATTCTCACACCCTCATTTTTTAAAACTACCGCCAGCCGAGAAAAATCAAACGGTGCGTTATTCCAGTGTACAACACTAAGTAAAGAATGTTTTAATGTATCTCTCGGAGAAACAGAGATTTTTTTTTCATTCATAAATGCTCCTTTGCCTTTCTCCGCAAAAAACATTCGATCCATAAATGGGTCATACACGACACCTAGAATACTCTCGCCTTTATAAACAAGAGCAAGTGAAAATGCACATACCGGAATTCCATGGGAAAATGGAATAGTTCCATCTAGTGGGTCGCAAACCCATACATAGTCGCTTTTTTCCGAAAAATCATTGCCTTCTTCAGAAAGAATACTATGATTGGGAAATGTTTGCTTAACAGAATCTATAACCAGTTGATTGATGATAAGATCAGTCTTAGTAAGTGGCGTATTGTTGGCTTTCCATTTTTTCTTCATTCCCAGTTTGAAATCATTTCTGATGATTTTTCCCGCTTGTTTTGCGAGATCAATTGCAAATCTCTTATAGTTTTTCATATTCTTATTATAACATCACATAATTATTAATATACATTGTAGCAAGATGTAATTTTCGGTAGAAAAAAACAGCCGGCTTTTGCAAGCCGACTGTTGAAACTTTTTTGTCATCTCTTTTTAGGAAAGACGCGAAAGTATTTTGAGACATTTCATGGTGCGCACAATACTTTGTTTACGAAGCCATGAACGGCTCGGATCAAGACATTGATTGCATTGGCATGCGGCGTAACCAGCCCACACGACTGTTTCTGACAAACAAGACAGGAAAGGAGTTATTTGTTTTTTCTGCAACAATTTTTCAATTTCTCGTCTAACGCACTGTTTGGCAGAGAGCCGAAAATTCGGTTGTTTCCTTCGAATCTCCAACTCAATCCTATCAAGTCCCACAAGAAACGCCGCAAAATCAATTGCCGGAGATGCGAGTCTCGCCCCTTTTCGTCTACCGGGGGTACTCACCACATGAAGACGCGGATCAATGAAAAACACATCTTCGCCATCCGTAATTATGTTGAGGAGTCCAAGATCGCGATGTGCCAAGCAGACAGTTATTTCTTTCACCTCCTTCATTTTAATACAAAGAGAAGACAAGTCCCATGGTATTTCAGCACGCCGTAAACTTTCAGCAAGTCCGCGGACAAGCTCTCGAATAAAAGCGGATAACTCCATTCTCTTTTGTGTCGCTTTGATGGGACGGTTGAGGATAGCTAGTTTTGCAAGAACCTTCATCGTAAGACTCAAAACAAGCTTCTGATGAATTCTTATTTCTCGACTCTTCCAACCGTGTCTCTTTGCAAGCCCATTGATTTTCAGAATAGCTTCCTCAAGAGTTGAACCGGAAATTGGTTCAACCGCTAAGATTGCACGTGTCGGTGATGCACTACCGAACGCAACACGGGGAAACAAAAGGCGCTTTTCTTCTTTCGTAAGAAAGTGAGCGAAGCACGCATAGGCTTCGTATTCTCTTTTGAGAACATACGGTGTTCCTATTTTCAGCACAGTTTCTAAACGAATGATTCGTTCTCGACCTTCTCGTCCGACCAGCTCTTGCCGTATTGCTACCTGAAGTTTTTTCAACCCTATTTTTTCTAACAGATTCAGCACATCATTCATATTGTCCTCCTCTCATGTTTTCAAAGAACCTTATTGTTTGTCGGATTCGTTCCGATTATTGTGACTTGTTTCGTAAAGGTTTGTCAAAAAGCTGAGTATCTAAATCGAGTGTACCCCCTTGTCGCTGGAAGTCAAGAAGTTATTATTTCTCCGATATCTGTGCTAAAATAGTTCTATGCCTGAAGAAGATAAAAAAAGTGATTTGTTTTTATGATATATATGTTATAATATTTAGATGCCCGAGGTAGACAGACAAAAGCAGGTAAAGACTATACAATTTGGCGAACATATAACAATTGACGGTTACGGAGGTGATTTTGATTTATTAAATAGTAAAGAAATAGTTTCTTCTTTGTTGTCAGATTTAACTGAAAAACTTGGTATGAAAATGCTTTCAAAACCAATGGTGGTTTCAGCTCCAGGTAATTGGTCAAAAGACCCAGGTGGTTGGAGTGGGGTTGTTATAATTGCGGAAAGCCATATATCAATACATACTTTTCCTAAACGCCGTTTTATGAGTGCAGATGTCTATTCCTGTAGAAATGGATTGGATGTACAAAAAATTGTAAATTATTTTACTAAGACTTTTAAATTATCTGAAGTAGAGACTCATTTTATTAAACGAGGGACAAGTTATCCGGCAGAGAATCTTGTATAACTTTTGATTTTAAGATGAAATCTTTAGCAAATAAAAAAAAATTAAGAATTTTATTTATATCTCGAGAATTAATATCGGGAGATTTATCGTACAGATTAAAACAGGAAGGTTGTGATGTAAAATTATTTATTAAAGATAAAGGACAAAAACAATGCCTTGATGGGATTGTCAGAAAGACCAGTAATTGGAAAAAAGAATTAGTTTGGGTTGGAAAAGATGGTTTAATTATTTTTGATGACGTTGGGTACGGTAAAACTCAAGACAAGTTAAGAAAAGACGGGTATTTAGTAGTTGGCGGTAGTGGTGATGGAGACCTTCTTGAGCTAGATAGAATATATGGCCAAAAAATTTTAAAAAATGCCGGAGTATTTAGCCATGATTTTGATACAAAAAGTTTTACTATTAAATCAGCTATAGCATTTGTTAAGAAAAATAAAGGTGAATGGGTTGCAAAACAAAATGATCATAATACTACATTAAATTACATTGGAAATATTAAAGATGGATCCGATATGATAAGTGTGTTAGAAAATTACAAAAATGTTCTGGGTGGTTCTTGTAAAGTATCACTTCAAAAAAAAACTGATGGTGTTGAAATAGCTATTGGTAGATTTTTTAATGGGAAACAATGGTTAGGTCCATCGGTTATAAATTTTGAACACAAACATCTTGAAAATGATGATATTGGACCTTTGGGAGGAGAAACTGGGACATTAATGTGGTATGAAAAAAATGATAAAAATAAATTATTTCAGCAAACTCTCGCTAAAATTAAACCACATTTAGAAAAAAGTAATTACAAAGGATACATTGATATAAATTGTATTGTAAATAAAAACAAAATTTATCCATTAGAAATTACATCAAGATTTGGGTCCTCCACAATCGAGACACAAGGGGAAATACATACTTCTCCTTGGAGTGATTTCTTTCTTTCTCTAGCAAAAGGAGAAGATTATAATCTTAAATATAAAAAAGGATATGCTATAAATGTAGCGCTAACTGTTCCACCATTTCCATACAGAACAAATGATAAAAATATTATAAATAGCGATGTAAATATATTTTTAAAAGAAATGTCAAAAAAAGAATTTTCACATGTACGATTTGAAGGAGTATCAGCAAAAAAAACAACAGAACACCCATACTATACCGCAGGAAACTTGGGGTATGTTCTCTATGTAACTGGAATTAATAAAACGGTTCAAAAAGCTCGAGAAAAAGTATACAAAATAATAAATAAAATAATTATCCCTAAATCATTTTATAGAACAGATATAGGAACAAGATTTATAAGAAAAGATCAAAAATTACTTAAAAACTGGGGTTGGATATAGATATGAGTATAAATTTTGATAAAGCAAAAAAATATATTGGTAGCTGTTGCGGTAATAGTTTTATCATTTTAGATTGTAGAAATATAAATGTAGATAAGCAACAAAAATCTGATTTTTCTAAAAAAAATATTATTAAATATAATGTTGATTCAGCTCTTTTTATAGGGGATGTAAAAGGTTTTGATATTTCTATAGAAATATTTGAGAAGGATGGATCAGAATCAGATTCTTGTGGAAATGGATTACTTTTAGTTACTTATCTTTTAGGACTAAATAAAGGAAAAGTAAAAATGAAAGGCGGTTCTGTTATAATTGAAGGTAACTCAGAAAAACAAGCAATATTAATAGACATAAAACTATCAGATGTTAAAGAAATCAATTCTGAGAAGAATTGCTTGTTTATTAGAGTTGGTGAACCCCATATAATTTTTTTAGTTGGTGATTTCAATAGTTTTGATTTAATCGCTACTGGGGAAAAGCTACAAAGAAACTATCTTGGTGGGGTGAATGTTGATGTAATTAAAAAGATAGATGATTTACATTTTTTAATAAAGACTTATGAACGAGGAGTTTTTAATGAAACAAAGTCATGTGGTACTGGATCCTTGTCCTCTTATGTTGCTATTTCTCATTTTTATAATAAAATGTATGAGTATCCTGTAGAATTCAAGAGCAGTGGTGGGATACATTTGGTATCTAAAATTGGTGATATGTTAAAATTAGAGACTCTAAAAAAATTTTGTGAAATCAAAGCTTTAGATTAAAATCAAAGACATATGGAATATAATTTTATTACAAACATAGAAAGCTGTTATATAGATATTCCAAGTCTTTTATATTATTCTCATATACCTTCTGCGATTATTGCATTATTTTTTGGGTTTTTTATATTATTAAAAGGTGAGGAAAATAGATTAGAAAAAAAAGTTTTCTTTTTTATTTCTTTAACCTTTTTTTTGTGGGTAATAGTTGAAGGTGCAATTTGGTTACTTTATAATAGCGTGGACATGATGTTTTTGTGGTCATTTCTTGGCTTGTTATATGCATTACTACATATATTAAGTCTGTATTTTGTTTATGTAATGATAGATCATAAAGATATTTTACCGAAGATTAAATATATTTTTGCAGTTTTATTGTTGCCAATTGTTTACTTAACACCCACAGTATATAACATAGTTGGTTTTGACATTGAAAATTGCCAAGCAATTGAAGGTAGTTATTTTATCGCTTATAGATATTTTATTGGAATTGTTTCTATAATCTGGATATGTGCATTACTATATATAAGATATAAAAAAGCTGAGAAAGAATCTAAAAAACAAATCTTACTTCTTGGTTTTGGGGTACTCTCGTTTCTGTTTTTATTTTCATGGTCTGAAATAGTTGGTAGTTTTACTGAAAGTTTTGAGATTACTCAGTACGGACTTTTTGGAATGCCAATTTTATTAGCCTTTCTCGCTTATCTTATTGTGAAATTTCACACCTTCAACATTAAACTTATTGCAACCCAAGCATTAGTCTGGGCATTAGTGATAATGATTGGAGCGGAGTTTGCTTTTATTCAGAGCAATATAAACAAAATTCTTACTGCTGTTACACTTATGATTTCTGCGTGGCTTGGGCTTATTATTGTTCGTAGTGTTAAAAAAGAAATACAACAAAAAGAAGAATTAGCTAAATTAAATGTTGATTTAAAAAATCTTATGGTACAACGTGAATCCCTCGTTCACCTTGTTACCCACAAGGTCAAAGGGTCATTTACTCGTTCTAAATATATCTTTGCCGGAATTTTGGACGGAACTTTTGGTGATATATCACCAGATGTGAAAAAATATGCGCAACAGGGTTTAGAGTCAGATGATGCGGGTATAAATACTGTTGATTTGGTTTTAAATGCTGCTAATCTACAGAAAGGCACAGTGAAGTACGATATGAAAGAGCTTGATTTTAAGGATGTAATTCTCAAAATTTTAGCGGAGAAAAAAGTTCAAGCAGAAGCGAAAGGACTTGTGGTGGAAAGTTCTATTCATGATAGTAAAGATGATGATTATCGTGTTCTGGGTGATGCTTTTTGGCTCAAAGAGGCTGTTAACAATTTGATTGAAAATTCTATTAAATATACTCCAACAGGTAAGATAGTTATTAAGCTTGAAGATGGAAATAAAAAGATAAAATTCTCTATAAAAGATACTGGTCTAGGTATTACTGATGAAGATAAAAAGAATTTATTTACTGAAGGGGGAAGAGGAAAAGAGTCAGTAAAGACTAATGTAGATAGCACAGGGTATGGTCTATATACGGTAAAATTGGTCATAGAAGCGCACAAAGGGCGTGTTTGGGCTGAATCCGAAGGCGCAGGCAAAGGCTCTACTTTTTATATAGAACTGGGCGCGGTAAAGTAGGATAAAGTTATATTTTTGTCTTTTTACAATAAAATGTTGACGCATTTTATTAAAAAGGATAATATAAATGTATGGCAATCAATTGGACAAAACTATACAAGAAATACAAAGGTATGTGGGTAGCTCTTTTAGACGATGAGAAAACAGTTGTTGGAAGCGGTAAAACTCTTAAAGAGGCTTTGGCAAAGGCTAGGGAAAAAGGATACAATTTTCCTATTGTAAGTCGAATGCCTGAAACACTTGATGCTTATATCGGAGCATTATGAAATTCAGCTACAAACGCTACGGATCAGAAACGCTCCGACCAGTAATAGAAATCAAAGTAAAATCAGGTTCTAATTTTTTGCGCTACGAGGTGTTAGTTGATTCTGGAGCGGATATTTGTATTTTTAACTCAGAGGTTGGTGAAGCGCTCGGTATTGATGTAAAAAAAGGTAAAATCCGTGAGGTTTTTGGGGTTGGAGGTAAGGCCTCTTTATATTATCTTCATAAGGTGGCGATTGAAGTAGGGGGGTGGCGATATAACATTGAGGCTGGTTTTATGCCAGATGTCGCGGGACGAGTAATGCCTTACGGTATTGTCGGACAAAAAGGATTTTTTGAAAATTTTATAGTAAAGTTTGATATGATAAAGGAAGAAGTTGAATTAAAAACACGAAATTAATGAGAAAGAAGTTTAGTAATTATTCTTCTTTTAAATCAACGACGCTTTGAACCTCTTCGATTGAGGTAATTCCATTTAATATTTTTACTATGCCATCTTGACGCATTGAAAGTATCCCTTGCGCGCGCGCGACTTTCTTGATTTCATGTTCATTTGGACTCTCAGGGATTATTTTTTCTATCGCTTCATCGGTTTTTATCGCTTCAAAAATACCTATTCTTCCTTTATAGCCGAGTTTGTTGCATTTTTCGCAACCAACAGGAGAAAATATTTTAAAAGATGCGTCGGGATTGATGTTGTATTTTGAAAGATTTTTCCCTTCTGTTTTTATACTGTCTAAAACAAGCTTTATTATTTTATTTTCTTCTTCTGTTGGTATTTTTTCTTTTTTACAGAAGGTACAGAGCTTTCGCACGAGACGTTGCGCAATAGACATAGATAAAGCAGAAACTAAAATTTTTGGATTCACTCCGAGGTCGATAAGTCGGGGGATGACGCCTGCTGCATTGTTTGTGTGTAGGGTAGAGAAGACTATGTGTCCTGTGAGGGCAGCTTGCACGGCAGTATCAGCTGTTTCTTTGTCGCGAATTTCTCCGACCATCACCACATCAGGGTCTTGGCGTAATGCAGAACGCAAGCCCTCGGCAAAAGTATAGCCCCTAGCCTCATTTGTTTGTGTCTGGGTTATACCAGTTATATGATATTCTATAGGGTCTTCAATGGTTATTATTTTTATTTCCGGAGAGTAGATTTTTCGTAAAAATGCATAAAGAGTGGTGGTTTTTCCACTTCCTGTCGGACCAGTGATTAAAATAAGTCCGTTTGGTTTTACAATTTCTTGTTCAATTATAGAAAATAGATAAGGTTCTATGCCCAGTTCTTCGAGTTTCACTTGGATGGCTTTTGGATCCAAGATACGCATAACTATAGATTCACCATAAGCGCCAGGGATAAGGGAGGTACGAATACTGAGTTCTTCTTTTTCTTCCATGATACTAAAACGTCCATCTTGCGCTATGTTTGAGCTCAATTTCATTCCAGATAAAAGTTTAATACGGGAATTTAGTAATTGGTAAGTATCCAATCCAAAGAAAGTTATGTCTATAAGTACACCATCTAGTCGTAAACGTAGTCGTCCTCTGTCCTTTTCTGGTTCTATATGTATATCTGAAGCTTTAATAGCAATTGCTCCAGCTAAAATTATTTCTAACACTCGAGAAATTTTATGAATTTTGTTTCCTTCCAATGCTTCTATCACAAGTTTTTCAATATCTTGCATGTATTTTATATTTTTTGCAGTATCTCGTAAAACATCCGGAGAAATATCCAGTCCACCGATTTTTGAAGCTTCTGCTTTTGAGAGTTCTTTATATCTTTCCCAAACTTTATTTAAACTGGCATCGGAAACCATATAAAAAGTCGGTATTAAATCTTGTCTCTCCATATTTTCTTTCAGTGTTTTAAATAAATCGTCCGATGGTGAACGAACAGCTATGAAAATATTTTTCCCAAAAAGTTTGAAAGGTGCCACTTTCATTTTTACGGCTTCTTCTTCTGATATTGCTCTGAGCGCTTCATTGTCTATGCCGAGGCGATATAGGTCTACATAAGGCAGATGATATTTTGATTCTGCTAAAGTAGCTATCAATTGTTCTTCTTCTTGTTTATGAAAATCTTCCAGTTCTTTATTTTGTTTTTCTTCATCAAAGTCTGACGCCATATGTAAATAATTATACCGTAAGTGGTATAATTTACATAATGTCTAAAAATACAAAAACCTTAGTTTTGCTGGATGCTCACGCTATAATCCATCGCGCTTATCACGCTTTGCCGGAGTTCTTGTCGTCCAAAGGCGAGCCGACAGGGGCATTATATGGTCTTGCGAGTATGTTGATGAAAATAGTGACTGATTTAAAACCAGATTATATTGTGGCTTGTTATGATTTACCACAGAAAACTTTCAGGCATGAAGCTTATGATGCATATAAAGCTGGCCGAGCAAAGGCTGACGAAGCACTTGTTTTGCAATTAATAAATTCACGACAAATTTTTGACGCTTTTGGCGTGCCCATTTACGATGCTCCGGGTTTTGAGGCAGATGATGTGTTGGGGACAATTGTTGAGCAGATAAAAAATAGAGGTATAAACCCCGTTAGAAGCCGCGAGGGCTCACAGCGACCCCATGCTTCTAACGGGGTAAATATAATTATTGCTTCTGGTGATATGGACACGATGCAATTAGTAGATGGCAAAAAAGTGCAGGTTTATACTTTGAAAAAGGGAATCAATGACACAATTTTATATGATGAAGACGCAGTTATTGCTCGTTTTGGATTTAAGCCGGAGCTTTTACCGGACTACAAAGGTCTACGAGGGGATCCGTCAGATAATATAAAAGGTATAAAAGGTATTGGAGAAAAAACTGCTACGATTTTAATTACAACTTTTGGCACTGTTGAGGAAATATACAAAAAAATAAAAAAAGATGAAGAAGTTTTCAAAAAGGCTGGTTTGAGTCCTAGAATAATAGAATTGATTAAAAATAATGAAGAGGAAGCTTTGTTTTCAAAAACTTTGGCAAAAATCAGGACTGATGCGCCGATAGATTTCGTTTTACCTCAAAAAACTTTTTGGGAAAGTATTGATAAGAAAAAAGTAGAACAAGTTTTTTCTCTATTTGAGTTTCGAAGTTTGTTTGGGCGATTGAAAAGTTTTTTTGGAAGTAATCAGAAGCCAAGTAAGGAAGATTCTCTCGAGCGAACCCTTGGTAGGAGTGGCGACGACGGACAGAGAAAATTTTCAGCAGAAAATTTTCGTGGTGAGTCCGAGAGAAATCTTTCTGGAGTGGCTTCTGATTACACAAAGCTTCAAGAAGCCAGCATTGCCCTTTGGCTTATAAATTCTGATATTTCAAATCCCCAAATAGATGATATTTTAATGTTTGCAAATACGGATTCTTTTAATGTTGCATATGAGCATATCCTTAAAAAGTTAAAAGAAAACAAATTAGATAAAGTTTTTGAAGAGATTGAAAAACCGATAATTCTTATCGTGAAAGAAATAGAGGATTATGGAATTTTAATAGATAAAAAATATTTTGAAAATTTAAGCAGTGAATATCACACAGAACTCGATAAATTAACGGCAAAAATATATAAGATGGCGGGAGTGGAATTTAATATAAATTCACCTAAACAAATGGGAGAAGTGCTTTTTGGTAAGATGGGTATGAAATCAAGCAAAAAAGCAGGCGCAAGTGGAAATTTTTCCACAAAGGTTTCAGTTTTAGAGGAACTGGAGGAAAATAATCCAATCATAAAAGAAATACTTGCTTATCGGGAGTTGCATAAATTGCTTTCTACTTATATTGATGTTATTCCAAAGATGATAGGGGAAGATGGCAGATTACATGCAAAGTTTTTGCAAAATGGCACAACTACAGGCAGATTTTCTTCACAAGATCCAAATTTACAGAATTTGCCGATAAAAAGCGAGCTCGGTAAAAGGATTCGTGGTGGATTTATTGCTCAAAAAGGTTGCAAACTTTGCGCTTTTGATTATAGTCAGATTGAATTACGAGTAGCAGCGATGCTTTCTGGTGATAAAAAGATGACGCAGATTTTTCGCGACAAAAAAGACATTCATTCTGGTGTAGCTTCTTTTGTTTTTGGTGTGGATGTAGATAAAATAGACAGTGAGATGCGCCGCAAAGCGAAAGTTATAAATTTTGGCATCATTTATGGTATGGGAGTTTCCGCTTTACGAAAAAATCTCGGTGGAACACGAGAAGAAGCGCAGAAATTTTATGATAATTATTTTAATCAATTTTCCGGTGTGCGAGATTATTTGGAAGAAGTAAAAAAGTTTGCATTAAAAAATTCTTACACCGAGACTTTGTTTGGTCGTCGTAGATATTTTCCGAATATAAATTCTAGACTTCCATTTTTGAGAAATATGGCAGAGCGTACTGCGACAAATGCTCCAATTCAAGGCACAGCCACAGCAGACATAATAAAGCTTGCAATAAGATATGCTAATGAGGATTTGAAAGGGGTGAGTCTTTCAAATAAGGCTCATTTAGTCCTTCAGATTCATGATGAGCTAGTTTATGAAATAGAAGAAAATGTATTGCCAAAAGCTGAAGAAATAATCAAAAAAGCTATGGAAAATGTGCTAGAAAGGTCATATTTACATTATAAAACAGATATTCCACTAGAAGTTCATTTTGGTTCTGGAAATAATTTTGGAGAGGTGAAATAATGAGTTTTTGTGCTAGAATAACAAAATGGAAAGCCTTGAAAAAATAGAACAAGTTTTAGGGAAAGAAATCAATAAAATTCATAAGATTTTAGCGCATTCTTATTCTATATATTTTATCTTGTTTTTAACTGGAGTAATTTTAGATATTATTTTTAAGTTTAGAATTTTTACAAGCCCCACAGCTGTACCAGTAGGTATTCTTTTTCTGATTTTTGCTAGTGTTTTAATATTTTGGGCACAAAAGTATTCCAAAAATTTTGATGAAGAAAATCCAAGTAAAGAAAGTTTTTCTAAAGGACCCTATCGTTACACTAGGAGTCCTACGCATTGGGGTCTTTTTCTACTGATGTTGGGTTTTGGAATTATAGCCAATGCTCTTTTTGTGGTTTTATCTACTCTTATATCTTTTCTTCTTTCCAGATTTATTTTTTTAAAGAAAAGGGAAAATGTTCTTATTTTGAGATATGGTACACCTTATATAGAATATAAAAAATCAGTTAAGCTCTAAATTTAATGATTTATTTATTTTGTGGCGATGATACTAAAAATAAAATTTCTAGTTATGAGAAATTTGTAAAATTAATACCTTCAGGGACAGAGATTTCTTTTATAAATAGAAATGAATTTAATCCTATTCAAATAGAGAGTTTTTATTCTGGTTCGAGCCTTTTCTCTATCTTGTCTGCGGTCATTTTTCAAGATATTTTAGGATATGAAGAAAATAGGGATTTTATTTTAGAGAAGTTGGAATTAATGGGAAATTCTACTAACTCTTTTATTTTTTTAGAGGGGAAATTAAATAAGTCAATATTGGATGTTTTTAGAAAAATAGAGCTAAAAAAAATTCAGTTGAATATTTTTGAGTTGCCGAAAGAAAAAAAAGAGAAATATGACAATTTTTTAGTGGCAAATGCTTTTGCAAATAAAGATAAATTGAATACCTGGATTTGTTTTAGACAAGCGATGGATGTGGGGGTGGGTATGGAAGAAATTATTGGTGTTCTTTTTTGGAAAATAAAAGATATGCTGATTAAAAAAGATTTTCGTAAATTTTCTGAGTCTGAATTGAAAAAATCAGCCACTCATTTGAGTTATCTTTTACCTGAAGCACGCAAGAGTGGTTTAGACGCTGAATCTGCTTTTGAGCAGTTTTTGCTTGAAGTCTTTTAAAAATATGGTATTATCAGGCTCATGCGCCCGTAGCTCAGTCGGTAGAGCAGATCCCTTTTAAGGATAAGGTCGTTGGTTCGATCCCAACCGGGCGCACAAAATATGTGACCATAAAAGTTATGTCAAAAAATATTTTTAAATTACATCTTCCGTTTAAACCAGCGGGTGATCAGCCTGTAGCTATTTCAAAGCTTGTGGAGGGGCTTAAAAAAGGGATGAAAAAGCAGACATTGCTCGGTGCCACAGGCACAGGCAAGACTTTTACCATGGCGAATGTGATTGCGCAGAACAATAAACCGACTCTCGTGATAGCACATAATAAAACTTTGGCTGCGCAGTTGGCGCAAGAGTTTAGATTATTTTTTCCGGATTCAGCAGTGCATTATTTCGTTTCTTATTATGATTATTATCAGCCAGAAGCATATATGCCTGTAACGGACACTTATATTGAAAAAGACGCTTCTATAAATAAAGAAATAGACATGCTTCGCCATGCTTCTACACAGGCGCTCCTCACTCGTCCTGACGTCATCATCGTTGCTTCCGTGTCTTGTATTTATGGTTTAGGTTCACCGGAAGAATATGAAAAAGTAAATTTAAAATTAGAAGTTGGACAGAAAATGGATAGGATGACTTTAATGAAATCTTTGATTGCTATACATTTTGAACGCACAAATGCAGACCTTACACCAGGAAGTTTTCGTTCTCTTGGTTCAAAAGTAGAATTTATGCCGGTATCGGAAACAGTTATGTATCAAATAGAATTACAAGGTTTAACCTTGTCAAAAATAACAAAAGTTGACCCGATTTCTTCACACATAATAAAAGAAGAAAAGAATATTTTTATTTTTCCAGCAAAACATTTTATTACCGAGGATGTGAAGAAGAAGAAGGCTCTGGTAGAAATTAAAAAAGAATTAAATAATCAGTTGAAAAAGTTTAAGAAAGAAAAAAAATTGCTTGAAGCGGAAAGAATTAAAAGAAGAACGAACTATGATTTAGCAATGATGAAAGAAATAGGTTATTGTAATGGAATAGAAAATTATTCTAGACATTTGTCAGGCAAAAAGGAAGGTGAACCGCCGGAAACTTTGCTTTCTTATTTTCCTAAAACAGGTTTTCTTACGATTATTGATGAATCGCATGTTACCTTACCACAACTGCAAGGTATGTATGCAGGAGATGCTTCACGCAAGAATATCCTTGTGGAATATGGTTTTCGTTTGCCTTCAGCCAAGGATAATAGGCCTTTAAAATATGAAGAATTTCAAAAACGCATCGGGCAAGTAGTTTATACTAGTGCAACTCCAAGTGAAGAAGAAAGAACTCAAAGCGAACAGATTGTGGAGCAAATCATTCGTCCGACTGGACTTGTAGATCCAGAAACAATAGTGAGACCTGTTTCTGAAGGGGAGGGTATTAGCAAAGAATCTTCTTCTTTGGGGTCGCTGTCTCCACGTGCTCGTGGAGCGCTCACTCTCGGCCCGTCGGCCTGCGAGAGACCCCAAAAAATAAATTCTTTGCCATACCCTGGTCAGATTCAGGATTTTATAGAAGAGACAGAAAAAACAATCAAAAAAGGTTTTCGAGTTTTGGCGACGACACTGACGAAAAAAATGGCGGAAGATCTTTCTGTGTATTTGAAAGATAAAAAAATAAAAGCTGAATATCTTCATAGTGATGTGAAGACATTAGATAGAATAAAAATCCTTACGCAGTTTAGAAAAGGAGAATTTGATGTATTGGTTGGAGTAAATTTATTACGCGAAGGGCTTGATTTACCAGAAGTTGCTTTAATCGGTATTTTAGATGCTGATAAAGCTGGATTTTTACGTTCAGAAACATCTCTCATTCAGACTATTGGACGTGCAGCACGAAATAGTGAAGGAAAAGTAATTCTTTATGCAGACATTATGACCGATGCGATGGAATATGCTCTCAAAGAAACAATCCGTCGCAGGAACATTCAGCTTGCTTATAATAAAAAGCATGGCATTACTCCAAAGACGATTATGAAAAAGATAAATGACATCACGGAAGAGATGGAAAGTGAGCATGGAAAAGCAGTAAATGTGGAACTAGCTTTAGATTTTAAGATACTTGGTAAATCTATTAAAGACATCATAAAAATAAAAGAGAAAGAAATGAATGAAGCAGTTAAAGAGCTTGATTTTGAAATAGCTGCTATTTTACGAGATGAAATCGGGGTGCTAAAGACTCGCTTGGAGAAAGATAAAAAATAGTCTAGTATGAAGAGATATACACCCCCTATGAACACGGCGGGGTGTCATTGTGTTTATATGAAAAACGACCCCGAAGGAAAGAGTACTTCCTACGGGGCAGGAAAAAACATGAAAAAAGAACCATTAGAAAAAATTGTTGTGAGAGGAGCAAGGACTCACAATCTAAAGAATATAGATGTAGAAATGCCACGTAATAAAATGGTAGTTATTACTGGTGTTTCTGGGTCTGGTAAGTCATCGCTTGCTTTTGACACTATTTTTGCTGAAGGGCAAAGGCGATATGTTGAGTCGCTTTCTTCATATGCGCGACAATTTTTAAACCAAATGCCAAAACCAGATGTAGATGAGATAACTGGACTTTCGCCGGCAATTTCAATCGATCAAAAATCGCGTTCAAATAATCCACGTTCCACTGTAGCGACAATTACAGAGATATATGATTATCTGCGTGTGATGTATGCGCGTATTGGGCACCCCAGTTGTCCCTTATGTGGAGAAGAAATAAAAAAACTTTCCAATGAAGAGATTTTAAATTTTGTTTTAGACTCCATTAGAAATTACGAACTTAAAAGTTCTATTTCTAACGGAGCAGGGAAAAATAAACGAAAAGTTATGGGAGTAGAGTGGGATGAGACTGAGATTAGTATTTTTTCTCCAATAGTGCGAGGAAGGAAAGGGGAATATTACCAATTACTTTATGATTTGCTTGGAAAAGGTTTTTCGGAAATCCGTTTAGATGGAGTGATGAAACGCCTTCGAGAGCAAATTACTCTTTCTAAAAATAAAGCTCACAACATAGATATATTAGTAGATCATTTTGCTGTGCACGAGTTTTCCGCCAAAGGCGGATCCGCCTCGGGCGGAAAAGATTCCATAAATGGAGAAGCTCGGATGCGTCTTGCTGAAGCCATAGAGCGTGCACTTATTGAATCAGATGGTCTTGTTACTATTTCTTTTGGAGATGTTTCACAAGAATTTATAATGTCTGCAAAATTTGCTTGTAAAAATGATGGTTTTTCTTTTCCGGAAGTTGAACCTCGTTTATTTTCTTTTAATTCTCCTTATGGAGCATGTCCAGTTTGTAATGGTCTTGGGTCAAAATATTTTATGGGGGATGAGCCTTGTGATGCTTGTCATGGCGCGCGTCTTCGTCCTGAAGCCTTGAATGTATTTTTAAATTCTTCTTCCCACCCAGACCTAGGGGCAAATAGTAAAAAACAAAAGTCCCTAGGTCTGGGTGGGGGTTTGGTAAATATTTTAGACTTAGCCTCATTATCTATTGCAGATGCTCATGAATTTTTTATTAATCTAAAGCTTTCTGATCAAGAAAAAGAAATATCTGTGCCGGTAGTTCGTGAAATAGAAGCTCGACTGAAGTTTATGCTTGATGTTGGCTTGGATTATTTACAGCTTTCTCGAAAAGCAAACACTCTATCTGGTGGGGAAGCACAGCGTATTCGTTTAGCTTCTCAGCTTGGTTCTAGGCTTGTTGGCGCGCTTTATGTGCTTGATGAGCCGACTATAGGATTGCATCAAAGAGATAATGATAGATTAATAAAAACCCTTGAAAACCTTAGGGATTTAGGTAATACGATTTTAATCGTAGAGCATGATGAGGATACTATTTTTGCTTCAGATTACATTGTAGATATTGGTCCAAAAGCTGGGGTACATGGAGGGAAAGTGGTTGTTTCGGGATACCTTGAAGAATTATTAACTGCAAACCCCGAAGGAAAGAGTACTTCCTACGGGGCAGGAAAAAATACAATGAAATCTAGAACACTTGGTTATTTACGAGGGGAATTAAAGATTCCAATTCCGGAAAAAAGACGAAAAGGAAAAGGAGCCTTGCGTATTTCTGGAGGAAAAATATTTAATATAAATAATTTAAATGTTGAAGTTCCTCTCGGCGTAATGACTTCTATTACAGGAGTGTCTGGTTCTGGTAAGAGTTCTTTAATGTATGAGATTATTTATAAAAATCTTCAAGCTCGGCTCGAACGTAAGTATCGCACTGCTGAAGTTTTCAATTGTTCTTCGTTTTCTGGAACAGAATATCTTTCTCGCGCTATTTTAATAGATCAATCTCCGATTGGCCGAACACCGCGCTCAAATTTGGCGACTTATACTGGTGCTTTTACACATATTCGAGATCTTTTTGCCACTACCGAGGAAGCCAGACTTCGAGGTTGGAAAGCAAATAGATTTTCTTTTAATGTAAAAGGTGGTCGTTGTGAAGCTTGTGAAGGAAATGGAGAAATAGCTGTAGAGATGCATTTCTTGCCTACGGTTTATGTGACTTGCGATGTCTGTAATGGTAAGCGTTTTGATAAAGAAACACTTACTGTAAAGTTAAATTTAGGAGAGAAGCCCCGACGCCTTTCAGGGTCGGGGTCCCGACCGCAAGCGTCGGGAAAAAATATTTATGAAGTTTTACGTATGACGGTGGAAAATGGGTTGACCTTTTTTAAAGACATACCGGCTGTTTCAGATAGGCTTCAGACTCTTTTTGATGTTGGTTTGGGATATTTAGAACTTGGTCAATCTGCCACAACTCTCTCGGGTGGGGAAGCGCAACGTGTAAAAATTTCTAGCGAGCTTTATCGTCCACATTTGGAAAAAACAATTTATCTTTTAGATGAACCGACTGTTGGTTTGCATTATGATGACGTGCAGAAACTTTTAGAAGTGTTGAATAAGCTTGTTTCTAAAGGTAATACTGTCGTTCTAATAGAACATAACCTTGATATTGTGAAAAGCTCGGATTACATTATAGATATTGGTCCAGAAGGGGGAGTAAATGGTGGAAACCTTGTGGCAAAAGGCACACCGGAAGAAGTAGCTGGAAACAACAAATCATATACAGGAAAATACTTAAAAAGAGCATTAAAAAAATAAAATGAAATACGAGAATTTAAAAAAATTAAATATTCCAGACAAGGCCGGAGTGTATTTTTTCATGAAAAGGAAGCAGATTCTTTATATTGGAAAAGCAACATCGCTCAAAGATAGGGTGAAAAGTTATTTTGGTAATGACTTAATCCAAACAAGAGGGCCAATTATTTTAGATATGGTTTTTCAGGCAGATAAAATCGAATGGCAAATTACGGATAGTGTACTCGAGGCTATAATCATCGAAGCAAATTTAATTAAAAAATATCAGCCGAAATATAACACTAAAGAGAAATCAGATAAAAGCTTTAATTATGTTTGTATTACAAAAGAAAAATTACCGAAGGTGGTTATTATACGAGGTAAAGATGTCAAACATCGGGTGTTTGACAAGGCATACGGTCCATATACTAGTGGGACACAGCTCAGAGAAGCTATTAAAATAATTCGCAGAATTTTCCCATTTTTAGACGATAAAAGTAAAAACTATATGGAATTTTATAAGCAGATTAATTTAGTTCCTGATTTAGATGATAGAAAAATGTATTTACAAAATATTAGAAATATAAAATTATTTTTCTCTGGTAAAAAGAAACAAATTCTAAAAAATTTACAGAAAGAAATGAAAGAATATGCGAGAAAACGAGAGTTTGAAAAAGCGGGGGAAATAAAAAGACAGATTTTTGCACTGAAGCACATAAATGATGTGGCTTTAATCTCGGATACAAAAATTTCATTACCTGCTTCGCTGTTTAGAATCGAAGCTTATGATATAGCTCACATGGGAGGGGAAAATATGGTGGGGGTTATGACGGTAGTTGAAGATGGAGAAGTGATAAAAAATGAATATAAAAAATTTTCCGCCCGAGGCGGATCCGCCTTTGGCGGAAAAACTGTTTTGGGTAATAGTAAAGCAAACGACACAGCTGCCTTAGCAGAAGTTCTAGAAAGGCGGTTAGCTCATACGGAATGGTCTTACCCTAGTTTGATCGTTGTAGATGGCGGTATGGCTCAAATTAACGCTATTAAATCGGTTTTATCTAGATTAAACCTAGAGATTCCTGTGGTTTCTGTGCTAAAAGATGAAAAGCACAAGCCCAAAGATATTATGGGTGATAAGAAATTTAGTATAAAATACAAGAGAGAAATATTGCTTGCAAACAGCGAAGCGCACCGGTTTGCTATCGCTTATCATAAAAATATGCGCAACAGAAACTTTTTACCATAATACACATTTACGCCATGGCGTATATATGCAAAAGAACAAACAACAAGAAAATATTTTAATAATTCATAATGTGAGAAGTGTACAAAACGTCGGAGCGATGTTTCGCACTGCTGATGCGGTGGGGATAAATAAAATTTATTTGACGGGTTATACTCCTGCGCCACTTGATAGGTTTGGTAGAAAAAGGGGAGATTTGGCAAAATCTGCATTGGGTGCGGAGGATTATGTTAAATGGGAATCTAAAAAAAGCCTGCCCGCCCTCATGCGTAGCTTGAGGCGGGAAAATTTTTTAATTATAGGTGTAGAACAAGCAAAAAATTCCATGGATTATAAAAAAGTAAAATTACAGAAGAAAAATGTTTTTATAATGGGTGCAGAGGTGACCGGAATACCAAAGAATGTGCTAAAAAAATGCGACATCATTGCCGAAATTCCGATGCGAGGCAAAAAGGAATCATTAAATGTTTCTGTAGCTTGTGGAATAGTATTGTTTAGAATGTGTAATTTATAAAAACACAAATATCAAAATTTATAAAGCAATCTATCTGGTAAATTCTCTACCTAAATGCAACAGCTTTGTTAATTGATAATCTTGGAACTTTGGAAATGATAGCACAATCAATTGCTTCTTCGTATGCGCTTTTGTATCCAAGAGATTTTCGATATTTGTGATT
>Ga0208246_1000523_pt1 | contig 30106 bp, 25 predicted proteins | sample RifOxyD2_FD_184039 | JGI IMG/M metagenome (GOLD analysis project Ga0208246, IMG submission 184039) | Soil microbial communities from Rifle, Colorado - Rifle Oxygen_injection D2 (SPAdes) | ecosystem: Environmental > Terrestrial > Deep subsurface > Rock core/Sediment | place: Rifle, Colorado... | reverse complement strand
TCGTCCGTTAATGGTGATCGGGAGCGAAAAATTGTGCGGCTTTGATGCGGACAAGGTCTCCGAAGTGTTGGAACGTTACGTCGAACCGATGCCGAAAATCAACTGTATGGAAAAAGGGTGTTTGGAGAAGAGAGACACGTGATTCGATAAATCCGTTATCACGCGTCTCTTTTATGTATTATGTTCTAAAAATGGCAATTTGTGCGCTAAGCTGCTCCGTCATTTGATGCAGATGCTCAGCTGCTGCTGCAATCTCTTCAACACTTCGGGCATTAGCGGTTGAGAGAGCATTTATATTCCCGATCTTTTGGATAATTGACTCGGTGGTTTGCGCATTGGATTGAGTGTCATTGGAGAGCTTTTCGATTGCACTGACCGTCTCGGCAAGTGCATGAACAGCTACTTCAGTATGGGCGTTTACTTCAGCAGAAGAGAGGGATAGATTTTCGATTCGCTTTGTGTTTTTATTCATCTGATCGGTGATGTCATCGATTGATTGGACGATGATGTTGACGGTCGCATTGGTTTCCACAAGACTTTTTTGTGTTCGTTCCGCCAGTTTACGTACTTCGTCGGCTACGACGGCGAATCCTCGTCCGTGCTCACCTGCACGCGCCGCTTCGATGGCGGCGTTGAGTGCGAGGAGATTCGTTTGATCGGCGATATCGGCGATAACGTCAAGAACCTGTTTAACCTGAGATGCCTCATGGGAGAGGGAATTGAGACGATCATTAATTTCTCCCTCCATCTCTACGGTAAGGGTAAGCTGTTCGATCGTTCCATGAAGAGCACTTTGCGCTTCACGGAGATTTTCGCGTGCATCCAAGGCTTTTTTGCGAACGCTCAGTGCCTCGGAAGCCGATGCTCTCATCGTCTCTTTCATCTGATCCGAATCGGATGATGTTTGGGCCACTATCTTCGCCTGATCTTCCGCCGCACGTCCAATGGAAAGGGTCGTCATAGAGAGTTCAGAAGCAATAGAACTGCTTTCATGGACAGAATTTTTAACATTTTGGATGGTAGTTTGAGTTGCGGCGATAAATGCATTAATTGATGTCGCGGTTTGTGTTGCTTCATCATAGCCGTGTACTTGAATTCTTTTGGTTAAATCACCCTCACCACCGGCAAGCTCATGCGCCATTGTTTGCATTAGTGAAAGTTTACTAACAATGGAACGCTGTATTGCCATAATAAGGAAAAATAGGAGTATCGAAATAATTCCTATTCCCGTTATCGTCTCTATCATAATAACGGAAAACTCTTTGTCAACATCGTCAATATAGACGCCGCTACCGATAATCCATCCCCATTCTTTGAAGAGCTTAATATAGGATAGTTTCGGCAGAGGAATTTCTTCTCCCGGTTTGCTCCACATATATTCTAGGTATCCTTCACCGCTTTCTTTGGCAACACGGGTAAACTCGACAAACAGCTTTATGCCGTTGGGGTCTTTGATTTCGGAGAGATCGGTACCGTCGAGTTTGGGTTTGATCGGGTGCATAACCCCATTCACGTGCGTATCGAGGATAAAGAAGTACTCATCACCATTGTAGCGGAGATTTTTGATGGCTTCTTTCGCGGCATGTTGAGCTTCAAGTTGAGACATCCGCCCCTCATTGACCTCTTTTAAATAATATGACATAAGTGAAGTTGCGGTATCGATTTGAGTTTTGAGCATCGTCTCTTTGGAAGCCATCAGCTCATGTTTGAGATCATATAGCGCTTTCATCATTAAACTGGTGAGGAGAAAAATAACGATAACTGTCAATGCCGATAATTTGGTCTTTATGCTAAATTGATCCAACATAGATAATCCTTAGGTAGAATATAAAATGAATATGTATTCATTATTTTAAAATCTTATCGGAAAATTGGTCATAGATCAGTCATAAAAGCATAAAAATGTGTGACCGAAATAGCAGAATCAAATTGGCACAATTGAATATGATATTAGGTTCTATTACAAATGGAGAGCTAAGGAAGTAGATGTAGAACCCCGATGCCAAAATCAACTGCATAGAAACAGGGTGTTTGGAGAAAAAAATATAATATCTTGACATTGTCTATACATAGTGTTAAAATAGTCTGATGAAATACGAATGGGATGAAGCAAAAAACAGCGCCAATATCGCCAAACACGGTATCAGCTTCGAAGAAGCATCCGAGATATTTAATGACCCGATGATGATGTCCAAACTCGATTTACGTTATGAATACGGTGAAGAGCGGTGGTTTAGTGTCGGATCAACTAAAAAAGGGATGATTACAATGGTGGCGCATCTTTATTTTGATGAACATCAAGAACCTGTTATTCGTATTATCTCTGCGAGAAAAGCAACCCAAAAGGAGGCACAACATTATGCGTGATGAACTTTTAAAAATGGAAGCCGAATACGATATTCCCGATGAAGTCGATATGAGCGGAGCCGTTCGAGGGTATTTTTATACTCCCCATAAAGTATCTGTCAGTATGCGGCTGGATGATGACATCGTCATGTATTTTAAAAAAATGGCGTTAAGTGAAAAGCAGGGGTACCAAACTCTTATGAATATGGCGTTACGAAAGTATATTCAAAAAACGGGAACGAATTAAACTCTTTTCCCGCCTCTCATATTGAGCTGTTCCAGATATTTTTTATACGTTTGTGAACGTTGATGGTGGAATGTCTCATCCATCAATTTTTGTAGAGACTCAACCACCATTGCATAAATAAGCCCGACCTCTTGGTCGCTAAATCCCTCTTCTGTTTTTAATTTCTCAAAATCACTCACCACATCACGATATATCTCGGTACTATAGTAATCGAACTCGATAATTTTTTCAAATAATCTGTTGGCGGCATCATTGAGGACATGCCGTTTTTTAATCACAGGGCTTTTGAACTCCTCTTTTGGGAGAGAGCTTTGAGCACTCTTTTTTAAATCCTTGATATTATAGGCATGGATTAGCCATTGCAAGGCATCTCTTTGGTTGACAAAATCTTTTCGAACGGTTCCGATCGTCAGTCTCGCTTTGGCGTTTGGAGTCGATTCGAGATGGATAGGTATGTTTCCTATTTTTTTTCTGATAGAAGAAAAAATGATATCTTTTATATCGCTGCTGCTGTTCAGCGTCATACTATTTAACTCGCTGATTTCTTTGATGCCATATCAATGTTTTGTTGTTCGAGAACCATGTGATCAAGCGATTCAAAAAGTTTATGACTGGCTTCTTCGATTTTGATGAAATTTTCCAATATTATCGGAACGATCTCTTTTGTGTTATGTGTGCTTTCTTGAACGTATTTCATATTCTCGATGACAAATCTGTGTACAGTGTGATGATACTCGTCGATCATTTTATAGGTTTGGGTTTTCGAGAAAAACTCCGCACCATCTGAGTAGTACCATTTCCCGAATTTACATTCCGTATGATCAACAAATCGGTGTGTAACTTTATCATTTAGGACTGCAGAGTAGGCTTCGTGTTTATAAAGAATATGATCAATCTTCGCCAAACTAGAAAAAAGTTGGTTTTGGATAAAAAACGAATCTTTGGATGTTTTATTGGCATCTTGGTTGAATAGGGTCAATGTCTGAGAAAAATTTTCTACTTGTTTTACCGCATGATCCGATATTTCTGACATATTTTTTGCATGGGTCGTAATATCATCGGTATCTTCATTCAGCGAATGGATCGTGATCGTGATCTCATGGGTCGCTTTTTGGGTACGTTCGGCCAGTTTACGTACTTCGTCGGCGACGACGGCAAATCCGCGTCCGTGTTCCCCGGCACGTGCCGCCTCGATAGCGGCATTGAGGGCGAGAAGGTTGGTCTGATCGGCGATATCTTTGATCAAATCGGCGATGGCGGATATCTCTTTGGTTTTAGAGCTGAGTGCTTCGATACCGTTGTAGGTTTCCGATACGGTTTGCGAAAGAGTATAAAAATCTTCCAGCAATACTCCCGCCGATTCCCGACTCTCATGCGCCTGATGCGCCGTCATTTTGGCGCGTTCCGTAATATCTTCCATAATCTTGTTGCTTTTGATAATATCGGATTGGATCGTGATCAATCCTCCGTTTGTCCCCCCTCCTATTTTTTGGAAGTTTTCGCTGTAGTGGCGGCGGGTAAACATAAGCTGTTGCGCTCGTATCCCATCACACGATTTATTGATCGGTTTGATCGATTGGGCGAAGAGCCCTTTAAACCCTTCTGGGTGCATACTGTGATCTTGATCCCCTTTTTCCGCTAACTGCATCGAGAGGATGCTCTCACGCATATAGGCCTCTACTTGATCGAGGAGGTTATTAAAACTCCACGCCAGCGGAGCATAGGGTGAGTCATTCGCGATGGAGACAATACGCTCTTCCAGCATCCCCTGCGAAGCTCCGGCTAGTACATGTTCGATTTTTTCCAGTAACGGGTCTTTTCGTTTACTTTTGAAGATTGAAAACAAATTGATCATAGGTCACCCCTTTTTCAGTGAGAATAGTGTTCAAGCGTGTTTGCGATGCCGACACACCGTTTTGTCGCTCAATTTGGAGCAGTTCGCGATACAGCGGCTCGATGAGGGCTATCGCGTTTGGTGCAGGTCGGCGGCGAACCGAGTAATAGCCGATTTTATTTCCGCGCGAGTCGAAGGATGGGGTAACGTAGGCAAAGACCCAGTAATAATCTCCGTTTTTGGTTTTATTTTTAACGTAGGCATAGATCCCCTCAGGTTCCGCTATCCGCTCCCATAACAGTTTAAACACCGCTTTGGGCATATCCTCATGTCGGAGAATGTTGTGCGGTTTGTTCAACAGCTCCTCTTCCACATACCCTGACATTTCTATGAACGTCTCATTACCGTAGGTAATGTTTCCTTTCAAATCGGTTTTAGAGACGATAAACTCGCCGCTCTTCATCTGTAGTTCCATGTTTTCTACCTCCTTCGGTCATATAAATCTAAGCCATAGCAATTTCATATTGTTTAATTGTGTTTTCTATCATTTATCTGGCGATTAATGGGCTTTGTTATTAGATAAAATAATTTTGCAGCTGAAATCGTAGCGTGTTGATGCGGCTATAACGGTCACATAAAAACTAAAATATATGACCAGAATATGACTATATTTCAGGGAAGTTGTACTTTTTGATCTTATGAGGATTAGTACAATGTCTTTTGAGCTCTTCGACCGAGCATCGCGCGTCGAGCAATTTATCGAGCATCTCAATAAAGGCTTCGTTATTTTTATTCAAGGCACTATAATCGAAATAAGGGTGTGCCGCGATATGCTCTTCTATTTCGTGCAACAGGGCTTTGATCTCCTCATTAATTGTTTTAAAATTAGCGATCGAATTGACGTTTTCCATGGGTGCTCCTATAGTAAAATTTAATTGATACTCGATGCAAAACGTTCATGTGATATTTTGGTAGGAAGCGTATTTGAGCAAAATTTTTCCCTGTTTCAAATCAAACTGTATTTTTCGGCCGTTCTGTCCGCCGATATCCTCTGCAACGATTTCGATAGAGTACTCCTGTAAAATTTTTCGCGCAACCATAATATTTTTTTCTCCGATCATCATTGTGTTGCTCACATCTGTCGTATTCATCATAGCACCGCCAAAAATTTTGGCTTTCATTCTATTGGGATGTGCCCCTTTGGCAATCATTGTTTCGATCAATTTCGGAATGGCGATATTGCCGAATTTTGGTGTTTGAAGTCCGTTTCCGTTCCAAAAGGGGAGAAGGTAATGGTTCATACCTCCGATACCGAGTGTCGTGTCGTACAAACACACCGACACACAAGAGCCTAGAACCGTCGAAATTGCTTTTGGGGCGATATCGATATGGATCTGACCGACGTGAATAAAGGTGGAGTTCGTGAGGATCATTTAGAGCTCGATAGCATCATCAAATGATTCGAATAAAAACTCGTTTGAATCGTAGAGATCAGATTCAGAAGTGCTTTTCAAAAGAGGTAGGGTTACGGTAAAGGTGACCATTCGGTTTGCGGCAACGTAGTCGATAGACCCCTCCATACATTCACACAGCTCACGTACAATACTCAGCCCGATTCCCAACCCGTGTTCCCCCGCAGGACCGTTGGCGAAGCGGGTGAAAATTTCGGGTTTGAATTCTACTTTTGGCGGATACCCTTGATTGTTGATCGCTATCGTGAAGTTGGAAGAGGATTCCGAGATCGCAATATCGACGATACCGTTGATAAAGCCGTAGGTGCATCCGTTGGCAATGATGTTTTTGAGGATAAGATGGAGTTTATGGGGATCAGAGACGACGGAGTGCTCCAGCGTGTTGTGAATACTGATAATAATGTTTTTGCTGTGAATGAGATAGTGGAGCTCCTTGACTACGTCATGCACGATACTCTCTACATTCACGCAGACATGGCTCACCTCGAGTTCTCCGCTCTCCACGGCGGCGGCCGCTACGAGATTTTGGATACGGAAATTGAGCAACAGTGCTTCTTGGTGGGCGAGGGAGAAGATATCGTTTTCCTCCGGACGGTCGGGTTTTAAATGGGGGATTAACCCCAACAATGCCGTCATGGGGTTATTGAGCTCATTCGCGACGAGCGACAGAAAGCGTGATTTTGCTTTTTCGCTTTCGATCAGCTGCTTATTCAATTCCAGAATTTTATGACTTAAAAAGATAATCTCTTTGTTTTCAATATTGCAGTTATATTGCATTCTTTTTCCCCTACTTACCCGTATTCTTAGAAGCTATAGTTGAGTCGTGTGAGAAAGCGGCTGTACCCCGCATCCGCTCCCTCGTTTGCATTGTCATAGCAATCCGTGACTCGGGCATACGAAGCTTCAACATTGAACGCATCGCTTAGGGTATAGGCCAAGATTACATCCCACTCTTTGATTTTAGTGGCGAGAGGGGCGCTTTTGAAGAGGCCGTAGAGTGCGGTGAGGCTCATCCCCTCCAATCCAGTGAAGCCCATATCGATTTCGGTGCTGAACTGATACGCTTTGGCATCTTCCATCCCATCAATCGTCCACTCTTCCATTGACGTGAGATACGGCCCTCCACCATATCCGTTTACGACTGCTTTTCCAGCATCATTCGAGGCACGGTTATAGGCCGCACCGAGTGTGATGGCTCCGACATTGAGAGAAAGACCTAACCCGTAGACATGACCCTCTACCGCAGATGAGACTTCTTCGTTAAAATCTGCGTATTGAGCCGTGATTTCTACCCCTGATGTCTCGCTAAACGCCATGGTGTAGGTCGCATCGCCGTAAAAGACGTCAGCAACACGATCGATGCCGTAGTACCATCCCTGTGCGGAGAGGTTTTCGATATTCTCACTCATGATTGCGGCAACAGCCGCTCCTCGGCTCTCTACTCCGCCGAGCTTTTTAAAAGTCGATTTGTCCTCTCCCGAATCCACTCCCGCCCAGCGCGTCACATAACCGCCGAGCAACGTTGTCCCCTCCATAGGGGTATAGGTAGCGATTGCCGCTTCAAAGGTGTTCGGATTCATCCGAATATCGTCGGCATCGGCCAGCGGAGTATCGAGGAGTTGACGACCGACTCGGAGGGTGAAATCTCCCGCGCTGTAATCGAGATAGGCTTCTCCTACATAGGCGTATGATTTTTTGTTTTCGTCGAAAAAATCACCGTTGGCTGTGGTGTTCTCACCGGTTGCAAATCCGATTTTTTGGCTAACGTATGCTCCGACTCCGAGTTTGACGTCGTTCCATGGAGCCGTTTCGAATTTCAGTTCTCCGCCGATGGCTGTTGCGTAGTCATTTCCCCCCGCGTCATAGTTGTTGTTGATGTATGCCGTGCGGATATGTCCGCGTGATTTACCCTGGCTAAAAGCCTCGTTGATTCCCGAAGCGTTTAATGCCGCTGCGGCTACGAAAGAGAGTAGTATTGTTTTTGTCATGTTTTATCCTTTTAACTTTTTGATTATTTCAATCTCATCTTGTAAACTGTTCAGTACATGGGTTATGCTCACAGATTGATCCCGCAGAAGGGTGTTTTCCCTGTCAAAATTTCTACCGAGTTTCTGCATCGCTTCGAGTTCTAACGATGTTTTTTGGATCAGTGTTTTGAGTTGAGAGAAGATCCCCTCGAAACTCACCGTCTCGTTTTGAGAGCTTGCCGCCTCGATGATCCCGTACACTTGAATGTATCCCAGATACATTATCTGCTGTTCGAGCTGATCGAGATTTTTAAGAATTTCTTGAATCTGTCGCTCTAACGTGAGCTGAAGTTCATCGGTTTTTTGTGCATACTGAGCGACGAGAGTGATGAGTGTGTCCATGTTCTCTTCGATCTCGTGGTGTTCGACCTTGCAGTTCTCACATAACAGTTCTGAAATAAAATAGGTGAGCATCTCGCTTTGGAGCCGTATACCGGAGACAGAAAAGACGAGGGCATTCAGCGATTCTGAAAGTTCTTGAACTAAACAGTCGATTTTAGCGATCAGTTCATCGTTCTCTTTTGCGTTGGTACGGACATCACGGGCCAAAATACCAAACGTCTCCCCTCCGTTTTCGACCTTGTACGACGATACCGAGGCATTGAGGGAGAGGAAAACGACCTCACGGGCAACTTGCCGTAAAATCAGACTTTTCTCTTTGAAGAGTGATTCCACTTGTATAAACATATCGATTTTTTCAAACCATCCGTCGTATTTCTCCATCAGCTCTTTCGTGTATCCGTGTACCGTTTGTAAGTGTTGATAAAGAGGTAAAGCCGAACGCTCTGCAGATGAGCGTGATGGCTCAAACGAGACCACATTTTTACGTCCCTTAAGCTCTTCTAACAGTGCATCGGACATAAATTGGTCGTAGTTCTGGTATCCTATGCTGTTTAACACTTCAGGGATCAACGCCTCGCTCGCTTCCATCCCCCCACGACGCTCAGTATCAAGAATAACGGGATAGAGTTCCTGTGCATACGCAAAAAATCGGGAGGTCGGTTTGATCCGAATGGATACAAGACGATCTTTCATTGGAAAAAGAGCTGCAAAGACCCAGTAATACTCTCCGTTTTTCGTCCGATTTTTGACATACCCCGCGATCGGTTTGAACTCGTGTATAGAATCCCAAATAATTTTAAAGAGTACACGAGGCATATCGGGATGACGAACGACGTTGTGGTAGCGTCCGATCACCTCTTCTTTGGTATAGCCGCTGATACGGATAAAGACTTCGTTCCCCGAGAGGATCGTGCTGTCATGGGTGGTGATGGAGAAAAAAAGTTCATTAATGTCAAATTTGGCTTCTCGATCATGTGAGTTACCGTGAGTGGTGTGTTCCACTAGTTTTCCTTATAGTCGTTGGTAAATGGACGAGCCGAGCAGTTTTAGGCTCTCTCGGTGCGTCGTTAGAGATTCGGAACTTCCTAAAAATAGGGGGGAGCCTTTGGGCAATACGGTAGTAAAGCGTCGGATCACTTCATGGCGGGTCGGATCATCGAAATAGATCATCACGTTGCGGCAAAAAACCATATCAAATTCATTTTTGAAAATGAACGGATCGGTCACCAGATTGTAGAGGCGAAACATCACCTTCTGGCGCAAATGGGGAGCTATTTGATAGCTGATTCCATTTTCGGTTCGTATTTTGTCAAAAGCGCGATGGACAATCTCTTTTGGGAGTGCCTCGACACTTTTTGCCTCATACTCTCCTTTAATCGCTTTTGTGAGGACTTTATGGGAGATATCGGTTGCAAGGATTTTGATGTCCCAGCTCTCGAAGTCGCTCAAATGGTGCTGTAAAAACATCAGTATCGTGTAGGGCTCTTCTCCGCTGGAACATCCCGCCGACCAGATACGGATTTTTTTATTCCGTTTAGAAGCGATAAGCTGCGGGAGATACCCCTCAAGCCATTTCCACTGCGCCCCCTCCCGAAAAAAGGAGGTGACGTTGGTCGAGATGGCGCTGACAAACAGCGAGAGTTCATCGCCAGACATATCGTTGACAAGATAATCGTAATACTCTCTGAATGAGCCGAGATTTAGCTGGTGTAGCCGTTTGTTGAGTCTCCCTTTGACCAACGTCGTTTTCTGCTTGGAGAGGGATATCCCCACACGTTCGTAGATATAGGCTCTGAAGAGATCGAACTCTTCAGGACTCAGTTCAATTTCCGCCATGGGCCGCCTCGATTAGAGGTCGTAGTTCATCGACGTTGAGGATGAGGGCAATATCGCCGCTTCCGAGTATCGCACCTCCGGTTATCTCACGCAGTTTTGCGAGCGATTTCCCCAGTGGTTTGATAACGACCTGCTGGCGACCGACCAGTTCGTCTACCATAATGGCGATCCGACCCGCTTCGGTTTCGACACAGACGAGTATCCCCTCCCACGGCTCAATCCGCTCCGTATTCAAATCGAACACATCGCTGAGACGAATCACGGGGATATGCTGTCCGCGCATAGTAACAAACTCCCCTTGACCTTTGACGACATGGACGATCTCACGATCCGGTCGGAATGATTCGACGACGCTAAGGGTAGGGATGATGTAAATCTCTCCTGCCGTTTGTACGAGCATACCGTCAATAATCGCCAAAGTGAGAGGGAGAACCATCGAAAAGGTCGTCCCCTCTCCCTCTTTGGACTCGATTTCGATCTTCCCGCGCAGTTTTTCAATGGAGGTTTTCACAACATCCAATCCGACGCCGCGACCTGAGAGGTCACTGATCGATTCGGCAGTTGAGAACCCCGGCTGCATGATGAGGCCGAAGATTTGGCTATCACTCAGATTTTCATCCCCCGTGATGATCCCCCGCTGAACCGCTTTACGGAATACTTTCTCTTTGTTGATACCGCGACCGTCATCGCTGACGCTGATAACGATACTGCCGCTTTTGTGATAGGCGCGGATCGTGATGTTCCCCTCGACTTTTTTGCCGACACTTAGCCGTTCGGCACCGTCGCTCTCTAATCCGTGGTCGATGGCGTTACGGATGATATGAATCATCGGGTCAGAGAGGTTGTCGATCATTGTTTTGTCGATCTCCGTCTCTTCTCCCAAAATGTGGAGGTTAAGCGCTTTCCCCGTTTTTTTCGAGGTGTCGCGCACCACCCGTTTCATTTTGTCAAACGTGTCGCGGATCGCGACCATCCGCAGACTCATAACACGGTCTTGAATCCGTTTCGTGATCTTCGAGAGGGTCTCGATCGTTCGGCTGATCGACTCGTCTTCGATGACGCGAATCTTTTCGTTTTGGGCGATAAAGTTCTGGGCGATAACCAGCTCTCCGACCGAATCAAACAGTTCGTCGAGTTTAAACGTATCGATACGGATCGTCGATTTTGCCGCACTAGCAGAGGTCGCGAGTGCGGGAGCATTTTTTGAAACTGTCTTAGAAGTTTCCTGAACCGCTTCCGCTTTTGTGGCGGCGGCTAGCACTTCAACAGCATGCTCTTCTTTAATCTCCATAGACTCTATGAGACTTACACGATACTCATGATCGAACAGGTACTCGAAATTCTCACGTACCTCGTCGAGGGAAAGTGGGCTTAGGAGTACTACACCGACGTGTTTAAGTGCATTGTCATCGCAGCTAAACCCATCGAGCGGCGGAATGCTCTGTGTATCGAAAAAACTCTCCAACGATACTGCTTTCTCTCCCAGTAGTTTTAAAAAGAGAAGATGGTCAAACCCCCGTTTGTAGCAGTCGCTATCGAGTGTTAAATCGATTCGGTAGAGGTTTAACCCCTCAGCGCGAGTGAGCTGCTGTTTTTGAATCGACTCGGAGATTAAATCTTCCAAGGATTCGGAAGGGCTGAGGGAAAACTCTGCCGCCAAATCGTTCAATACGAGGGGAGCTTCTTCGATCTCCATTTGGGCTGAACTTGGTTTTTTTGACGCCATTAACGCTTTGATCTTTGCGAGACAATCGGGATAGGCCTCCGGTAAGTCACTTAGCTGATCCAGTTCGCATGTCATCACCTCTTGGATCACGTCGACGCTGTTGACGAAAAGTTCCAACTGGCACTCTTCGATCTCTTCGTGCGTGCTTCGGTAGTGATCGAGGACATCTTCGAAATGGTGAACAAACTCACCCAATCGGGTGAATCCGAACGCGTTGGCATTCCCTTTTAGGGTGTGTACCCCTCGGAAAATTTCGTTGAGAAGATCAAAATCGGTAGAGTTCTCTTCAAAACGGAGAATATTGATATCGAGTTTTTCGATAATTTCCCCCGCCTCTTCGATAAAAATAGCTTTGACTTGTTCTTGTTTAGTCATGATACATCCAATGCAGTGTTCCATACGTACTTGAAGCCGTCATTCCCCGCTCTAAAAACGGGATTTTCAAGACGCTTCGTGTCCGTTTTAAACTTACCAACAGCGCCATGAGAGCACTGCATTGCAGCAACGACCCCTCTTCGACCTCTATGGTTTCCAGATACTCTAGACGGGGACGAACAAACTGCTCGAACTCCCGTATCTCCTCCATACTCATATTTAGTCCAATGGTGAGGACATCACCGTCGAACTCCATCTTAGAACTCTTTCAAATCATCCTCAGAGAGAGGAAAAATATTCTCGGTTTTTTTGGCCGGAAGAACTTTGCGTGTCGGTGCCGAAGTACGGTTAGGAACCTGAGCCTTTACATCCAAATGGTGTAACTGCATTTTTTTAGGAGTGGCGGATTGGGCGTTGTTTTCCATTCCGACCATCGCCGCAAGGAGTCGAACGGTCTCCATCATTGAGGTTGCTTGTGCGTTTAGCTCTTCAGCGGCAGCGGCAGCTTCTTCGGAGTTTGCCGCTACTTGTTGGGTTACTTGGTCAACTTGACCCATTGCTTGATTGATTTGGCTCATCCCTTCGGATTGCTCTTTACCCGCAGTAGCGATTTCACCGATCAAATCGGATACTTTTTTAGACTGCTCAACGATATCTTGGAACGCCGTGTGGGTTGCATGCGCAATCTCGTTCCCCTCTTTGATCTGTCCTACTACCTCTTCGATAATATCCGAAGTCTCTTTTGCCGCTGACGCTGCACGTTGAGCCAAGTTACGGACTTCGTCCGCAACCACGGCAAATCCTAGACCGTGTTCACCCGCACGCGCTGCTTCAACCGCTGCATTGAGTGCGAGGAGATTGGTTTGGAACGCGATTTGATCGATGGTTTTGATAATACCGCTGATTTTTGCCGCTGATTCGGTGATCGCATGCATGGAGTGGGAGAGCTGCTCCCCTTTCTCATATCCCGCTTTCGCCGAATCGTTCGAGTTTTTCGCCAAGATATCGGCTTGACGTGCGTTGTCAACGTTTTGGGTGTTGATCGCAGTGGACTCTTCGAGAGTTGCGCTTACTTCCTCAACACTTGATGCCTGCTCAGACGCCCCTTGTGCCAAAGAGGATGATGATGCCGCAACTTGATCGGATGCCGAGGTGATCTGCATAGCACCATCACGAATCGTTGTAACACTCTCGGTAATCGCGCGGGTGATCGAGCGGATAATCATCCATGCCAGAACGATGGCAAATACGATCGAAAGGATGCCGATAAGCATAAACATCTGCTGGAAAGAAGTTACTTCCTTTTTAGACTCAGCGGTAGTATCCTCGATCTCTTTTCGATTGATGTCATAAGCATCTTGCAAACCTTCAGAAGCAGCTAGACGGGTTGTACGAATTGCATCAAGATGCTCTGTCATGTGTACAAAAAGTTCTTCAATACGTACGGGGTCATTTGTCTTAGCTAAAACACTTACTATCTCTTTATCAAATTGCTCACTTTGTTTTTGCCACATTTCCAACGAGGGTTTGATATTTTCCCATAGTTGAATCTCTTCGGGTGCTTTATCGAGTTTATCATAGTCTTTAAAACCGCTGTCAACGCGGTCAAACGCTTTTTGCATTTCGCTGGAAGCGTCTGCCATTTTTTCTTGCATTTTAGGATCGCCTTGAAGACCGCGTACCCGATACATCTGAATAGCTGCCAACTGTGTCCCGTTGCGAATTCGTCCGATACTTAGAACCGAAGGGACAAGCTCTTCCCCGAGCTTATTCGAATCGCCTTCCCAGCCATTGGTCGCTTGAAATCCAACGAATCCGAGGACAATCATCGCGATGACCATGATCCCCGTCAGCAACATTAACTTTGTTTGTAACACCATATCCTCTAACCACTTCATCTTATTCTCCCTCATTTGTTTGTTGCATTTGTTCTAAACTCATCAGTTCATCCGCTTCGAAAAGCTTCAAAACATCTAAAATCATCACGACGTTCTCTTCGATCTGTGCCATCGAGCAGATAAAGTCGGTATCGACACCGCTGCCGAACTTCGGTGCCGCACCCAGATGCGAACTATCGATACTCGCCACCTCTTCGACACGATCGACGATAAATCCGACGTTCACTTTGTCCACTTCGACGATGATGATCGCCGTGTGCATAGTCTCCTCTTGAGGCTCCATACCGAAACGGGTTCGTGTATCGACGACGGGGATGATCGAGCCGCGCAGGTTGATCACCCCTTTCATATACTCAGGGGTTTTCGGGACGTAGGTCACCTTCATGAGGGCGATGATCTCTTTGATCCGATCGATCCCTATCCCGTATTGCTCTTCACCCAAAAAGAACGTCAGATACCGCTCTCGTCGTGTTTGGGTCGTGTTTTCTTCCATTTTTAGACTCCCAGTACCATTTTTAGTGATTTGACCAGTTTTTCATCGTTGAACGGTTTAACCATCCACCCTGTTACCCCGATCTCTTTACCCTTCATCTTCAACTCCTCCGAACTCTCGGTGGTGAGGATGATGATCGGTTTCGTTTTAAACCGCTCGTCGCTTTTGATGGAGCGGGCTAAGTCCAGACCGTTCATCTCCGGCATATTGACGTCGCTGATCAAAAGATCGAAATTCTCCGCACCGCTTTGCAGATTTCCTAAAAGCTCGGCGGGGTTGAGATACGATTTAAACTCGATCACACCGCTGCCGATCAACGCTTCTAACGCCAACTCCGCCGTCGCGATAACCGCTCTGGAATCATCGACGATGATCACTCTTTTTGCCATTTACTTTCCTCCTTGATTGTGTATTTACTGATTTTTAAAAAAATTCCATTCCGTCATCGTCATCATCGTTGGATGCAACCTCCTTGTTTCCGATAATCTGCTCGATCTGCATACAGGAGCTGAAAAACGAACTGTCGAGATAGTGGATATCGGCCGTATCCTGCAAGCCGAAGATATGATCTCTCCATGAGGTGAGATCGCTCCCCAAATGCTCGGTGAGCATCACGAGTGTTTTAAGTTTTTTAGGATCAGTGATAATCGCATCGGCGTGTTCTTTTAAAAAGCTCCCCAGAGAGGAGAGGGCATATGCCAATGCGGTAAATTCGAAGAGGTTGTTGATCGCTCTAACATAGACACCTAAAACATTGTCGGTGAATTGTCGGATATTTTCTAGTGTAGGCTCCGTTTCGAGGGCTTGGAGTTTCTCGATCCACTCCTCATCCAGACTCTCCAAATCACGGATTTCATCGAGGACGTCTCCGCCGATATCCTGAACATACTCGATGGCGGAGGTCTTTCTTACAAAGCTTTGACGGAGCATCTCTTTTTCGTTGGTTTCGAGAACTTTGACCTCTTTAGCGATAGCAGGCTTAGCTTGTTCAATGATCGGTTCGACTTTAGCCTCTTGAATGACAACAGGTTTTGGTTTATCCGCCTCTTTTGCAGTGATATCCGGTTTTTCATACGAATGCATAGTGAGGCGAATATAAGCGCACTCCTCTCCTAGGATAGCATTTTCTCCCAGCTCATGGAACAGTGCCTCTGTTTTGGGATGGAGATCGATCATGTTTTTGAATTTTAGTGTCACAAAAAGCTCTTCGTAATTCTCTTCGACGATGATATTCATCGAACCGCTTTGACGAATTCCTTGACGCATGAGTTCATAAAAAAGCTCTAGAGCAATATCCATCCGTCTGCATGGCACATTCAACGTCTCATCATGACGGATTAAAATCCAGTTTCCGAAATCCATGATCGATTCCGCATCGCTGATTTCAAAAATGGTTTTAAAGCGGCGAATATCGCGACTGAAAAGGTTTACGGCCTCTTTTGTCGATAATTTATTAAATTCGCCCTCTCTGGAGTGGAGTAATGCCGCAAAACTTTGGAGTTTAAAGCGGATTAGATTTTTATCGACCGGTTTATGGATATAGGCTGCTACACCGATGGAGGCCATGTTCTTTTCCATATTCGGGTCTATGACGGCGGTGAGTGCGACAATGATCGTTTGGGGATAACGCTCTTTGATAATTTTGGAGGCTTGAAATCCGTCCATGCGGGGCATCATCACATCCATAAGGATGATATGGGGATGCCATTGCTCAGCTATCTCGACCGCTTCGATCCCATCAGAGGCCTCTTCGATCTCAAACCCCTCCATTTTTCGGCAAATGGCTTGCAAAAGCATCCTGTTATCTTCGACATCATCGACGATAAGAAGTCTTAAGTTATCCATTAACGTATCCCCGTTTTTTTATTTTCTCTGTTCAAAACAGATAATTCACTTCAGCACGAAGCTCTTGATTAGAGGTATCTTGGTTGTACGTAGCCGTCGTATCATTCTCTTGATCCATCAAGCGAAGTTTAAGCTCTGTCCCTTTCCAGTCGCCGGAGAGTTTAACCATAATGTCCAAATTCACTTGGTGAGTATCGCCATTTTGGTAGAGGCGATCGGTCATGCTTTGATACGGTTTTTTGCTCGGATCACGGTCGTAATAGGCGTAGCCCAGAATCGTACTTAGACCGGAAACCAATTCATTGAAATCGTAGTCCAATTGCCCTTTGTACGAGCGGGTATTGGCATTCCAGTCGGTTTGGGTCATACTGCGGGTGTACCCCTCAGTCGGAAAGCCGCGCCATGGAGCGATCAAATCGGCTCCGCTTGCGGTACGCGCAGTTGCAAGGGTCAATTTAGCCGCACCGTAACCCACTGACGTGCGGAGGGCGAACAATGAACTATCAACGCTGTTATCGCTGTCGCCGTTGTTGGTGTTCGGGAGGATAATATTTCCCGCTCCTTTGTCGTATTGTTTGATGTAACGCCCGCCGAGACCGAGAGTGACATCACCCACTTTAAGGGCGTAATTCGCTTCTAGTGTCGCTTGATTGACGAGATCCGCCCAGTGCATACCCCACGCTTGGAGTTCGAGATTCTCTATCGATTTGTTTTTTACCCCTGCAATCACCACATTGGGTGCATCGCCGTGTGTTCCACTGCCGTAATGGGTGGCATAATAGGCCGAAATTTTGGTCGGTGTATCTCCCGTATCGGCCATAGAACCGAAATAATCCATCCCGCGCTCTTTGATTTTATCGGCGTAATCGAGTTGAATCGTCGTGTTTGCGATATCGTTAGAGACGAGTTCATACCCCTCAATCGCGATAGGGATCATTTTGCTATCGTTCGGATTGATGTAGGGATTGCTCATCAACATCCGTCCTGCTTTTACCTTGGTTTTAGCAATATCGTATTGGAGATACGCTTGGGCTAACACCGCGTACCCTTTTCCGTAGGTATAGGTAGATCCCGGGCCGCGTGCGAAGAGATCTTTTGAGGTATTGGCGGTATCACCGTCGCTTTTTTCCGTCCATCCACCCGGATTTTGGGTCGTATAGAGTCCGGTTGCCGCACTAAAACCGCGCAAAGGGGCGGTTTTGTAGATCAAACTTCCCCCCACAGCCATACCGTGTGCATCGGGTCCGTTTTTACCCGTCGCACTGTTATCGTCCCAATCGGTACTGAAATAGTGAGCGCGGATACGTCCTTCGAGTTTCCCCTCTTTGAACGCTGTTGCGATATCGTCCGCCGCCTGAGCACATACAAATGTCCCCAGCAAAGCTGCCGTTAAGTGTGAAAATTTCATTTTGTCCTCTTCATTTACTTGATCATGCAAGCATTAGTATTTCTAAAAGTTATTTTTAGAACGGCATCATACATTTTTAACGGAGACATAACGGTCTCAAATAAAATGAAAAATATGACTGAAATGTGACTAATAGAAGGAGAACGGCAGAGAGAAAGAGGGTGCTTTAATGGGTGAATTTGAGAGATAAATTACAAGATAAGACTTAACTATTGCAATTGTATAAAAAACGGACGAGGTCGGGAGAGTGTTGTTTCATTCGGTGCATCTCTTGAAAATACTCTTTGAGCGAAATTCCGAAAAGACGTTTGAAATCATTAATAAAATGGGATTGATCATAGTAGCCGTTTTCTTGGGCAGTGAGGGAATCGTATTTATCATTACATATCGATTGTATCATCTTTTTTCGTCTGAACGTAATCATATAATTAGAGAGGTTCATCCCGATATATTTTTTAAAGTAGCGTAATACGGTACTTTCTGAAATACCGTATTTTTGCGCGATAACTTTGTTGACGTTAGAGGGGAGATCGGCAAAATTTTCATCAATGTAATGGACAATATCACGGGTGATTTCATAGGATTTTTCTTCAATATTTTTCTTCATCATCGTTTCAATCCATGCCATAGAGTGGTGCGGCTCCATCTCTTCGGATAAATCAATACTGATAGTCGATCCGGGAGTAATCCGATCAACCATAGAGGCTATAGGGATATCGGTCAGCTTGAACATACCGAAAGCATTGAGTCTGATAACCGTTAGTTTTTTGTAGTTATCTTTGAAAATAATATTGATTTTAGGGGGTTGGGTAAATTTACCGCAGACAATATTGCTGTTAAATTCAAAAACCTGATTATCGAGAAAAAAGGTGATGACCGCACAATCTTGATTGAGTATGATATGTTCATGTACCGAGGGGGTTCCTCTAAAATAAAAATTTTGCTCTATCGTATACATATCGGCGGGAACATAATAAATTGAATCGACAAAGGGGCTTTCATGCCAGATAATATTCATTTTAAATCATTCCTTTAATTGAGCCCAATAATAAAATACAAAGCGATAAATGTCTTGTAAAATTCCGTCAATTAAAAAAAAGATAAACATTATTTTTTAATCTTCTCTGTGAAAGATCAGATTACTCTATAATTAACATATATTACATTTATATTGGTGTCATTATGGTCTCATATTAAAAGATAAAAATGACCATACTCTGACTATTTTAATGCTATTATTTAACTAAAAGTATCACAAGAGGTTCTAGAGATGATTCGTAATATGTTACTGCTCAAAGAAAAAAGCGTCCTTTTCGCTGAGGATGATACGATTACGAGAACCCAAATGGGCGAAATACTGGAGATGCTTTTCGCCAAAGTTTATGTGGCGGAAGATGGAGAAGAGGCGTATCAGATTTATGAAGAAGAATTTCCCGATATTATCATCACCGACATCAAAATGCCCAAAAAAGATGGGCTGAACCTCATAAAACGGGTGCGTCAAAACAACTATAGTATCCCGATCGTTTTGATGACCAGTTTTGCCGAACAAGAGTTGCTGCTCGATGCTGCCAATCTCTCGATCGATGGTTATCTGGTCAAACCTGTGGAACTCGAAAAGCTCACCTTTACCGTTTGCAGAGCGATACAACGTACCCACAAAAACGAGGGTCTAATCATACTGGGTAAAAAACTTTTTTACAACTCGGCGACGAAAGAGCTTTATTTCAACGGCTCAGTTGTCTCATTGGGTATGAAAGAGCAGGAGCTGTTGCTGCTTTTGATCAACAACCGTCATAAAACTATTAGTAAAGACGAAATTGGGAAGGTTCTATGGCCTCTCGATCCGATCTGCGATTCGGCAATCAAAAACATCGTTTTACGACTGCGAAAAAAACTCGGATTGGACATCATCATCTCCGTCAGAGGGATCGGCTATCGTCTCGATACCCGCGATCTTCCGCGATAAGCTATGATCCTATCCCTCCTCTTAGCGGCTACCTCTGCATGGGCTATTTTCCTCTCTTACAAAGTAAGATCGTTGCAAAAAGAGCAGGAGCGCTTACGCCGCGAGAGCAAAGAGGATTCCAAAGTCCTTTTTTTAAATTCTCGCTACGCTTCGATGGGGGAGACGGTCGGTAATATCGCCCATCAGTGGAAACAGCCTCTCAATGCCATCGGAACGATCCAAAATTCTATCAAAGCCGCCCTCATTTTTCAAGGAGAAATTTCAAAAGAGAAGCTTTTGTATTCGGTCGAAACGAGTTTTAAACTCCTCCAGCATTTGGCCGAAACGATCGATACCTTTTACAGCTTTTTATCGCAGCAAAACAGTGAAAAAATGAGCTTTAGCGTCGCCGATGAGCTGGAAAAAGTCCGAAAAATCACTGAATACTCGTTTGAAAACAGCCATATTGCCCTCAACTATGAGTTGGAGATAAACCCGACAATCCAAGGAAATGCCAACGAGTTCACCCATGCGATGCTCAACCTGATCCTCAACGCTAAAGATGCGTTTGATACTTCTTCCGTTGAACTCCCTGCCATCACGGTGCGTGTCATCGGAGAAGAAAATAACTCTATTATTACCGTCTCGGACAATGCCGGGGGTATCCGTCTAAATCCTGTTGAGATGGTGTTCGATCTCCATACGACGACCAAAGAAGAGGGGTCGGGTCTGGGGCTTTTTATGACCAAAAATATCATTGAAAATCGCTTCGGAGGAAAGATTTCCGTCAAAAATATCAAAGGGGGAGCATGTTTTACCATCGAATTACCCTACAGCGAATACGGGGAAAATTACGCCGATATGATAATCCCCGATGAGAGATTTACTCTGGATCGGATCAATCAACTCTCCCGAAAAATCATCGAACTCGAAGAGGTTGAAAAAGCCCTCAAAAAATGGGCCGATATTTTTAAAAAAGCCCATTGGGGAATCGCCATGCACGTCGGGACAAGCAACCGTTTTGATTCAACCAATGATGCATTTAATTCTATGTACGGCTACACACCACAAGAATTGAGGGAGATTAGTGTCCCTGATCTGTTTCCCCCTGAGACACTCTCAGTTCTATCACGCGTGCAACAAAGAGCATTTGAAAACGGGTATGTAGCGTTTGAAACGATCAATAAACGGCGCGACGGCTCCACATTTCCCGTATCGGTCGAGCTTATTGTGGTCAAAGACGACGAGGGCGAAATTTTGTATCATATGGCCAACATTTGGGATATGAGCGCCCATAAAGAAGCGGAAGAGAAACTTTTTCTCAAACAATTCGCCCTCGATACGATCCACGAAGCGGTATATCTCATTGATGAAAACTCGATGTTTTATTATGTAAACGATGGAGCCTGCAAAGCTCTCGGTTACACTAAAGAAGAGCTTTTGAGTATGGGGGTTGTCGATATAGATCCGAACTGCTCTGTAGGCTGGTGGGGTATACATTGGGAAGATATTAAAAGACTCAAAACCGTTCTCGGACAAGCAAGCCATCGGAAAAAAGACGGGAGCGTGTTTCCTATAGAAGTGAGTTCCAACTACTTTGAGTACAACGGTGTAGGTTACAGTCTTGCGGTAGCCCGTGACATCACGGAGCGATTGCAACTCGAAACGCAAAAAGAGAATGAACGGATGCGTCTCTTCTTCGAGCGTCAACTTGTCGGTATGGCAATCACTTCTCCTGAAAAAGGGTGGATACATACCAACGAGAAACTCCGACAGATGCTCGGGTATACTCAGGAAGAACTAACCAAGTCTACATGGGTAGAGATGACCTATCCTGAAGATTTAGCTCCCGATCTCGAACAGTTTACCAAACTGATGAATGACGAGATTGAAGACTATATGCTCGAAAAACGGTTTATCCGAAAAAACGGTACGGTTCTCTATACGAATCTTGCGGTAAGCTGTGTCCGTAACGATGATCGATCCGTTAACTACGTCTTGGCACTTCTTGAAGATATCAGCGATCGAAAAGCAATGGAAGCATCTCAAAAAGAGGCAAATGATCGCTATATACAAATTCTCGACAACAGTATCGACGTCATCTATCTGATCGAAGTTACTATTGACGGACATTTTATTTATGTGGATGTCAATGCTGCCTATGAGGAAGTAACGGGAATACCTCGCGACGTTGTCATAGGTTTGGATGTCGAGGATATTGAGGATGAGACGTTCCGTACCATATTAATCGATAAATTCACCTCGTGCCTTAAGGCAGGGAAAAAAACCGATTATACTGCCGATTATCCTTTCCATGCCGGTATCAGGACCTTTCACTCCATTCTCTTACCGATATGGGATGATAGCGGACGGATCGTCCGTATCGTCGGATCAGCACGAGATATCACCGAACGTAAAGAGTTAGAAGCTCTTTTAGAAAAAGAGCGTAAATTTCTCATCGATGCACAGCGGGTTGCCCATACAGGAAGCTGGTATTTAGATATACAAAATAGTCTTCTTACGTGGTCTGATGAGACCTATCGAATATTTGAGCTGGATAAAGAGAGCATAGTTGATCTCCATAAAACCTTTTACGAACGTGTCCATCCTGAGGAAAGAGAGATGGTAGAAGCACCATATGTAGAATCCCTAAAGACAAAGCTTCCGTACGAGATAGAACACCGAATTATGATGGAGGACGGTCGAATCAAGTACGTCATCGAACGGTGTGAGCATGTGTACGACGATGAGGGGAAACCCCTCTATTCGATAGGGACGGTACAAGACATTACTGAGCGGAAAAAGGCGGAAGAACTTATTCAAACTTTGAATGCGACGCTTGAAAAACGGGTTATCGAACGAACGTTTCAACTCGAAGAGGCCGTTAGAAATCTGCATGATGAGATTACACAAAAAAATATGCTTCAGCAGGAGCAGCTGTTACTTGAAACGCGCCTCTCTAAACTCGCTGCAACGGTGCCGGGGGTCAACTATATTTTTGAGAGAACGGTTGAGGGGATCGTCCGTTTTACCTACCTCGCACCGACGTTCGAAGTGTTATTCGGGCTCTCTATAGAATCGGCAATGGATGATTTTAGCGTTGTTATGGAACAAATGCACCCTGATGATCGTGAAACGATACGTCAAAGTATCATTGCAACCGCTCGCGATTTTACCGATTGGCATGAAGAGTTTCGGATCCATCATCCGCAAAAAGGGCTCCGTTGGATCGAAGGGCAATCCTCACCCGTATTACAAGAAGATGGTGGAATCTTATGGTATGGATTCTTTTACAATATCACCGAACGTAAACAGACCGAAAAAGCGCTCAGAGAGAGCGAAGAGACCTTCCGTGCCATCGTCGAAAATTCCCCCGATGTTATCAGCCGCTATGACCTCCAAATGCGACGTACCTACATCAATCCATTGATGCAATGTTTACTCGACAAACCTCTGGATGAGGTTCTTGGAAAACCCCCGCGTGAATTTTCTCCGCTTTTGGATGTCGACGTTTTTGAACAGCTTTTCGATACCGTTGTACAGGGTAAGAGTGAACTTGAATACGAAGGAGTATTTATTGCACCGTGGGGTGAGAGACGTTTGGGAAATCAGCGTATTATTCCGGAATTCGATGAAGATCGGAATGTGATCAGTGTGATGGTAATCGGTCGGGATATGACGGAGCGGGTAGAAGCTGAAAAACGGCTCAAAATGATTGAGATGGCAGTTAACAGCTCTGCTGAAGCGGTTTATATCAACAATAAAGAGCTCTCCATCATCTATGTGAATGACGAAGCATGTCGAATGCTCGGATACACACGTGATGAGTTATTGAGTATGAAAATTTTAGAGATCGATGCGAAATATACCGTTCAAGAGATTGATGAGATTATAAAAACAAAAATCAGAGAAGGTAAAGTGATTTTTGAGACACAGCATCGTAAAAAAGACGGTTCTGTGATCGATGTCGAAGTCGCCGGCAGTTTTTTTATCCATGAAGAGGATACGATTTTGATCTCGCTCGTGAAAGAGATCAGCTGACTTTGGCGGCCTTTTCCTCTTCCTCCGTATAGTGTACCTCTGTTGCGAAAAGGTTTTTTATCTCCATATGGCATTTTTCCAATGATGTAGTATTCTGATGTTTGAGGGTAGTTTCACTTTTTTGTAAAACTTTGATTTGATGGAAGAGGAGATGAAAGGCGTAACAACTTTCTCCATTTTCATAATTTCTATTCATTTGATCTCCTCTCCGCACACATTATTTACTTACCTAACCATACCTCTTTTTCTAGCACAAAACGGTCTCAGATTTTGTGTGTTATCGTGACCGAAACGTGACCTCTGTGTTGCTATGATTATTAAATTGGATTAATAATGGATCGTCTTCGTATGATAAGTCGGACGCATACGTGAAAGCAAAGGGAGAGTGAGTGTGTCAACTATAGAACCTCATGCGGACAAGTTAAAGTATATCTTTGATAATGCGAAAGTGGGAATCGCGATATGCAACGCAGTGGATAATACGCTCGAACTCGTCAATCCTGCATTTGCACATATCCACGGTTATGAGCCGCATGAATTGATCGGTGCCTCTCCCGGTAATGTGTTCGCCCCAGAATGTATGCTCCGCCTCGAAGCACATGAAAGCACCCACTCCTGCGCAATTAGTGACATGGCTTTCGAAACGACCCACATTCGAAAAGACGGTTCGCTTGTCCCTGTTTCAGTCCATATCACGGTGATCAAAGACGAACACGGAACTATTACACAGCGCATGGCCAATATTCAAGATATTAGCGAACGGAAAAATAAGGAGGAACTTTTATACAAAAAAGAGCGGGAATTTCGTTCCCTTGCTGAGAACTCTCCTGACGTCATTATCCGTTACAATTGTGAGGGGCAGCGTATTTACGTCAATCCGATGGGAGAAAAATTGTTCGGTTGCTCTGCAGATGAAATTATAGGGAAAACACCCTTAGAGGGGTCTCCTATTCCTGCTGAAATGATGTTTATGGAGAAATTTCATACGGTTATCCAAACAGGAAAATCCATTGAAGTGGAAACTGCCTTTATGATACCTAACGGAGGAGAAGGGTGGGGGCACATGCGGATCGTTCCCGAGTTCGATATGAACGGAAAAATTGTCAGCGTGCTAACGATAGGACGCGACATCACTGAACGTAAAATTATTGAAAAAAAGATAGAACATATAGCGCACCACGATGCACTAACGGGTTTGCCGAACCGTATCCTCGTTAAAGAGCGAACCGAACAGATTATTGCCAACGCTAAGAGCACAGGGACAAAAGCGGCATTTTTATTTATCGATCTGGATGGATTTAAAGCTATTAATGACACGATGGGACATTCTGTGGGGGACGAGGTTTTAAAAATCGTTGCTTCGCGGTTGATGGAAACAATTCGTCCATACGATACGATCAGTCGTCAAGGTGGGGACGAGTTCCTTTTAATCTTCTCCGATGTTACGGATATAAACGATCTCCTCAGTGTTGTCGAGAAACTGCTCTTGCACATAGAAGATCCGTTTCCCATCACAGAGTATTCTCTTAGCCTTTCTGCTTCTATCGGAATCGCCCTCTATCCTGAGCACGGAGAGACGTTTGACTCACTACTCCAAAACGCCGATACCGCGATGTACAAAGCCAAAGAGTCGGGAAAAAACGGCTATTGCCTCTATACTGAACAAATGCACCATAATCTGCTAGGGGAATTTAAGCTCCAAAATGACTTAAAAAGTGCCATAAGCAACAACGAATTCGTAGTGCACTATCAGCCCCAAATCGATCTTGCTCTCAACCGTATTACGGGTGTGGAAGCATTGATTCGGTGGGAACATCCGCAGTATGGGACGATAATGCCGATGAATTTTATCCCTTTCGCAGAATCGAACGGTTTGATTGTTCAAATCGGTCAATGGGTACTTGAAGAGGCATGTACCCAAGCTGCTCTTTGGCACGCAAAGGGGATAGCCATCACTGTCGCCGTGAACATCTCTGCGGTGCAGTTTAAACGGGGAAATTTGGAAGCGGTAGTGAAGAAAGCACTGGATATTTCCGGAATCAATCCCCGCTTTTTAGAGCTGGAACTTACCGAATCAATTCTGATACACGATGCCGAAAATATTCTCAAAACGGTTCGTTCACTGAAAGAATTAGGGATACAACTCTCTATAGATGATTTCGGCACGGGATATTCGAGTTTGTCGTATCTTAAACGTTTCGCCGTCGATAAACTCAAAATTGACCAATCGTTCGTCCGTGATATTTTACGAGATCAAGAAGATGCCGCTATCGTAAGAACCATTATCCAAATAGCCAAGAGTCTCAACCTGAAAACGATTGCGGAAGGGGTAGAGGACGCATCGGTACTGAATGTTATAGGTGCTTATGGATGCGATGAAGTGCAAGGGTACCATTTTACCAAACCTCTCGAAGCATCTGCTTTTGAACTTTTTTATGCAAATTTTAGAAATTAAACGGATAAGAGAGTAGTCATGTCAACAATAGAACCGCATATCCATGAACACAAAAAATCAAATCAAATCAATGAGTTTTATACCCAGATATTTAACAACAGCATCGATGTTATTTATCTCATAGAAGTGACCCCTGATGGGCGTTTTATCCATCTGGACATCAACCCTGCCTATGTCGAAGTATCCGGCATGGCGAGAGAAGAGATTGTAGGGCGTTATGTCGATGAGTTCGAAAATGAACCCTTCCGTACCATTCTCCTCGATAAATACACCTCCTGCCTTAATGGTGGAGAGAAAACCGACTATATCGGTGAATACGATTTCCCATTAGGGCGTAAATTTTTTCATTCCACTCTCTCCCCGATACATGACGAGAACGGACGAATCCATCAAATTGTCGGAATAGCCAGAGATATTACCGAACGCAAAGAGATAGAAAAACAGTTATTAGAACAGAATCGCTTCCTTGAATCGCTATTGAACGCCATTCCGGTGCCGATCTTCTTGAAGGACAAAGAGACCCGATATAAAGGATTTAATAAAGCCTTCGAAGAGTTTTACGGCAAAAAGAAAGAGGAACTGATAGGAAAAGGGGTATATGATCTCTTTCCTCATGAGCAGGCACAGGTGTTTTTTAACGCAGACGCAGATTTATTTCGCAATGGCGGCACCCAAATATACGAAGCCCAGCTTCAGGATGTACGGGGCGAAGACCATACGGTGATGTTTCACAAAGCAATCTATTTTGACGAAGCCGGAGAAGCGATGGGTCAAATCGGCACTATTTTGGATATCACCGAACGAAAGAATCAAGAAGAGCGGATACGTAAGAGCAGCGCGAAGCTCTCCGCACTTATTGCCACTATTCCCGATTTACTGTGGGTAAAAGATACAGAGGGGAAATATCTGACGTGTAATAGCCATTTTGAGCGGTTTTTCGGAGCGCCTATGAGTGAAATTATCGGTAAAACAGACTACGATTTTATTACGAAAGAAGAAGCCGATCTGTGTATCCAAACGGACAAGTTAGCGATTGAAGCCGGAACTATTTGTATTACCCAAGAGACGATTACGTACCAAGAAGACGGAACAACCGGAGTTTTAGAAATACGAAAGCTCCCCGTCTACAGTGATACAGAGTTCATGGGTGTACTGGGGATCGGACGGGATATCACGGAAAGACTACGGGGTGAAGAGCGTCTGCGTCAAAGTGAAGAGGCGTATCGCACGTTAGCGGAAAACTATCCCGACGTAATCATCCGTTATGACCGTGAATGCCGACGCACCTATGTTAATCCGGCGCTACTAAAAATCTCAGGATACAGCGAAAAGGAGCTTTTAGGAAAGCAACCGTATGAATATGCATCGCTGATTGCACCGCACTATTTTATGGCGGAACTACAAAAGGTGATAGATACCGAAGTTTCCTCTGAACACGAAGTAGCGGTCTACCGTCCAAATGGAGAAATTGGGTGGTATATGGCATCCTTTGTCCCCGAATTTGACGGGGAGAGTGTCTGCGGTGTCTTATGTGTTGCTCACGACATTACCGATGCCAAGCGGTATGAACTGATGCTGCAAAAAAGTGCCGATTTGGAAAAAACACTTTCTCGTATGGTTGCCAATCTCCCCGGTTTTGTTTATACCTCGTATATGACTCGTGAGGGGACTTCGGGCTTTCGTTATGCCAGTTCGGGAATCACGACTCTTTTCGGACTTCTCCCTGAAAATGTAACCGAGGATCTTTCCGTATTTTATGCGGTGATACACGAGGATGATGTCGCTCTGCTAAAAAAAGCTATTGAATTTTCAGCTTTCAAAATGTCCCCTTTGGAAATAGTATTTCGGGTTAAACAACATCGTCATGAAAAACGTTGGGTCGAAGCACGAGCTTTTCCCCAAATAGAGACCGACGGAAGCGGCACGATCTTATGGCATGGTGTAATGCTGGATGTTACCGATCGGATGCAGCTTGAAGCAAAGTTGCACAAAAAAGAAGCGAGACTGAACGAGGCGCAGCAAATCGCCAAATTAGGAAGCTGGGAATTAAGATTTTCGGATCAGACACTGATATGGTCAGATGAAATCTACCGTATTTTCGAAGTAACCCCTTCCGAGCAGCCTCCGAGCTATGATCAATTCATCAATGCCGTCCATCCCGAAGATCGGGAAGTTGTCGATACCGCATTCCTACAATCGCTTGCCGATAAAACTCCGTATGAGATTATTCACCGCCTTAGAATGAGAGATGGACGGATTAAATATGTCCATGAAAAAGGGAAAACCTATTACGATTCACAAGGTGATCCGCTCCGTACCATCGGAACGGTACAAGACATTACCAAACAAAAAAGTATTGAAAAGAAAATAGAGTTTATGGCGCATCATGATGCCCTTACGGGTCTGCCGAATCGTATCCTAGCACAGGAGCGAACCGAGAAGGTCATGGCCAATGCCAAGGAAGCAGGAAATAAAGCGGCACTTTTATTTATCGATTTGGACGGATTTAAAACGATCAACGACTCTTTAGGTCATTCAGTAGGAGACACGATATTAAAAAACGTTACTGCACGCCTGATCAACTGTATCCGAAAAAGTGACACGCTCAGCCGTCAAGGAGGGGATGAATTTCTCCTTGTATTATCGGACATCGACACGCTTGAGGATATTAGGACTCTTGCCGATAAACTTTTAAAAGAGATGGAAAAACCGTTTATGATCGGCAATCAATCCTTGTCTCTTTCAGGATCTATCGGAATTGCGATCTATCCTGAACACGGAGAAACGTTTGAAACACTGCTTCAATGTTCCGATACGGCGATGTACCGTGCTAAAGAGACGGGGAAAAACAGCTATTGTTTCTATACTCAGCAGATGAATCATAATTTGATCGGATTGTTTAAAATGCAAAACGACCTTCGACGCGCATTAGAGAACAATGAGTTTGTACTCCATTATCAGCCCCAAATCGATCTTTCCACCAACCGTATTACAGGAGCTGAAGCACTGATTCGATGGGAACATCCGGATTTGGGGATGATCCCTCCGATGAATTTTATACCAATCGCGGAAAGCAGCGGATTGATCGTCTCTATCGGCCAATGGGTCATTGAAGAAGCGTGCAGACAAACGGCTCTTTGGCACGCAAAGGGGATAGCCATCACTGTCGCCGTCAATATATCGTCTATGCAGTTTAAAAGGGGTAATTTGGAGAGTGTTGTCGAAAATGCGTTGAGCGAATCCAAAATCGATCCCCATTCTCTAGAGCTTGAACTCACTGAGTCGATCATAATGCACGATACCGAGAATACACTCCAATCGGTTCGTAATCTAAAAGCTCTGGGGGTACAGCTCTCCATCGATGATTTCGGTACGGGGTATTCGTCTCTGGCGTATCTCAAACGCTTTGCCGTCGATAAACTCAAAATCGACCAATCGTTCGTTAGGGATATTTTACAAGACCAAGAAGATGCGATTATCGTCCGTACTATTGTTCAAATGGCGAAAAGTCTCAACCTCAAAACCATTGCCGAAGGGGTAGAAAATAAAGAGGTACTTGCGCTCATAGAGGGGTATGGATGTGATGAAGTTCAAGGATACTATTTTGCTAAACCGATGAGGGCGGTAGAGTTTGAAACGTATTTCAACGGCAGATTAGAGGAGTAAAAAAGAAAAAATAAGAGTTCTTTCCCAAAAAAGGGAAATTTGAGAGGATTATACCGCTCCGAAAGAGAGTTTTCCGCCGCGTTGGAACGATTTGATCTCTTCATACGTTTTTTCGCTTAGACGGAGATTACTGCGTAGAACCTCTTT
>Ga0208246_1000522_pt1 | contig 30216 bp, 29 predicted proteins | sample RifOxyD2_FD_184039 | JGI IMG/M metagenome (GOLD analysis project Ga0208246, IMG submission 184039) | Soil microbial communities from Rifle, Colorado - Rifle Oxygen_injection D2 (SPAdes) | ecosystem: Environmental > Terrestrial > Deep subsurface > Rock core/Sediment | place: Rifle, Colorado... | reverse complement strand
AGTCCTTGGACATCGGCTTTCAGATTTGGCCCCCGTTTGCATCACTGCGGCGGGGGCTATTATATTTATTTTAAATTCTTAGTCACATAAGTTCCTTCTAGTTCATAGCCGAGTTTACGATAATAGTTTCTGACACCAATGCCAGAAATAACCGCTACTTTTTTTAAGCCTTGCTCTAAGGTAATGCGTTCAGCTTCAGCCATCAGTCTTTTGCCTAAACCTAAATGTTGGGTATTTGAAATGGCGCCGTTTTCATCGTCATCCTGAACGTCAGCTGAAGGATCTATCTGAAGGGCGGGTATCATTTTGCCATAGACGTGAAGCTCGCGTACTAGTGAAGCATTTTTTAATTCCTCTAAAATATTGTCCTCTGGTTTATCATTGATACGCAAGCGTAAGAAAGCGTAGACTTTGCTATGCTCTTTATTTTCAAAACTTAAGAACCATTCGTGGCCACAAGAGGCACGATATTCTCTCTTTACTAATTCTACGCTCTTGATATCAAATAGCTCACTTTTGACTTCACGACAACGTAAACATTGGCAATCTTTGCCTTGTTTTTTTAATTCTGCTTGTAAATATTGTCTCAAATTGGTGATGCGATTGCCGGCAATAATACTTTCTTCAGGGATATCACGGATCAGACGATTGATGCGCATATAAGGGGGTACTATTTTTTTGACGGCTAGCAATAAGTCTAATAATTCTTTTTCACTAAATGGTTTATATCTTCCCTCTTGATACCATTTGTTTAGCTCGGCAAATTCATTGACTATACAGGGATAAATTTTTAGTTGATCAGGCTGTAAATCAACACTTTCAAAAACATATTTAAACATCTCTAAATCTTTTTCTGGACTTGAACCTGGCAAGTCTGGCATATAGTGATGATCGACTTTAAAGCCAGCGTCTTTCAAGAGGCGAGTAGCCAAAATAGATTGCTCGATACTATGACCGCGTTTGATAAAGTCTAAAATTTTGTTATCTGTATGTTGGACGCCGAGCTGGACACGAGTGCAACCCAAAATTCTTAGTTTTTTTATTTCTGTCTCATGGATAAAATCAGGGCGAGTTTCTAAAGTCAGGCCAATGATTTTATAACGAGCAGTTTCATTGATATCTTGTTCTTCCTGTAAAGATAATCTTTCTCGTTTTGCCTCATCGCTGAAAGTGTTAGCGGCATAAAAACAATCACGAATAAAATCATGTTGATACTGATCGGGATACACTGACCAGGTGCCACCTAAGACTAAAATTTCTATTTTATCTACTAAGTGACCGTTGTTTTCTAGAGCTTGAATACGCATGCGTACTTGTCGTTCGGCATCAAACAAATTCATCTTGGCACGCATGGCAGCGGGCTCGTTAGATAAATAGCTTTTAGGCATCCCTTGTTCGGTTGGGCAGTAGATACATTTTCCTGGACAAACAAAAGGTTTAGTCAAAACTGTGATGACTGACACGCCAGATAAAGTGCGCACTGCACGTTTGGTAAATAGCTCATTTATTCTTTCATCGTTTTTTAAACGACCGGATTTTACTAATTGACGATAAACTAAAATTAGGTTAGCTTTAGTGGTAGGAGCAAGATGTTCAGTAGAAAAGACTTGTCTTAATTTTTTGACAAAGTCTAAATCTGTGGCATATTTGGTATTTGCCAGCTCGATTACAATATTTTCTAAAATTTTTTCGTCTATAAAATCTGCCATGTCAAATGATTTAAAAATAATTTATAACTCTATTGCTGAAGAATTTTCTGCTTCACGAGTTTTTCCGTGGGAAGAATTACAAGTTTTTATACCATACTTACAGGATAATTTCAAGGTACTAGACCTAGGCTGCGGTAATGGTCGCTTGCTTAAAGTTTTGCAAGAGTCTGGTAAAAAATTTGATTATTTGGGTATAGATTTTGCTGACAACTTGATTACTGAAGCAAAAAAACAATGGCCAGATTTTAATTTTCAAGTCGGTGAAATGGAAAACTTAAAATTAGCACCTGAAAGTTTTGAGATGATTTTTTTGATCGCTTCTTTTCATCATTTGCAAAATAGAAAAGACAGAATAAAAGTTTTAAACAATATTTACCAAGCTTTGAAGCCAGAGGGTTTATTATTTATGACCAATTGGGATTTACGACAAAAAAAATATCTTAAAAACTTTTTTAGTCAGTGGTGGAAAAAAAGAGCTTGGAATGATGTTTTTATTTCTTGGCAAAAATATTTAGGTGATAAACAAAAACTATGGCGTTATTACCATAGCTTTACCGAAAGTGAATTAGCTAATTTATTATTAAAAACTGGTTTTAAATTATCCCCCAAAGGTGTTTATAAAACTAAATGGAATATAAATTGCCTTGTAAAAAAATAATTTTAAATAATATCTCTAAGCCTTATATTAAAGCAGAACCCCGCCTTCGGCGGGGTTCTGCTAAAGTTTTATTTGACTTATTTTTTATGCAGCTTCTTCAATCATAGTTTCTTCTACTAGCTGATCTTGGCTAGTAATTTTGTTGATGAAAATAGTTGATTGTAAAGCCTCTTTTTGTTTTTTCCAATCAGAACCCCACCGAGTAGAACCTTCAATCTCTATATAAGCTACGTTATTTAAATCGCACCATTCTTTTAGCGTGCCTGTTTGTCTCAAATTTAACCATGTTTCATGGTTGAGGTTTTTAAAATTAGTTTTTTGGCTATAAATTTTAGCAATTTTTTTTGCTAGTACATTTTGATTAGCCATCACATCTTTGCCAGTGTTATGGAACATGAATAATACTTTGATTTCCTTGCTTTTAATTAATTTTATTAGTGCTTTTGTTTCTGGTTCAGAATTACCAAAATTTCCACAAAAAACTTCCTTATGTTCCTCATAATTTTTTCCAAATGACCATTGAGCTTTTGTTTTAAATGATGGCGTTGCAAAATTTCTGTTTAGATCAACGTTATTGTTATTAAAACGGCCAATTTTTCCACCGTTAAAATAATCTGGCTTTTTAAGAGCTAGTTCAAAACCGTCTGGATTTAAACAAGGTACAATGTATATTGAGTAGTCGTTAAATTTTTTCTCTTGTGAGTAAGACCAATTCAAAAAATAATGTGCTAATTTTACTGTGCCAGTTTCGTTGCCGTGTATACAAAAAACATAAAGTACTTTTGTAGTCCCATGGCCTATTTGGTAGCACTTTATTTTTTGTTTTTTTACTGATTCGCCAATATCAAATGTGGCTATATTTTTTGGTATGGGCGGAGTTTTTTCAAGCGTATTTATAAAATAGCCAATCAAGCCTCTTTTTAGGCGACCAAAATATTGTTTAATTCTCTTTAGCATATTATGTAACTATTATTTCATTGTTTTATTTTGTCTCGGGCTCTGGTTTAGCTAGTAGTTTTTTGACGACGATAAAGATGATAAAAGCTAAAATTAAAAAATGAATAGTATTCGCTAAAAAGGCACCCCAAGCTAAATTAATTTTACCCCAAGTTAAAATAGCACTTTGCCAGCCACCAGCTGGTAAAATTGGGCTTAAAAGAGGCATAAATAAATTATCCACAAATGATTTGACTAATTCATTGACCGCTTGTCCCATGACGAAGGCAATAGCGACCGAAACTACTTTATACTCTTTTAAAAATTCTCTAAATTCGTTGACTACTTTTGGTTTTTTTATCATATAGTTTTTTTTATTTATTTTCCTCCGCGATGCGGAGGAAAGATCAATGTAGGTTAACACTTGCATAGCTATTCCCCGCTACGCGGGGAATAATATAAAGTTTATTGTTTTATTTCCCTAGGACGGAATAATGAAGAAAGGGTAAATTTTTTATATTCTAATATTTTTAAAATTAAAAAAGCTATATTTAGAAAAAATAAACCCAAAAGATCTTCGGCTTCTTGTTTTAATAAAATTTGATGCATACTAATCAGGGGTAGAAGTAGATAAGACAAAGACTGTAAACGCTTCCAGTTTTTTTTCAAAAAGCGCATCGAAGCATTATTAGAAGTAAGATATAAGATGATGAAAATAATAGCAGCTATGGCAGCGGGGAACAGGAAATTATTAAAAGGTAAATAATTTTCTATTTTGTATATTTTTAAACTAAAAATATTGCCAGCCAAATGAGCAAAAGCAAAATAAGCACATAAAATACCCAGCTCTCGGCGATAAGATAAAAGCCACATCAGTTCTTTGAAACCTAAAATTTTGATGCTTGGTTTGATAAACAAAACTAAAATTAATATTTGCCAAGCCCATTCTCCAATTTGGGCAAAAATTTCAGTTGAAGAACTTAGTAAGACAGTGGCGAGTAAAATAATAGGTATAAAACCGTAAAAAAGATAATGAATAATTTTACGAAATTTAGCGGATTGTAAATAATTAATCCATGTGAATAATTTTGTTGGCAGAATACTTTTTTCGTTTTCCATAAAATAAAATTCCTAGGTTATTATATTTAGTTTGGCTCGTGGTGTCGATATCATGCCAGCGTTGTAGTAGCTCTTTGTAAGTCAAATAAGTTTTGACATTGACATAAGGATCTTCAAAATAGATCTTATCCTTATCATAGCCGACAGCTATCACAAAGTGTCCGTGATCCCAATGTTTTTTCCAGTTTTTTATTTTTTGTTTAGACCAAGCTTGGAGCATCAAAAGTACTGGTTTATCTTGATCAAGATATTTTTTGATTTCTGCTATCGTCATTGCTTTGATAGCGACTTTAAAGCCAAAATGCCTAGCTACTTTTTTGATACCGTTAATTGGCGTGCCGTGATCATCGTTGGTTCCTGCTAGATTGATCAAGTCTATTTCATTTGCATTAATGCCATAATAAGCTAAGATTGCCTCCAAGCTTTTGGCGCCGCAATCATAATCAAAAGTTTATCTAAATTCTGGGAATTCTAAAATATGCATAATTTTACTTGATCTCCGATCCTCGCGTACGCGAGGACGCTGGAGATTTATTTATTTTTATATATTCAAAAAGAATTGGCAGTAGAGAAATAAAAATAATTGCTAAAATAATAAAGCCTAAATTTTCTTTGACCACTGGTAAATTACCAAAGAAAAATCCGCTAAAAGTGAAAAGCGTTACCCAAGCTAAGCCGCCAATAACATTAAAACTTAAAAAAGTGAAGTAGTGCATTTTGCCAACGCCAGCTACAAAGGGAGCAAATGTTCTGATGATCGGCACAAAGCGAGCGAGGATGATGGTTTTTTTACCGTACTTGTCAAAGAATGTTTGCGTTTTGTCTAGATGTTCTTTTTTGATGAATTTGCTAAAAACTTTTTCACCAAAATATTTACCCAGAGCATAGTTGACAGTGTCACCCAAAATAGCGGCTGCAGCTAAAATAGCAAACAGTAGCCAAATATTAAAATCACCAACAGCGGCCATTGCCCCAGCGACAAAGAGCAGTGAGTCACCCGGCAAAAAAGGCGTGATCACTAGTCCAGTTTCTAAAAAAATGATCAAAAATAAAAAGCCATAGACCCAAAATCCATAGCTTGCTACTAAGGTAGCCAAATGTGTATCTAAATGTAAAATAAAGTCTATTAAGGTTTTTAACATGAATCTATTATATCATTTGCTGTATTTTCAGGCAATTTAGACGTTTCTTGTCTTTTCCTTTTTTCTTTAAAATATGTTAAACTTATCATTAAGATAGCGGTTTTATCCCCGCGCAGCGGGGAATAATAAATTAGTAAATAAAGATTATGCTTAAAAAAATCTCTTATTTTTTCTTATTTTTTAGTCTTTTTGCCCTACCTTTGAGTTCATTTGCCAAAGAAGAAATTCAAGACAGACAGATCAAAGTAGCAGCTGACCAGACTATTAATCACAACTATTATGCGGCTGGGCAAAACATCGAAATTTACGGTACCATTAATGGTGACTTATTTTTAGTCGGCGAAAACATCATTATCGATTCAGCTAATATTAATGGGGATGTTTTTGTGGTGGCTAAAAATGTCGACATCAAAGGAAATATCAATGGCGATGTCCGAGCTATTGTCGGTGAAAAATTAAGTATAGCTGCTAATATAGAGGATAATGTTTCTTTTGCTGGCAAAGAGTTTAGCTTAGCTAATACAAACACCATCAATGGACATCTATCGGTTTGGGCGGATAAAGTAGATTTGCAAGGCAGCCTAGTAGGTGATTTAGAAGGATCTATGCAAGGTTTAGTTTTAAATAATACTGTCGGTGGTTCGGCCAATCTTTATCTCTGGCAAGCCCAAGACGCTACTTGGCAAATCAGCGATACTGCCAAAATCAATGGTGATCTAAATTATCATGCCTTACAGGAAAAAACTCTTTTTAAGCCAGAACAAGTAGCAGGGGCTATTAATTTTACAAAAATAAATAAAAACCAAAGCTCAAAATCTCCAACTGATATTTTATGGACTATGGTTTTGAAATTTTTTTCGCTTTTGGTGGCTGGTATGGTAGCTTTGTATTTTTTTAGATCATTTTTTCATAGCGCCATAGCCAGAGCGAAAGCCAAACATTGGCAACTAGTTTTGTGGGGACTTTTATTTTTAGTAGCTGGGCCAATAGCCTTATTACTAGTTGCTATGACTTTCATTGGTTTGCCTTTAGCAATTATTACTTTGCTTTTATGGCTGATCATGCTGTATATGGCTCAAGTAGTTTCTGCTTGGTTGCTTGGTTGGTGGCTAAAGCATAAATTTTTTAGCTCAAAAAATTGGACTGATTTAAGCATCTTAGCTTTTGGTATTTTAGTCTTTATTATTTTAAGTAAAATTCCAGTTTTGGGTTGGCTAGTTTTAGCTTATTTATATTTAGTGAGTTTTGCCCTGCTTATCAAACCAGTTTTTGCCAAGAAATAATTATATGGAAAGCGATATTTTTAAAGCTTATGATATCAGGGGTATTTACCATCAAGATTTTGAGGCTGATGATGTAGTTAAAATTGCGCAAACTTATTTACAGATCGCTGCCCGGAAAGCCAATAAAAAAATTTCTGATTTGTATTTGTTTTTAGGTCGTGATATCAGAGTCGCTTCCGAGGAGCTAGCAGATATCACCCGCAAGGTTTTTTTAGAATATGGTGTCACGCTTGATGATGGTGGTTTATTGTCAGTCAATGATTTTTATTTTGCGATGGGGACCTATCATTATGATGGCGGGATGATGGTGACGGCTTCTCATAATCCGTCAAAATACGGTGGTTTCAAAATGACTTTTTATGATGAGTCAGAGGGGATTACTTTTTTAAATGGCAAAGAGCTTTATCAAGTTTTACAAACTGTATCTTTTCCCCTTGATGCCGAAAAAACAGCTGGTAAGCTAGTAGAAAAAAATATTTTCAGCGAACATTTAAAACACGTTTTATCTTTTGTTGATGTCAGTAAGATTAAGCCACTGAAAGTAGCGGTAGATACTGGTAATGGTATGACAGCTCTGATGGTGCCGGAGATTTTTAAACAATTACCCTGTGAATTAGTGCCTTTATTTTTTGAGCTAGATGGTAATTTTCCCAATCGTCCACCCAATCCTTTAGCTGAACATGCGACGGAAAAAATCACTGCCAAAATAAAAGAAACACAAGCGGATTTCGGTATGATGTTTGATGTCGATGGTGATCGCTTCTTTTTGGTAGATGAAAATGGTGAACTAGTCCGCGGTGATATGACCTTGATACTTTTAGCTAAAGGTATGCTGGCTAAATATCCGCAAGCTGGCATTGTTTATAATCTGATTTGTTCACATGCGGTCAAAGAGCTGGTCAAGGCTTGGGGTGGTCATACAGTCAGATCTGAAGTTGGCTATTTTAACGCAGCTCGTCACATGCGAGAGTCGGGGGCTATTATGAGCGGTGAGCTTTCTTCCCACTTTGCCTTTCGCGATAATTTTTGTACTGATAATGCTTTTATAGCTATGCTATTAGCTTTAGAAGCGATCTCTGTAGATGGGCGTAAATTGTCCGCTATTATTAAAGATTTTAGTCTATACATCAAGGGCGATGAAATAAATTTAACTACTGCTGATATTCCAGCGGCTTTAGAAAAAATTAGAGTCAAATACAAAGCTAATATTTTGGATGAGTTAGATGGCATCACAGTGGAGTTTAGCGACTGGTGGTGCAATGTTCGTGCTTCTAATACCGAGCCCTTATTAAGAATAGTAGTAGAGGCTAAAACTTACGAGCTATGGGAAGAGAAAAAAACAGAATTATTAACATTATTATCATAAATATATGCTAAAAAAATTAGGTAAAAAAATTGAAGTAGCTTTTTTTGAGGTGGAAATTTGGGAGCAAGACTATCTCAAGTCACGTTTAAAAAGTTTTAACCTAAAATTTTTTGCTGATCCGATAGAAAAAGTAGCTTTAAAAAATTTGCAAAACGTGGCAGTTATTTCTCCTTTTATTTACTCAAAAATAAATCAAAAGATTTTAAGTGATTTACCTAAAGTGAAATTAATTACTACTCGTTCGACTGGCTTTGATCATATTGATCTCAAGGCAACTTTACAGGCTAAAGTCAAAGTGACTAACGTGCCTTTTTATGGTGAAAATACCGTAGCCGAACATGCTTTTGCTTTGATCCTGTCTATCTCTCGTAACATTCATCGTTCACATGAACGGACGATGCGCGGAGATTTTCGCCTCGATGATTTACAAGGCTTTGACTTAAAAAGTAAAACTATTGGTATCATCGGCGGGGGACATATTGGTCAGCACGTGGCTCGTATGGCTCATGGTTTTGAGATGAATGTTTTGGTCTATGATCCATTCCCAAACAAGACTCTCGCTAAAAAATTGCATTTTCAATATGTCACTTTAGAAAATTTATTGAAAAAATCTGACGTGATTACTTTACATGCACCATATAATAAAAAAACTCATCATTTGATTAATCTAAAAAATATTAAACTCATCAAGCCAGGCTCTATTTTGATCAATACCGCTCGTGGTCAGCTAGCTGATACCACTGCTTTAGTAGAGGCTTTACGCAAAGGTATTTTGAGTGGCATGGGCTTGGATGTTTTGGAAGCAGAAAAATATATTTTTAAAGAAGAGCGAGAATTAATTTGCCCTCAATTTACTAGTAATCCTCGTCAAGATAAAGAGTGGCTCAAAACTATTGTGGAGCAACATGTTTTAATCAATTCTGATCGCGTCGTCATCACGCCACACAATGCTTTTAATAGCCGTGAGGCTTTACAGAGAATCTTAGACACTACGATAGCAAATATCATTACTTGGTCGCAAAACAAAAAATTAGCCAATCAAGTAATAATTAAATAGAATTATTTTAAAACTGCCACCCGAAGGGTGGCGGTTTTTTTAAATCTTGAGTTTAAATAGTTTTTTTGAAATAATCGATAAACATTTTTTCTTTCACTTTTTTGAGAGTTTGTTTAGCAAGCTGTCTGGCTTTCTTTGTGCCATCAAAAAGTATTTTTTCCACAATTTTTGGATTTTTTTCATAGTAAGCTCTTTTTTCGCGGATCGGTTTCAGAGTCTGAATAATCACATCAGCCAAAAGTGGTTTGAGTTCAGAATATTTTATGCTTTTATTTTTAAATTGGGTATTAAATTTTTTAATAGTTTCATGATCATCTGAAAATTGTTCAAATAATCCTAGTAGATTTTTTCCGCCGATTTCATCAGTCAGCGCCGCTTTGATTTTATTTTTTATTTCTTCTTCAGAATCTGTAAAAGTAATAGAGTTGCCTAAGCTTTTCCCCATTTTCCGTCCATCCATTCCAAGCACTCGTGGAAAATCGCCAATTTTTGCTTCCGGCTCTTTTAAGACATCGCCGTAAATGTGATTAAATTTTCTGACGATTTCTCTGGCCTGTTCAATCATGGGTAATTGATCGGCACCAACTGGTACCAAATCAGCTTGAAAGATGGCTATGTCGGCAGCTTGACTGACGGGGTAGCCTAAAAATCCAAAAGTGACATCATCTTTAAATAAGTCTTTTTTTTGTTGGATTTCTTCTTTGACGGTCGGGTTTCTTTTTAGACGAGCAATGGTGACTAGATTGGAAAAAAAGATTGTTAACTCGGCAATTTCAGGAATAAGTGATTGGATAAATATGGTAGATTTTTTGGGGTCAATGCCAACCGCGAGATTATCCATCGCAACTTCATAGACATTTTTTCTGACTTTTTGAGGGTTATTGAAATTATCTGTTAAGGCTTGCACGTCGGCAATCATGATATAGGTATCATATTTATCTTGCAAAGCCACTCGATTTTTAAGGGCGCCACAAAAATGCCCAATATGTAATTGTCCAGTTGGTCTATCACCGGTGAGGATTATCTTTTTCATATAATTTTTTAGTTTAAACTGTTTATTTATTCCGCTCTCCGCTACGCGGAGAGCGGAGTAGACTTTAATTTCATTATATCATAAAAATCACTTTTTTGCCCCGCTGTTATTTCTTTTCAAAGTCTTCTTCAGTTAAATTCGCTTGTTTTAAAATAGATTTAAAAGTGCCAAGTGGAATTTCTTTTCTACGAGTTGGTACAATGACAGTTAAAGCTGGGCGAGTATATAAACGATATTTGGCGTGAGAGCCTTTTTGTGAGACAAAAACAAAGTCCTTTTGTAGAAGGACTTTGATAATAGCACTAGAAGAATAAAGCCTAGACATAACTGATAGATAGTCTGATTAATTCTGGTCGCTCTATCTTTGGTATTTTTATCAGTTCTAGGTCTTCAAAATATAGTTCTAAAGCTTCGTCTAAATTAGCTAAAGCTTCTTTTTTTGTTTTACCAAAACTAGACACCTCAACGTTTAAACAGCGAGCGACATAGTATTTGTCTTCTTTCCAGACGACATTTTTTAGATCTATTTTCCGCATAATTATGTATTTAAGTATTTAAAATATACTTAAAATAAGTAAATAAGTCAAATTTGATTTTCTCACCTCGCCCCGCAATGCGGGGCGAGGTCAATTTGACAGAATTAGTCAAAAAGAGCAATATATTAGTGAAATTGAACACTACAATTCAAAAGCGGGAGACAGAGCCATGGAAAGCGCCAAGAGAAACAGCTGGGCTATTTATTGGATCTACATCATAGTTCTGCTTGCACTTGCGGTTTGCAATTACCAATCTGTGCAGATTTTCTTTGAGCACGTGGAAGACCCTAAACCATTTGGTTTAAAAATTTTAGGTGCGATGTCTGTTGCTGGCATCGTTGGTCTTTTTCTCGGCGTAGTTAGCGCTGGTATTATTGGTGGCTTATTTCAAGTAGAAGAAGATGACTTATTTGAAGCTATGATAATTAGTGAAGTAATTCTGATTATTTGTAGTCTTATGATAGGAGGGATATGTTGTATATTTGGGAATGTTTTTGGCCTCATGGTAGGTATAACGCTTTTTATCGCGTCGAATATTACTTATTTTCCGTCTTTGTCTTTCACCGCGTCTATCAGCAGTGTCTAGCCATCGCTTAAGGCCTCCATTCCACGGAGGTGTCTTTCTTTTTTAGTCAAACAAAACCCCCGGCGGATGCCAGGGGTTTTATAATAATTATTTTAAACTTCAATTACCACTGGTAAGATCATGGGACGGCGTTTAGTTTTTTGGAAAATAAACTGTCCGATATTGTTGCGTAATTTTTCTTTGATCATTTCATTATCGGTAGCCATTTTTTGGCCAGTTTTATTATTATCATTGATAATTTTTTTCACTTGATTACGAATATCTTCGACGATCTCTTTATTTTCTTTCATGTAAATAAAACCGCGCGAGATAATATCTGGTGAGCTTAAAAGCTTGCCGTCTTTGCGAGACATAGTAGCGATCACCACTATCATACCTTCGCCAGACATCATTTGGCGATCTCTTAAGACAATATTTGATACATCGCCGACGCCTAAGCCGTCGACAAAGATATAGTCTGTATTGACAGTTTCTTTGCTTAAAAATCCACCGCGTTGATCAAACTCGATCACCGAACCATTGTTAGGGACGATGATATGATTTTCAGCAATTTTTAATTCTTTAGCGATTTTGCCGGATTCTTTCAGCATGTAGTAATAAGCATAAACAGGAATATAATAGTCTGGCTTAATACTTTGCAACATGTGGACGATATCTTGTCTATTACCATGACCAGAGACGTGAATGTCCATCAATTCACCGTGGATGACATTATCACATTGGCGATAAAGACCATCTTTTAATCGTTGGATAGTATTTTCATTACCCGGGATGATAGAAGAAGATAAAACTACGGTGTCATTTTTTTTGATTTTGATATTACGATGGGCGCCAGTGATAATACGGGATAAAACTGCATTACCTTCGCCTTGAGCGCCGGTAGCGATGATCACAAGTTTATTGTCTGGGTAGCCATTGGCTTCTTCGATTTTGATAAAAGTATGTTTTTGTGCTTTGACATAGCCAAGCTCTTTGGCGATTTCAATATTCATTTTCATACTATAGCCATCAAGGGCTACTTTTTTCCCTAGTTTTTCGGCTTGGGAAATAATCCAAGAAATTCTTTCAATCTGTGAAGAAAAAGTACCGATAATGACACGACCTGGTGCCTCGGTGATTAATTTTTCTAGATTTTTTTTCATCACTTCATGAGAGGCTGATGGTCGGACATCGATGGCACCTAAACTTTCTAGCATCAAGATGCGTGGACTTTTTAGTTTACTTAAATGTGAGTAATCTAAAATCGGACGATTATTATTATCTCTTTCTAAAGTCCAGTCACCAGGATGAATCACGGTGCCTTGGGGTGTTTCTAAGATCATACCAACCGCATCCATAATAGAATGCTCCATTTGGAAAAATTTTAAAGTAAAATTACCAAATTTGAATTGGTCATTTAAGCTTTGAACCATCAAAGTTTTTAGATTTTTAGCATCATGCTTTTTATAATCTTCGACTTTGTGTTTGATCATGGCCAAGGTCAAAGGACGACCTACGATCAAGGGATAGCCAAGTTTTTCTAATAAAATAGGGGAGGCACCAATATGATCCAAATGGCCATGTGAAAAAATAACGGCGCGGATATTTTTTTCTTTACCTTTAAGATATTCAGTATTAGGGATGATATAGTCGATACCTGGCATATCTTCTTCAGGAAACTGTAAGCCCATGTCTAAAATGATGATGTCTTGATTGTATTCAAAGATAGTCATATTACGACCGACTTCTTCACAGCCACCCAAAGGTATGATGCGCAATTTGTTTTGGCTGCTAGTCCTAGGCACAAAAGTTTTTTGTGGTTTAGCAGGATTAAATCGGCTGGTCTGATTTTGTTTTGATGTTTGTGGTCTATTTTGTTTTAGCGGCTTTTGACTAGCGGCGGGAGTTTGTTTAAAATTAGTCGCTGGCGTAGTAGCGTTTAAAACTTTTGCTGTTTGTTTGTTTCGATGGTGATAGCCTTGTCTTTTGTTTGGCCCGCTTCGCGGCTCTGCGAGTCGGTTGATACTTGGTGTACCAGCTGATAAAAGATTATCAGTGCTATCGGATAAATTTCTTTCCATAAATGTTTTGTTAAGATAGATAATCAAAAAAGATTATCCTTATTATTTAAGAGGTGATTATTTTTTAATAAATTATTTAGCTAAACTTCTTTTGGTTTTTAAGAACCAAGTAGAAATAGAGGCTAAACGATCGGCTGGTAAATTGATAAATTTCAATTCATCAAGGCCTTTGAGTTTTTTAGCTACCGGATAAGTATAGGTTGGATTATATAAAAAGATAGCTAAGTGTTGTTCTAATAATTTTTTTTCAAAAGTATTTAGATAGTCAGCTTTTTCTAAATCGTTATTTGAGTTGCGTAATTTTTCTAAAGTTTTGTCGATATCACTATTACTAAAGATACTTAAATTCAAGCCCGGAGCTGTAATTTGGCTGGAGTGCCAAAATGGGTATGGGCCAGCATTGACATTGATGATTTGTCCATAAAGTAAGACCTGATAATTGCGTGGTTCGATGATGTCTTGTCTCACCTTAGCTTTGGCGATGATATCTAATTCAACTTTGATGCCTAGATTTTCCCAAGCTTCTTTGATGAGATTGACAGCTTTAATATTTTCTTCTTGCTCAATCGTAGTTAATTTTAGAGTTAACTCTTGTTCACTTTTTTGGCGGTAGTTTGAGCCTTCTTTTAAGGTCCAACCCAAAGCCTCTAGTTCTTTTTTGGCTGCCTCTAAATCATAATCAAGGTCTTTGACATTGGCATCAAAGCCCAAAGAGCCTGGTAAAATTGGTCCTTGGATAATTTGTCCATCGTTATTCAAAGCTTCTTGTAAAATTTTATTTTTATCAATAGCTAGAGCTAGTACGCGACGAAATTTGATATCATTTAATAAACCATTTTGTTGAGGATTAAAAAATAAAGCAGTGTATTGTGGACTTTGTAAATTTTTGAAAACTACCGAATGATTTTTCATTTCTTCTTTATAGCTTTTTGGTAAATACATTAAACCATCAACATTTTTATTTTGTAAAGCTTCAGCCGCTACTTCAAAGTCGGAATAAAATTTTAAAGTCAATTCATCGATATAAGGACGGCCTAAATAATACTTATGATTTGATTTTAAAATATAATTTTTGACATTACCGTTACTGTCTTTGGTTAAAGTCGTGAATTTATAAGGGCCACAGCCAATTGGTTTTTTATTTAATTCGGCTAGCTCGGCACCAAAGTCTGGTATGCTGTACCAGAGGTGCTCTGGTAAGATGCCGATGGTCAAAATAGATAAAAAAGCGGCAAAGGGCTTATCTAAAATAAACTGAACTTTATAGTCATCTAGTTTATTAACGGTCACGCCATTGAAGTTGCTACGCAAAGGACTTTTGTATTCTGGATTTTTGATACGCTCGACGGTAAAGACTACATCGTCAGCGGTAAGTGGCATGTCGTCATGCCACTTCACATCGTTTCTTAATTCAAAAGTATAAATTTTTTGTTCAGCATCGATTGCGTAGCCGCTAGCTAAATCAGGAACCAAGACACCATTGTTATCCGTGTTCATCAAACCAGAAAAAACCAGTTTGACTAAATCACGATCTACATCAGAGGTAGCAAAGGCGGGGTTAATAAAATTTGGGGTACCAATCAAGCCTTCGGTGTAAGATCCACCGTAGTCTGCTGCTAAGACAGAATTTTTGGTGTACCAAGCACTAAATATACCAGCTAGTCCAATGATTAATAAAGCGCAGGCTACACGAAAGCGTGTTTTTTCTCGCTTGTCCAAAACTTTTGGTAATTGTTTAAGCTGGTTTAAACTTGGTATTTTTTTAAGGTTCAATTGGGCTAATAACTGATGGTTGATATCTGTTTCTTTTGTGCCTAAGATTTTTGTTTTCCAATTTTTTATTTGATTTTGGCTATAACTAAATAAAGAGCTGGCTGTTTTTTTTAGCCAAAATAATAATTCTTTACTTGTGGGGAAAGATTTCCTAATAAGATTATTGTTTTAGTTTTGTTTGTCTTATTCTCCGCGGACGCGGAGAATACGGAGATTAAAGCAAATTTTTGTTGAATTAAAGTTTAGCTTAAAAAGAAGCTAACAATAGCTGACAATAAAAATAAAACGCTTAAGACAATAGTTGCATAGAAAATAGTCTTTTCAGCTCCACGTTTGGTGCGATAAACAGTACTAGTACCGCCAAAGCCAGCACCTAAACCAGTGCCTTTTTGTTGGACCAAAATAGCGCCAATCAAGAGCACAGAAAGCACAATCTGTAGAATATATAAGGTATTTTTCATATTTTTAGCTTACAGAACTTTTATATACTAACAAAAAAACAGAACTTTGTCAACTTGAGCTGCTTTTGGCTCGCCTCGCATCGAAGTGGGCGAAAGCTCGACGATGGGCTAAACGGTAGTTTTTGATGCCAAATTTATGCGCCTGGTTACGCATATGCTGGATAAATAGCGATAAAGGCTCTTTTTTGTTGAGCTTAATACTATGTTTTTGGCCAGGCTCGCCTCGCATCGAAGCGGGTAAAAATAATTCCTCTTCTTTTTTAGCCAAAGATATTACTTTGTTTTGCCAGGCAGGTTTTAAAATAGGATAAACTGTATTTAGTTGAGCTTTGCCACCATCTAAAATAATTAGATCTGGTTCTGGCCATTCTAAATGCTCTTGGCGTCTAGCTAAAACTTGTTTTAAAGAGGCGACGTCATTTGGTCCATCAATATTTTTGATTTTAAATAAACGATATTCTTGAGAGGCAATTTTTTCATCCACAAAAACAATCATCGAGCCATAAGAAAAATTTCCTTGGATATTAGAGATATCATAGACTTCGATACGATGAGGCAGATTTTTTAAGTTTAATAATTTTTGTAAAGCTACTAAATATTTTAGCTCCGGCGCTTGGCTAAATTTTTTAGCGTAGTCTTCAGCGTTTTTATAAAGTAAATTTAAGAGTTGTTTGTTTTTACCAATTTTGGTGACAATATTTTTTTGTAAATTTAAATTAATATTTTTTAAGTCTAAATTGATCAGACTAATTAAGCGTGGGGGAATATCAGAATTTTTAAGATAAAATTGTTTTAAGCTTTGCTCTAAAATTTCTTGAGTATTTAGATTTAGTTTATTTTGTACTAAAAAATTAAATTTATCACCTAAAATTCCCGCGCGCACTTGCATCACAGTCACTACCGCCTGTTTTGCTAGTAAATAAATATTTACTAGATCTTGGTTTAGTTTTGGTGAGCCGATAATTTTTTGTTTAGCCTGCAGACGCTCTAGAGCTTGGAGTTGATTTTTTTTGCTTAAAGCTTCTTCAAATTTTTTCTCGCCACTCAAAAGTTTAATTTCGTTTTCTAAAGCAGTCTTTAAAGTTTTTGTTTCACCCTTGATGATGCTGATAGCTCGATCAATTAGTTTCTGATATTCTAGGCTAGTTATTAGTTTTTCACATGGTCCTAGGCATAAGCCCAGATGATATTTTAAACAAACTTTGCCTTTGGGTAAAATCTCTAGATTTCTTTTACAGGTGCGTAGTGGTACGATGCGGTGAATCAGCTGTAGCAAAGTGCGAGCGCTCAAAGTCGAGATGTAAGGTCCAAAATATTTATCACTACTTTTGAGACTACGGCCATGTTTTAGTACTAGCCTAGGAAAAGCTTCATTAGTCAAGGCAAGATAGGCCCAAGACTTGTCATCTTTTAAAACAATGTTATATTTTGGCTGATGCTTTTTGATCTGGGCCGCCTCTAAAAGTAAGCTCTCAGTTTCGTTGTCTACTATAGTGTATTGGACTTTAGTAATTTCTTTGAGCATCTGCTGTTTTTGCTCCGTCAAAACATCAGTCTTAGCCCAATAAGAATTCACCCGTTTCCACAGGTTTTTGGCTTTGCCAATATAGATTATTTTGCCGGTATTATTTAGGAAAAAATAAATACCTGGATTTTTTGGAATATCTTTAAGATTTAGTTTCATATACTATTATCTTATAATAAATTGATAATCTAATCTAGCCCTGGCATCCGCTGGGGCGGAGTTGACAGTATATTATAAAAATTGTTAGGCTTAAATAAACATTGTTCTTCAAATGGAGGATGGACCAATGAAGTGGTCAATGAATTCATTTCGCACCTCTTGTAAAGCAGGTGGATGGGTTCTCTTGTGTGTCTTGGTTGGTTGCTGGCAGGCTTTTTATAACTGGCTATGGACATTTGCTCCTACCAGATGGTTGTTGACGATAGTGGTTATTACAATAATCTTCGGCGTTTTATTTGTATTGTGTCTCTATGCCTATATCAGGGGAATTGATTTATTTCCTACTGAACATCTTGAGGTTTAATGTGAGCCAGCCACCATGCGTTTAAAAAACCACCCCAATCAGGGTGGTTTTCATTTTGATTTAAATTAGCCTTGACATAAGATATTATTTTTAGTAGAGTAAAAGTATAAAAGCCGTTAGTATCTTGACAGCCGTCTCTAAGCATAGACGGCGTGAAATAAGTATTTTATGAAAAAGAAACAATTAATAATTAGCATTTTGATCTTAGTAGTCATTGCTTTAGCAGTGAGTTTTTGGTTTTGGCAGAAAAATACCCAAAAGCCAGCTGAAGAGGTGGTAGTGGGTCAAGAGCAAAAAACTGATGAAATAGATATAAGTGATTGGCAGACTTTCGAAGATAAAGAATTAGGGATAAGTTATAGATACCCTGGAGATTGTGGAAGACCAAATGGAGCTGGACCTGGTACAGGCGCATCATTGGAAATTATCTGTAAAGGGTTATTTATGATGTATGAACCATTAAATTATTCTTATGTATTGTCCGATTTTTCTAGACCTAATTATGATGAATACTTAGCATTTTATAATCAGGACCTAGAACAGATTGCTAATATTTATTATACATTGAATAAAAATTACAACACAGAAGAGAATCAATTAGAAGCTGTTTTTGGTGGCGTGGAAAATAAAACTATTAATAATTACCAGGCGTATCAGTTCGTTGTTGATAATACATTTTCTACTCCCGATTTATTTGATTATTCTAAGTCTAGTCACATTTCTGCTTTAGAAGAGAAGCAAACTATAACATTTATTACTAATGGGCAAAGAAAAATGTTAATAAGAATATTAACTGATGATCTTTTTTCTAATACAGTATTAAGTACATTTAAATTTATAGATTAAAAATTAAATTTTTTATAAACAAAGAAAAACAGGCCAAATATTTTTTGTTCTGTTTTTCTTTGGCTATAAATTAGTCAAACCGTTCTTTGATAACACAAGAAGAGTTTCGTTGGGCAACGAAACATACAAACCAGAAAGGGTTGAATCATGAGCAGGTTTTGGATCATCTGGGCCGTGTTGGCCATGACTTTGTTGGGCATTGGCAATGCTTGGGCGCAAGTTCAGGTCAGAAAGCCAATTGATTCTGTGCGAGATTATAATGCAACCTTTGGTGGTGTGGAGGGCACAGGGACCATTGGTTACACCGTGCTTTATCGGGATAATTATGATGGGGGTGTTATTAGTGGTGGTCAAGGAGAGGGATGGGGACGTCATCCAGCAGTGGATATACCCTGTCCCTTAGATACACCAGTAAAAGCAATTGCCAGTGGTATGGTGATTTGGGCTGGTTGGAGGACGGGCTGGGGAAATCATATCATCATTAGGCATGGTATGAGTGATATTAATGGTTTAATTGAGCCCGTCTATTCAATTTATGCTCATCTTGACGACATGCTGGTTAATTTAAACCAGTCCGTTGATATGGGTCAGCATATTGGAAATAGCGGCAATAGTGGCACCACTGATTATCATTTGCATTTTCAGATTGACAGACACACTGAAATGGATGGTGATGAGGAGGTGGCGTCACACGACAACCCCTATTGGCCGCCTATGCCAGATAATGTGCCACCTGAAGATGGTACGTTGGCGAGGAGTCGGGTGAATTATCCAGACAATCTTCATGTGGTGGAGAACAACACCATCAACCCCATGGCTTTTCTGCAGATGAATGAGTACGACCCTTCCTCCATTCCTGTAGGCTTTGTGCTTAATGCGGACTACAGCGGTCATCCTCATTGGACTACAGATGGGCGTTCGCAGGCCTTTCGTGATCGTTATGATCAGTTCTTTGCTGATAGCAGCACAGCTTTGGGTTTTCCGTCAGACAACATTCCAGAAGAAGTTCAGTTGCCATACGGACAGGCTGTGCACAGAATCGAAGAAGCTGGGGGTATGTGGATTCAGGATCTCTATGGTCCGCACAATGGACTGTCTCATCCTCATTCGGCTTTGATTCAGGGCAATAGTTCAACCGACCCAGTTTGTATCCTGAAAGAAGGATTTTGGGATTACTGGATGCATAATGTCGGTTGGGAGAGCTTTGGCAAGCCGGTGAATGATGAGTATCTCGTAAATGGGGTTTGGCATCAAACTTTTCGTAAGCCCGATCGAGCTTACACGTTTTCTTGGGTCAATGGGTCTGTCGAGATTGACTCTCTATTTGGTCCAGTTGCCGTGATGAGAAATGTTTACTTTGTCAACTCCGGAGCGACGAGAACTGAAGGAGATGGCATCTATCACTCTGGCTTATGGGCCACTGGATTCAATGATCCAGTAGAGTTGATCGACGGAGTTCTCTACGATGGATTCATAGCAATGATCAGTGGAGAAGAGATTCAGATTGATCCATTTACCGTTAACGGCAACATGACCATTTATGTGGATCCGGTTGTGTCGCAAGTGATTGACTTGTCAACCTTACCGACTGTGCCTAATCCTGGACAGACGTTTCAGGTGTGGATCACGGTGACCGAGAGTTTGGGTGTGACTGTCAGTCGTTTGCGGGTGGTTTTGCAGAATATGTCAGGTACAGTTTTGCAGACCATTCATTCGGTCGATGATTACAATTTGTCATCTGGTTTTGATGGCGTGTACACGACTCAATACGCCATAGTTGGCAACTATAAGATCGGTGTTCAGTATTCACTGGACAATGGTTCCACTTGGAGCTATTTTGACACCGATGCTCAAACTGATAATCCTTTGAATTTTTCTATTGTTGCGGCACCTGTGGCGCCTGTGGCAAGCTTCACTCGTGCTCCAATTTCAGGTACCATACCATTGACTGTTCAGTTCACTGATCAGTCGAGCAACAACCCAACTTCCTGGCTGTGGAGTTTTGGCGACGGAAGTAATTCCACCTCTCAAAACCCCAGCCATACCTATAACGCCACTGGCACTTTCAATGTTTCGTTGACTGTCAGCAATGGTGCTGGTAGTGACAATGAGACTTGGAATAACTGTGTGACGGTGAATTCTTCTGGTGGAGTGCCAGTGGTCAACTTCACTGCTGGACCTCTCTCTGGAGACGCTCCTTTGACCGTCCAGTTCATGGACCTGTCCACTGGTAATCCGACTTCCTGGGAGTGGAATTTTACTGATGGTGGGAGCTCCACTGAGCAAAATCCCACTCATGTCTATCAGTACCCAGGGGTGTATGGAGTTTACCTGTCGATCAGTAATGCCTATGGCGCAGATGCCATGTGGCGTTTTGATTACATCCAGGTGAACGGCGAAGCTTTGGAGGCCAACTTCACGGCAGACGTGGTTTCCGGCCAAGTTCCTTTGACCGTGCAATTCACCGATCAGTCCAGCGGTAACCCAATTTTGTGGAGCTGGAATTTTGGTGATAGTGTTCATTCCACCGAACAAAACCCCAGTCACACCTATAACACGCCCGGAATCTACAATGTTTCGTTGTGGGTCGAGGATGTTGTTTTGGGTGATGAACTGATTCGTCCGCAGTATATCACTGTATTGGATGAAGGGGGTTGTCTGGGCGACGGTGGATATGCATTAGATGGTGTTGATCAGTATCTGGAGTCCTCTTCTGTGCCATATACTCCTGGTATTGGGCCAATTACCATAGAATTTTATGCTAAGACCACGCAGCTTTATGGCACAATATTTCAGGCCACTAGGATAGATGATGGAGTGCCTGATGGTGAGGAGCGACAATTTATTTGGGTTTACATGCGTGATAATGGAACAATCGTGACTGAGGTTTCCTGGGAGGAAAATAATTATCATCACTGGATACTTGACGCTGGTGATAGTTTTATCAGCGATGGAGAGTGGCACTCATTTGCGTTGGTTGTTGAAAATGACTTGGTGGCAACAATGCAAATGTATGTCGATGGGGTTTTGGAGTTTACCAAAACACATCCTTCGGACATGTATAACATACATGATTTGTCGGGTGCGTGGTTGCTGGGCGCTTATAAGCTTTATAGTGTGCCAAATCCGGAAGCTATAGACTTCTTCCCTGGGTCCATAGATGAGGTACGTATTTCTAATGTGGCGAGATCCGCAGAAGAAATTTTTACCAACCATCATAACAGGGAAGAGTTTACTGTTGATGAATATACAGTAGCTCTATGGCACATGAATGGGCCTGTTATCAACGTGGCTAAGCGAGCCAACGCTCAGGGCAACAGTGCCATTGCATTGTCAGAGCATAATGGTCCAACAGCTACATACGGTTTCAACGAGTGTTTGCCACCAGCACCAGAACCCGTGCAAGTGAGCATCACGTATCTTGATCAAGAAATACTTCTGGATTGGGAAGATGTTCCGGGAGTCATTTCTTATCGAGTTTATGGCGCTCATAACGGTGAGGCATATGGTTTGCTCGCCGAAAGTATTGAGTCTCAGCAAACGTTGGCTGGACCAATACTTAATCCAGACTCTGTCTGGCTCTTCTATGTCACAGTCATCAAATAGATTTTGTTCTTTCCACTTTTCGATACACCCCCGCGGTCAGCAATGATTGCGGGGGATTTTTAATTATGCTGCCCTTGCTTTTTTCCTCAAAACATAGTAGAGTAAGCTGAATTTGGACATTGTCAAAACAGAGGTGCACGATGAAAAGCCTGCTGGCCAGACTCAAAAATCTGCCAGTACTTTTCAAAAAGCACTGGTGGAAAATCGCAATTTTTTCTGTTTTATGGAAGATTGTACCAATAATTATTTGGTGGCACTATATAGAGCAATGGTTTGTAAATATCTGGTCTTGGTGGAACAGTGTTAGTGTTTGGTGGCACTGGGCCATATCTCTCGGTGTTTGTTTAGCAATTGCTTTCTGGTGTTTTATCAGAGGCGCGGCTATCGTCAGTCAAGACGAAGAAAACAACAAATAAGGAGATCGACATGACAACGAGCAAGGTGTACTCTGGAGATCCTTCTAGAGTCAATGTGCTGGATAGTAATGTTTGCCCTACTTGTCAGAACCAAGAAGCGGCAAAAAAACTGTTGGGCATGAAGGGAGCAGTTGAGTATGATCTGTGTGCTTGTGGTCAGCACCTGATGATCACCGGTCGCCAAGGTTGCGGCTCTATGGCCTTCACTGTGGCCATCGAAGCCTCTGAAGTTCCAATCGATCTTGTCCCCGCTAGCTCTTAGAGCTGGCGGGGCTTTTCTTTTTTCTCTGATGATTGACGCGGGGTGATTTTTGTGCTATCCTGTCCTCGATTATTAAATTGATAAGCTATGTCAAAAAACATTGTCATCAAAGGAGCGCGTGTTCATAATCTTAAGAACATTGATGTCGAAATTCCTCGAGATAAATTAGTCGTCATCACTGGTTTATCTGGTTCGGGAAAATCATCTTTGGCTTTTGACACTATTTATGCTGAAGGTCAGCGTCGTTATGTAGAATCACTGTCGGCTTATGCACGACAGTTTTTAGGTTTGATGGACAAGCCAGACGTGGATCAAATCGATGGTTTGAGTCCTGCTATTTCTATTGATCAAAAAACTTCGTCACGCAATCCGCGATCGACTGTCGGTACCGTGACCGAAATTTATGATTATCTCCGTTTGCTTTATGCTCGTATTGGTCGACCTCATTGTCATCTTTGTGGCCAAGAAGTAGCCAAGCAATCTTTGCAACAGATTTTAGAAAAAGTTTGGTCTCAAGAAGCTGATACTGATTTTATGTTATTGGCTCCCGTGGTCAGAGATAAAAAAGGTGAGCACCGTAAAGTTTTAGAGCACATGCAGCAAGCTGGCTATCGTCGCGTACGCGTCAATGGTGAGCTGATGACTTTTGAAGAAGCCAGGGATTTAGTTTTAGATAAACAAAAAAAACATACCGTAGAAATCGTCATTGATCGTTTACGTAAAGACGGCAGCAAAGAAACTAAAGCGAGATTATTACAATCATTAGAAACCACGCTAGATTTAGCTAATGGTTCCGTCACTATTTATGAGCCTAAAACAGAAAAAAATTTATATTTTAGTGAGCACTTTACTTGTCCAGTTCACAGCGAGGTTTCTTTTGCCGAGATTGAAGCGCGTAATTTTTCTTTTAATAGTCCCCACGGTGCTTGTCCGGATTGTACTGGTCTAGGCACTAAACTATTAGTTGACGCCGAATTAGTCATACCTAATAAAAAATTATCTTTAGCTGAAGGGGCTATTCGGCCTTGGTCTCGGACAGCGGCAAATCAGACTTGGTATTTTAGGATTTTAGCAGCGGTGGCTAAAAAGCATAAATTTTCTATCACTGATCCAGTCAGTAAACTTACAGCCAAGCAATTGGATCTTATTTTTTATGGTACTGGTGAAGACAGATACCAGATGGAGATGTCTGGTGAAAAATTTAGTGGTGATTATAACACCGCTTTTGAAGGAGTGGTAAATAATCTGATGCGTCGTTATCGCGAAACTGACTCTGACTATATCCGTAGTGAAATCGAGCGCTATATGCGCATCACGCCTTGTGAAACTTGTTTAGGCAAACGTTTGAAAAAAGAAATTTTAAGTATTACAGTGGCAGAGCAAAATATCGCTGATATTTCTGCTATGACTGTCGAAAATTTAACCAGCTTTTTTACTGGCCTAGATAAAAAATTATCAGCCAGAGAATTAATCATTGTCAGACAAGTGCTCAAAGAAATTTTAGCGCGTTTAAATTTTTTACAAAATGTCGGCTTGAGCTATCTCACGCTTGATCGTTCGGCTAATACTTTATCTGGTGGTGAAGCCCAACGTATCAGACTAGCTACCCAGATCGGCTCTTCTCTGATGGGAGTTTTGTATATTCTAGATGAGCCTTCTATTGGTTTACATCAGCGAGACAATGCTAAATTAATCGAGACTTTGAAACATTTAAGAGATCTAGGCAACACCGTCATTGTGGTGGAGCATGATGAAGAAACTATTTTATCCGCTGATTGGGTGATCGATATCGGTCCGGGAGCGGGTAAGCATGGTGGAGAGATTACCGCCATCGGCACGCCTTTGCAAATCAAGAAAAATAAAAAATCTTTGACTGGTAAATATTTATCTGGAGATTTAAGCATCCCAAACCTTAAAAAATATCGTAGTGGTAATGGCAAAACTTTGTCTATTTTAGGCGCGGCTGCTTTTAACCTCAAAGATATTGATGTGCATTTTCCTTTGGGTAAATTTATCAGTATCACCGGTGTGTCTGGCTCTGGTAAATCTACTTTGATGACCGAGATTTTAGCCAAAGCTTTGACCCAACATTTTTATCATGCCAAAGAAAATCCCGCCAAACATAAAGCGATCAAAGGTTTAGAATATATCGACAAAGTGATTGATATCGATCAATCCGCTATCGGCCGCACACCACGCTCAAATCCTGCTACTTATACTGGCGTTTTTACTTACATTAGAGATTTGTTTGCCGAATTACCAGAAGCTAAAATCAGAGGCTACAAAGCGGGCAGATTTTCTTTTAATGTCAAAGGTGGACGTTGTGAAGCTTGCCAAGGTGACGGCGTAGTAAAAATCGAAATGAACTTTTTACCAAATGTCTATGTGGAGTGTGAAGAGTGTCATGGCAAGCGCTATAACAATGAAGCTTTAGAAATACACTATAAAGGCAAAGATATTTCCGAAGTTTTACAAATGACGGTCGAAGAAGCGACGAATTTTTTTGCTAATATCCCCAATATTCATAATAAACTAAAAACTTTAGTGGATGTTGGTTTGGGATATGCTGCCCTAGGTCAGTCAGCTACGACTTTGTCTGGCGGTGAAGCCCAACGTATCAAACTAGCCACTGAACTGTCTCGCCGGGCTTCAGGCAAAACTTTATATATTTTAGACGAGCCAACTACTGGCTTGCACTTTGCTGATGTCAAAAGATTGTTAGACGTTTTACAGCGTTTAGTCGACAAGGGCAATACTGTTTTGGTGATTGAGCATAATCTCGATGTGATCAAGAGTTCGGACTGGGTAATAGACCTAGGTCCTGAAGGTGGCGATAAAGGGGGCTATTTAGTGGCTGAGGGTACGCCAAAAGAGGTGGCGAAAGTGAAAAATAGCTTTACTGGCCAGTATCTCGCTAAAATGTTTAAAAAATAGTAAACTATAGGGGCTATGGTGAGTGCTTTAGAACAATCCATTTTAAAGACAATTTCTTTTTTTGATGTCTTTAACCAACCCTTAACGGCCGAAGAAATTTGGAAGTGGCTTTATCGACCAAATCAAAAGTTTTCTTTACTAGAAGTCAAAGTTGCTTTAGAGACTAGCCCGGTTTTACTCAAAAATTTAGTTTTAAATGAAGCTTTTTATAGCCTAAAAGATAGAGGTTATAACTATCTGATTCGCAAGCATCACAATGATTTGTCCGAGCGTAAATTTGCTAAAGTTTCAAAGCTTTTGAGGATTTACAAATACTTGCCTTTTATCAAGCTGATTGCTATTTGTAATTCTTTATCTTTTTCTAATGCCAGCGAAGAAAGTGACATCGATCTCTTTATCATCACGGAAAAAAAGAAAATCTGGCTCGCCAGATTTTTTACCATTTTGATTGTCAAAATTTTAGGCTTAAGACCAAGTTTAGACAAGCATCGTGATACTTTTTGTTTGAGTTTTTTTATTAGTGAAGACAGCTTGAGTATTGAAAATATTTTATTTAGTATTCATGACATTTATACACCGTATTGGGTAGCGCAGCTATTGCCGGTTTATGATCGGGATCAAACTTATCAGAAGTTTCTGGAGGCCAATGTTTGGGTGAAAAAATATCTACCAAATACTTATGCTAATGATTTTTGTCAGACGGTCAAGATTAATTGGTTGACGAAAATTGTTCGTCAGATTTTAAACTTTTTATTTTCGCCACCATGGTTGAATTATTATCTAGACAATTTTTATCGCCAAATACAAAGTCGTATTATTGCTCATAATTTAAGGGAATTAATCAATGTCGATACCAAAATCATTGTCAATGAACAGATGTTAAAGTTTCATGTCAATGATCGACGAGAATTATTTTATAAAAAATGGCGAGAGCGCATACATAATTTATATTTAGGACAAGACGATGAAGAACTTATTTAAAGCAGATTTTATTTTTAATAGCTTGGCTTTTATTTTATTGCTAATTTTACCTTGGCAAACTCGTTGGATTTTTCAGAGCATTAAAATAGCGGATCAAACTTGGGAGTATGGCCAATTAGGACTTTATGCTAGCATGATCTTGCTTATTATTTTGTTAGCTTTATATTTTGCTAATAAAGCCAAGAATACCAGTTGTCATCCCCGCGTAGACGGGGAGGGGGTACTTGTATTATTTATTTTGTATTTAATTATTCTAGCATTTTTTAGTCCTTTAAGCACTTTAAGTTTTTATTATCTAGGCATGCTTATTTTAGCTTCACTATCCATTTTAGTTTGGCAAAAAATAAAACCCGCAGTCTTTTATGCTGGCTTATTAGCGAGTGGTGCTGTGCAGGGAGTTTTTGTCTGGTATCAGATGTTGATGCAGACTAGCCCAGCTAATAAATGGTTTGGTTTAGCTACTCACTCGGCGGCTGACCTAGGTACTTCAGTGGTACAATATGATTTAAATAGGATGTTAAGAGCCTATGGTTCTTTGCCACATCCAAATATTTTAGGTGGTTTTTTACTTTTTAGTTTATGGGCTGGTATTTGGTGGTGGCTACATTTGTATAGTGAAAGCAAAGAGGAGAGTTGGCAAATCAGTAAAATAAAAAAACACCTTTGGCCTTTAGTAGTTGTTTTAGTCAGCCTTATTTTAGTTTTATTTGCCTTATTTTTTACTTTTTCTCGTTCAGCTGCTTTAGCTTGGTTTGTGAGCTTAGCTGTTTTAATCTTTATAGCAATTTTTAGGAAAAAGTTTTTAGCTTTGCAGATTTTTACTAAAGCCTTTTTATTAAGTATCGCAGTTTTGTTAGCAGTTAATTTTTTATTTCCCGGTGCCTGGGTGACACGCTTAAAAGCGCAAGGTGATTTAGAAGCGAGGTCTTTGGCAGAAAGACAATTATCTTTTCAGCAAATTGATTGGCATAATTATCAACAATTAATATTAGGCCAGGGTTTAGGTGCTAATACCTATCTCGCTTATCAAAAAAATAATTTAGGCGAACAAAAATTGCCACCTTATGTTGTCCAGCCAATTCATAATTTTTATTTATTAGTCTTAGCCGAAAGTGGCATTATCACTTGTTTGTTTTTATTATATTTTTTGTTTAGCGCTTGGCGCAAAAAATTATTTCAAAAACCAAACTTGATTTCTTTGGGTTTATTAATTTCTGTTTTGCTAGTAAGTTTACTAGATCATTATCTTTGGACCACTTGGACAGGAATTTTATTGCTATTTATTACTTTAAGTCTGTTTATTCACCCCGTTAGATATATAGAGTAATCATTTTTTTGTTAATTATCTAACGGGGTAAAAAAGAGGAGTAATTCTTGACAAAAGCTTTTTAGCACTCTATAATGTAGAGTGCTAATTTAATCATTAAATTGAAAAACATATGAATCTAAAACCATTAGGAGATCGTGTGATCATCAAAGTTTTACCAAAACAAGAAACTACTAAGTCTGGTATTATTTTACCAGAGTCAGTTACTAAAGAAAATCGCCTTGAAGGAGAAATTGTCTCACTGGGTCAAGGTGAAAAAATCAAGGCTTTAAATTTAAATGTTGGCCAAAAAGTTATTTGCGCTGAATATGGTGGTACAGAAATAAAAGTAGATGGACAAGAATATAAAATTTTGAATCACGAAGATTTATTAGCTGTCGCTACATAAATCAGTTCGCAAGTTGACAAGTTATCAAGTGTATTAGATAACTTGTGACTTGTAAACTTTTTTAACTTTTAAACTATAAAAAATATGGCAAAACAAATTCTCTTTAATGAAGAGGCTCGCAGCAAGATGCGCGCTGGTGTCGATAAGCTCGCTAATTCTGTCAAAGTAACTTTGGGTCCAAAAGGCCGTAACGTCGTCTTGGACAAAGGTTATGGTGCACCAACTATTACTAAAGACGGTGTGACAGTAGCTAAAGACATTGAGCTTGAAGATAAGTTTGAAAATATTGGTGCCGAGATTGTCAAAGAAGTAGCCTCAAAAACCGCTGATGTCGCTGGTGATGGTACTACGACCGCCACTGTTTTAGCGCAAAGTATTATCGCTGAAGGTTTAAAAAACGTCACCGCTGGTGCTAATCCTTTGGCTTTAAAACGCGGGATTGATTTAGCAGTTGATGCTGTTGTTAAACACTTAAAGGAAATTTCTAAAGAAGTCGCTGATCAAAATGAAATTGAACAGGTAGCTTCTATTTCTGCTAATGACAAAGAAATCGGCGCCATCATTGCTTCCGCTATGGAAGCTGTGGGTAAAAATGGCGTGATCACCGTCGAAGAAAATCAAAGTTTTGGTGTCGATAAAGAAGTGGTTGAAGGTATGCAGTTTGATAAAGGCTACGCCTCACACTATATGGTGACAGATAGTGAAAAAATGCAAGCCGTTTATGAAGAGCCAAGTATTTTGATCACTGATCAAAAAGTTTCAAATTTACAAGATCTTTTGCCTTTACTAGAGTCACTAGCAGCTTCAGGTCGTAAAGAACTAGTTATTATCGCTGACGATATTGAGGGTGATGCACTAGCCACTCTAGTGGTCAATAAATTAAGAGGTGCATTTTCTACTTTGGCTATCAAAGCTCCTGGTTTTGGTGATCGCAAAAAAGAAATGTTGACTGATATAGCTATTTTGACTGGCGCCAAAGTTATTTCTGAAGAAATTGGCTTAAAATTAGCTAATGCTAGTGTAGAAATGTTAGGCTCTGCTCGTAAAGTAGTAGCTACTAAAGAAAATACGACGATAGTTGATGGCAAAGGCGACGAGGCACAAATCAAAGACAGAATAAAACAAATTGAGCAAGCTTTGAAAAATGCAGACTCAGATTTTGATAAAGATAAATTGCAAGAGCGTTTAGCTAAACTTTCTGGCGGTGTAGCTGTCATCAAAGTAGGGGCTGCTACCGAAACAGAAATGAAAGAAAAGAAAGATCGCATTGAAGATGCGCTGGCTGCTACCAAAGCCGCGGTTGAAGAAGGGGTGATTGTTGGTGGAGGCGTGGCCTATTTACGTTCTTTATCTGTTATTGATGATTTGAAATTAGAAGGTGAAGAAAAGCTAGGTGCAGAGATTTTGAAAAAAGCCTTACTTGCTCCACTAGCACAAATCGCTGCTAACGCCGGAAAAGATGGTGGCGTGATTGTGGCTGAAGTTTTGGCGCAAAAAGACAATGTTGGTTATAATGCTAAAGATGATAAAATTGAAGATTTAGTCAAAGCTGGTATTGTGGATCCAACCAAAGTGGCACGCGCCGCTTTGCAAAACGCCGCTTCAGCCGCTGGTATGTTTTTGATGACCGAAGCTGTTATTACTGATCTTCCCAAAGCAGACAAAGAAGAAGGCCGTGGCATGCCAGGC
>Ga0208246_1000515_pt1 | contig 30659 bp, 26 predicted proteins | sample RifOxyD2_FD_184039 | JGI IMG/M metagenome (GOLD analysis project Ga0208246, IMG submission 184039) | Soil microbial communities from Rifle, Colorado - Rifle Oxygen_injection D2 (SPAdes) | ecosystem: Environmental > Terrestrial > Deep subsurface > Rock core/Sediment | place: Rifle, Colorado... | reverse complement strand
TTGTACTCCGCTAAAGATTCGCACAACTAGTAAAGTGCGGAGTATATAGGTAGAAAATAAAACACAAGGGTATGCGTAGTCCGTAGGATGAAGTATACCTCTCCTATAAAAAATTTTTGGTCGCCGTGGCGACCTCAAAATTTGAGTAGTTAGTAATCCCGCGACTTTACTCGGGACAAGTTTAGTAGTTTGTAATTTGAGTATTTACATTCAATTTATCCTGCAGCCAGAAGGCCACATTTATAAAGGCACTAGTGGAATGCTCTTCGGGCAGGATTTCGCTCCTAGAATCTTATGGTAAACGTTATAATCCCGATTGTTATCGGGATGGAGCTTCATCCTGCAGCCAGAAGGCCACATTTATAAAGGCACTAGTGGAATGCTCTTCGGGCAGGATTCCGCTCCCAGAAGCATATGGTAAACGTTATAATCCCGATTGTTATCGGGATGGAGCTTCATCTGGAGGTTTTATGAAAAAGGTTTTAATAATTGTTGTATTATTCTTGCAATTATTATGTTTAAGTTATGCTAAGAAAGAAGGAACTGTTAATTTAGACTCTATTCCGAAGGCAATTTCCCCAAACCAAGATGGTCTTTATGAAAAAGTGAGATTTATTGTAAATGTTGATACAGGTAAAATAAAAAAATGGAAACTTGAAATAAAGAATGATTTAGGTGTTCCTGTCAAAACTATAACCGGCGAAGAAACTATTCCGACCATTCTTGAATGGGAAGGCAATGATGAAAAGAATGCAGTAGTACCGGATGGAAGATATGTATGTGTTATGGACGTGGACGGTAAATATCCGGCACGTTCAAATGAACTATGGTTAACGGTAGATACGTTGCCGCCTTTTGTAGGAATTTCTGTATCAACACCGGGCATATCACCAAATGGCGATGGTGTTGATGATTCCTGCATTATTTCTTTTGTTTCCGACGATCCTATAGGTTTTTCGGTATGGGAAGCAACAATAGAAAATTCTAAAGATATAGCTGTTATTTCTCTTAAAGGCACATCTAAAATACAGAAGGAATTTGTCTGGGATGGTAAAGATGATTATTATAAAAATCTTGTTCCCAATGGTAAATATAAGATTAAATTTACAGCTTTTGATACTGTAGGTAATAAAGCTGTTGCAGAACCCGCAGAAGTTATCGTAAATATTCCAGAAAAGGTTACAGAAAAAACAATATCTGTTAAGGAAGAGAAAAGAGGACTGGTTGTAAATTTAGCCTCATCAGTACTTTTTGATTCCGGCAAATCCGAACTTAAACCCGGTGCGTTTAATATGTTAAATGAAGTTGTAAAACTTATGCAGGAGTATCCGGATAACAATGTATTGATTGAGGGACATACCGATAGTTACGGAAGCGATGCCTATAATAAAAGACTTTCTGAGAAAAGAGCGCAATCAGTATATGATATGTTGGTTTATAAGTACAGTGTGGATAGAAAAAGATTATCCGCAGTAGGTTACGGAGAAGAGCATCCCATAGCAGATAATAAGACAGCAGTGGGTCGCGAGCAAAATAGACGGGTAGAAATTATTATTTTGAAAAAGTAATGAAAGGTATTAAAAAAATCTTTTTAGCGTTCTTTGTAGTTTTTTGTTTTTTACTTATTACCTCTACGGTTTTATTCAGAATGGCTTTTTCCGGGAAATGGGTAAAAAACATCATTCAATGGAGAGTTTCCAAGTATACTGGCGGGAAATCCCAAATAAAATCAGTTTCAATGGATTTCAGCGGAATTGTTTTAAATAATATAAGTGTTTTTTACAATGATAATTCTATATTAAATATTGAAAAGATAAAAATATCTCCGAATTTATTTCCGTTTCCTAGGAAACAGATTGCATTGAACAAAATTTTAATTTTTAATCTCGTAATGGAATCGAAAAATAAATTTGAAAAAAATGTTTTTAAAAATAAATTTTCCACAAAACACGCAATAATAATAAACAGTTTAATTTTAAGAAACGGTTTAGTTAGTTTTTCAAACTTAAAAATTGAAAAAATAGATTTAGATATAAAAAATGCTTCTCTGAGCAATACTTTTCCAATAGATTTAATTTTTACCATAAATGATACAAATTGCAGATTAAATTCAGAATATAGTTATAAGAATGACTTATTAAATATAAAAGAAGCTTTAATAAAAGAAAACAATGAAGAGATATTTGTGAGCGGCAATCTGGCTAATATTTTAGGTTCAAATAAATTTAATTATGATTTAAATATAAAAGGTAACAGGATATTGTTTAATAAAGTTTTCTTATCCAATTTATACAAAAGAAAAATTGCTGCTTTTTCAGAAAATGAGATAGATTTGCAAGTTTCAGGCGATTCAGAAAACATTCAAATTGAAAATCTACCGCATTAGAGAATGTTGTAGATTAACACAGTTAACATAGTTAACACAATTATGATGATAATAATTACAAAAATTATATAAGGCTTCGTTTTCTAACGGGGCAAACAAAACGGGAGGTGAGTGAATATGTTAGCAGTTATAGGTGGTTTTATTACATTGATTGTGGGTATAATATTTTTATTTGGCGGAAAAATTATATCGGGACTTCCGATTTATATGTGGGATGATTTCCTTGTTTTTCTTAAAGGAATGGTATCTTCAGGACTTGTCTTGGGTGGAATTCTTGCAATAATAGCTGGTCTTTCAGCGATAAGAGACAGAGCTAAGACAGAAGGGAAAAAATAATTGAAAATATTACATCTTGGCGAATTTGGATTAATTGAAAGAATCAGAAAAAAAATTAAAAGCACGAGTAGCGATTCAGAAATTATTGTTGGCATAGGTGACGATTGTGCCATTGTAAAGAGTGATAGAGTAAATAATTATCTTTTTACAACGGATACACTTATTGAGAATATCCATTTTTCAAGAAAATATTTCAGTTTTTTTGATATTGGGTATAAATCAATAGCTGCTAATCTTTCTGATATTGCTGCTGTAGGTGGATTGCCACTTTATTGTCTTGTAACGGTAGGATTTCCTTCGGATATCAAGGTTAAAGATATAGATACACTTTATCACGGTATTTCTGCTTTAGCTACGGAATTTAATGTTAAGATTATAGGTGGGGATACTGTCAGGTCACCGGAAAATATATTAATTTCAATCACAGTAATAGGCAAAACCGTTTATGGTAACGGTATTTTAAGAAGCGGGGCTAAGGTCGGCGATATAGTTTTTACTACCGGCACTTTCGGAGAATCAGCTGCAGGCCTTTTTTTATACCAAAAAAAGATAAAAGGCTGGGAAGTTTTGAAGAAAAAACATTTAAAACCTTATCCAAGAATCAAAGAAGGTCTGATAATCGCAAAAACAAAAGCAGCAACGTCAATGATTGATTCTTCTGATGGATTTGATAAATCAATAAGATTTATTTGTGACGAATCTGATGTGGGTTGTGAAATCTTTGTCGATAAAATACCTTCATCAAAAGTTTTAAAAAAACTCTGCACAGTTTATAATTTGCCTTTGAATGCATTTACGCTTTTTGGGGGAGAAGAATACGAACTAATTTTTACGGTTCCTGCCAGTAAAAGAAAAATATTTGAAAAAAAATATTCCCAGATCGGCAGGATTATACAAAAGAAGGAAATAATCTATCTGGATAATAAAAATAAAAAGCTGGTTTTCAGTAATGGTGGATATGACCATTTTAAGAAATGATTTCTCAAAAATAATTTTATTATGTATTTTAGCGATTATACTTTTTTTTCCGTTTTTAAATAAGGCAGTTTCATCAGATTCAATATTTTATATATATACTGCAAGACAGATTATAAAAGAGCCTCTTAAACCGTTCAGTTTTCAATTAAATTGTGCCGAAAAAGATTGTTTAGCATGGGATGTCGCCAATAACCCGCCGTTAGTATCTTATTTTTTAGCTGCAGTTATTAAATTATTCGGAGAAAATGAAAAAGTATTTCATATAATATTTTTTTGTTTTACAATTCTCTGCATTATCGGCATATATTATGTGTCAAAAGAATTTAAAGCAGATCCCTTTTTCTCTGCACTTTTATTGATAGCTAGCCCCGCTTTTTTTGTTAATGCAACCGATATTATGTTGGATATACCGTTATTGACATTCTCGGTATGGGGGCTTTATTTTATTATAAAAGAAAAATTTTTCGGTTGGATTATTTTGGGATTTGCGATATTGATTAAGTATATTGCTATTTTGAATTTACCCGTAGTTTTTATGTGGCTGCTATTAAATAAAAAAACAAAGGAGAATCTGAAATATTTTCTTATACCTATTACATTTCTGTTTTTGTTGATGGCTCATAATTTGTTAATTTATAATGAAATTCAGATTTTAAAAAAATCTTTGCAGGTTGGGTTATCATTCGGGCTTGTTAAGGAAATTCCTTTACTTACTTATATAGGTGGTTGTTTCATATTCCCGTTGAGTATTTTATGGCTTGGTTTTAACAAGAAAAATTATTATATTTGGATATTTATAATTAGTTTTTCTGCTGTTAATCTTTTATTCAACTTATTAGAATTAAAAATAATCCAGAGTTTTTTATTTGGTATATTCATATCTTCCGCTATATGTTTGGGTATGATATTTATTAACTATCTTAAAGAAACCGATTTCAATAAAGACATTGTTTTTCTTTTTATCTGGATACTTTTATATTTAGTTTTTTTTGCTTCGGTATCCGCTATAATTGCAGTAAGATATCTTTTACCTTTAATAATACCTGTGATTATATTGTTTGTTAAGATATCCGAAAATATTCTATATAAAAAAGTATTTCTAACATTTTCTATTGTTATCGGGATAGTTTTTTCTTTGTTTATTTCACATTCCGATTATGTATTGGCAAATTCATATAGAGATATCTCAAAATATATATTTAAGAATTACGGAAAAGAAAATGTTTATTTTACGGGCCATTTGGGATTTCAATATTACATGGAAAACAATAATTTTAAAGCAATTGATTCTAAAGATAGTAAATATCCTGAAAATTCTGTTATAGTTGTCCCAGTTTTACCGGTTCCTCAAAAAATTCACGAAAATATTGTTAAAGATTTAATATTTAAAGAACAAAAATATATTTATACAAAGAATCGGTTTAGAACTATGGACCCTAATTCGCATGCAGGTTTTCACCTGAATATGTACGGATTGTTGCCTTATTCATTTTCAAATATGCCTTTAGAAAAATTTACAATTTATAAAATAACACTATTGAAAAAGTCAAATAGTGTAACCCCGATCCAGCGTTCGCCTACTGAGAATTAGTTTCGCGATAGGTTCAAGTTGCTGGATAATTGATAAAGACATCCTATAAGGAAAGATGTCTGAAATCTGTGTAATCAGATATACTGAACAGTATATCAGGAGTTATAATGATAATCAAATATTTAAGGTTGTTTCTGATAAGTTTTGTTGCCTTATTTTTTCAGGTAACCTGCATACGATGGTTCAATTCCAATGTTGTTATGCTTTCATATTTTTCAAATTTTGTTTTACTTGCATGCTTTTTAGGTTTAGGTGTAGGTTTAATGATATCAAGTAAGAAAAGTGATTATATTAATTATTTTCCCGCAGTATTTTTAATTATTTGTATAATCTTTTGGAAAGTCATAATAAGCATATCGGTTAAATCGGATTTAAGCATTTATTTTACCGCATCAGGATTTGGTAAAGGTATCCCGCTCTATGATGTAAGTGCTTGGTGGTTTTTACCTGCGATTTTTTTATTAACAACAGTTCTCTTCATTACTATCGGGCAAGAGCTGGGACGCGCATTTATTGGTATAGAACCATTAAAAGCATATTTAATCAATGTTTTTAGCTCAATAATCGGTGTTGTTGTATTCGCTATGATTTCTTTTTTCAATAGTTCGCCTTTAGTATGGTTTTCAATTACTTTTGTTTGCCTTTTACCGTTTTTTTATAAAAAAACGCTTTTTTCCTTCAATATATTTATTTTATTTACTACGTTTATTTTCATTTATTTAATCACAAAAGGTGCAATATTTTCTCCTTATTATAGAATTGATTTTATCAATAGAACAGTAGTAGTAAACGGTATTCCACATCAAAGAATGATAGATATTGATAAAAATAATATAGAAAATAAAAGGGTATATGAATTCCCGTATAAATTAAATAAGAAATTCAAGAAAGTCCTGATATTGGGAGCAGGTACTGGCAACGATGTTGCAATAGCGCTGAAAAATAATGTTGAGAGTATTGATGCCGTGGAAATAGATCCGACAATTTTAAAAATCGGAAATTTACATCCCAATAATCCGTATGGAAATAAAAATGTACGGATTTTTAATGATGATGCGAGGTCCTTTTTAAAAAAATCAAATGAAAAATATGATTTAATAGTATTTGCTTTACTTGATTCTTTGACTGTTTTCTCACAATTTTCATCAGTGCGTCTTGAAAATTTTGTTTTTACCAAGGATTCATTTGAAGATGTAAAAAAGCATTTAAATGAAGACGGTGTTGTTGTTATTTATAATCAATTCAGGAAATTATGGATAGTTGAAAGAATCGCAAAAATGCTTGAGGAAACATTTGATGGATATTCAATAGTTTATGACGAACCGGAGATTGAACACTTTGCAGTTATTTTCAACGGTCCGGGAAAAAATAAATTGGATTTTCCAAAAACGACGGATATTTTTATAGGAAAAACTGTGGAAATGAAAAAAGTGTCAAATATAAAAATAAAATCCACTACGGATAATTGGCCGTTTTTATATATGGAAAAACCAGCAATACCAAAGCATTATACTGTTTCTATTTTATTGATATTGATATTTACCGGTATTTTAATATTTTTTTCCTCGGATACTGCACGAAATATAAATAATCACTTTTTCTTTCTTGGCTGTGGTTTCATGATTTTGGAAACCGCTGCTATTATACGTATGGCGCTTTTATTAGGTTCAACATGGTTCGTCAATGCGATTGTTATAATATCGGCATTGTCAGTTACATTTTCAGCGGCTTTATTTACAAAGATTAAAGGAAAAATTAATATTAATAAATATTATATTTTGCTTTTTATAAGTATTATATTAAATATTATTATTCCGCTTAAAGCATTTTTAATCTTCCCGTATTTCTTAATGATTTTTATGTCATCTTTGCTGTTATTTGCACCTGTCTTTTTTTCGGGCACAGTGTTTTCATATTCATTTTCGCAAACAACTAATCCACCGACGGCGTTCGGTTCAAATCTGATTGGCGCTATGTTGGGCGGTTGTTTAGAGTACATTTCTCTTAAATTCGGATATAGTTCATTAATGATTATTTTATTGGGGGTTTACCTTGTTTCAATCAAAAATTTCAATTGGAAATTTAAAAAATAATTTATTTATTATTACTGTTATTGTATTATCTGCAGCATTATTAAGATTTAGTTTGGTTTTAACAAAATATCAGCATCCTACAGGTGAAGAGGCAATCTATGAATTAATGGGTGCAATTCTGGAAAATAGATTTATCTATACTAGGAAAATTGAGAATTTTGGTCAATGGCATGATAATCTTTACATATTTTTAAAACAATGAGAATTTTAATATCTAAAAGCACAGAAGATACTCAAAAAATAGGCCTGAATATTGCAAAAAAAATTAAAAAAAAAGATATTATTTTTTTTATCGGGTCTTTAGGTGCCGGAAAAACTGTTTTAGTTCAAAGTATATGTAAGGGTTTTAAGGTAAAAGATTTTGTAAACAGCCCTTCCTTTAAAATAGTTAATGAATACAAGGGAAGATTTAAAATTTACCATATTGATTTATACAGGTTAAATTCTACTAAAGAAATAGAAGAGTTGGGGTTGGAAGAATATATTTACGGAGAAGGCATTGCATTAATTGAATGGGCTGATAAATTGGGGAAAAAGAATCTCCCGGAAAAAAGAATAGAAATAAAAATCAGAATAAAAAATGAAAACGAAAGGTATATAAAATGGCAGCGATATTGTTAATCTTAGCATTAATAATTTTTGTAATATATCATAAAATAATTTTATTTTCCGGATTATTTTCCGCACGTTTTGGAGGAATAAACGATATAATTAATATGTATCTGCCGTTTAGGGATTTTTTTGCACAATCTATAAGGGGCGGGCAATTCCCTTTATGGGCAACAGATATGTATTTAGGATTTCCTTTACATGCGGAGGGGCAAGGCGGTTATTTTTACCCGCCGAACATTTTTTTTGCTATATTCCCTTCTTGGATTGCCTACAACTGTGTTTTTATTTTAAATATATTTTTAACTGGTTTATTTAGTTTTCTTTTAGCAAAATCTTTTAATTTTAAGAAAACTACTTCATTATTATTTTCGATAGTATTTACTTTTTCTGGATTTTTCGCCGTTCATAATGAACATATGAATCTATTAAATTCGGCAATGTGGATACCGTTGGTGTTTTTATTTATATTTAAAATATCAAGGAAAAATTCATGGATTATTTTAGGTTTAATATTTGCTATACAGTTTTTTTCAGGTTTTCCGCAAATTGCTTATTATTCTATTATTGTTGGATTCATCTGGCTAATTTTTCTTACAAGAAAATTGCAACTATTAGGTAAATATTTTTTTTCCATAATTTTATGTTTATTATTAGCTGCAAGCCAGATAATCCCGACAATTGAATTGATTCCTTACTCAGCCAGAGCGGGTGGTATTGTCAAATCACAGCTGAATAGTTGGGGATATTTTTTAAAAGATATCTTAACTTTTGTTAACCCGTATATTTTTGGTAATCCTACAGAAGGAACCTATATCCGAAAAGATAGCATTTACGGCGAGAACTGCGCATTCATTGGAATAATGGCTTTATTTTTGGTGATTTATGGATTTATTAAAAATTTAAAAAATAGGAATATAAGATTTTTTTCAATTCTATCTTTTTCAATAATGGTTTTTATTTTGTTATTTCCCAAAATATTTAATTTTTTATTTATATTACCGGGAATGCAATATTTCAGATTACCTCAAAGGGCGCTTGTTTTTGTTGCATTATCGTTATCATTTATTGCAGCATCGGGTTTTCAGGAACTAAAAAGATTTAAAATACTGATATTTTTAGTAATTCTAATTGAATTAGTGAACTTTTCATTCGGTTATAACAAATCAATAAATATTAAGTATTTATCTAAACCGGAAACAGTTAAATTATTAAACAACGATTCAAATCTTTTCAGGATTTCAGTTAAGGATGAGAAATTAAAGGCATGGTTGCATTCATATTATTTTTCAATGATTCCGGAATTAAGAGAAAAAGTTCAATTAATGTATAGAAATTATTTACCGCCTAATGTAAATATGCTTTATAACATTTCATCAATTAATGCGTATTCTCCCTTGGTACCGGAAGTTAGTACTAATTTTGACAATGTAAAATATATTATTTCCTCTTCTGAGTTAAAAAATGATTTATTGATAAAAAAACTAAGTTTTAATAACTACTTGCCGGATTTAAGAATTTATAAGAAAAAGGAATTCTATCCAAGGGCATTTATAATATCCGATAATAAAATATCAGCAGCAAATATTAAAAAATATGAATCAATAAAAACGGTAATTGAAAATAATAATGCAAAAAACGGGGATTTGATTCTTTGTGATTTTTATTATCCTGGGTGGAATGTTTTTATTGATGGTATTAAAGGGAAAATATCGGAATATGAAAAAATAAGGTCGGTAAAAATAACTTCAAATAATAAAAAAGTAATTTTTGTTTATATGCCGTTAAGTTTTTATTTTGGAATAATTATTTCAATAATAATGGGGACGGTTCTATTTATTTTGTTGGGAAATCAAGGTACTATGCAAAATAGAAAATTATGAAGCCCCACGATTAGTTTTGCGACAGTCCTCCTGTCAGCTTTACGTAGTAAAACTAGGGGGATAAAAACTGTGCGGGGTTATAGATTGATACACTGCAGCATGCCGCAGGAAGGTTCATATTATGAAAATACTTGCTATTGAAACATCAAACGAAGTTTGTGGAGCTGCATTGTTTGATGATGATAGAATAATATCGGAGAAAAATGTTTTATTCCCAAAATATTCTTCGTCAGAAATATTTAATTTAATAAATAAAGTTTATAAAAAAGGAAGAATAGATTGTGTTGCCGTTGATATTGGTCCGGGTTCTTTTACCGGTATAAGGATAGGTGTTTCGCTTGCCAGAGCATACGGGCAGTTTCTAAAAATACCTGTAATCGGTATTTCCGGATTGGATTGTTTTGTATACAAATACAATTCTGAGCATCTAAAGAATAGGAAGATATGTTATCCGATAATTGATGCTTTAAGGGAAGAGGTATATACTGCTGAATATAGCGGATTGGAAAGAAAAGGTGAATATAAAATAATTAAAATTGAAGAATTAAAGGAAAAATTGAATAAAAATTGCGTTGTTATCGGCAATAGTGCGATTTGCAGTAAATTTAATTTGGGTAAAATCTGTATTAAAACCCAATTAAGCGCTTCGCTGGTAGGACGCACGGCAAGAATGGAAATAGGAAAAGGATTAATAAAAAGTTATAAAGATATTTATCCGTTATATATCAGGAAATCTTTTGCGGAGGAGAAAATTGAACATAGAAAATGATCTTCAAATTCGAAAGATTTGCTCAGAAGACATAGATATTCTATTAGGAATTGAAAATGAATCTCATCCGGATCCTTGGTCAAGGAAGATGTTTGAAAAAGAGTTAAAATTAGATTATGCATATTTTTTTGTCGGCAATATATTATCTGAAATTGTTACCTATATCGGATTCTGGCATATTATGGATGAAGCTCATTTAACGAATATTACCGTTTCAAAAAATTATCGCAGATTGGGGATAGGGAAAAAAATGATGGAATATTTAACGAATTGTTCCAAAATGTTAAAAATAAAAAGAATATTGCTGGAAGTAAGAGAAAATAATCTGCCCGCGATTTCTCTATATAAAAAATTTGATTTTAAAAAAATACATATAAGAAAAAAATATTATTCTAATTATGAAAATGCTGTTATAATGGAGAAATTATTATGAAGCCGAAGCCCAATTGGTTAACAAATATGAAATATTTATATGCGATGAAGTACGGAATCAAGTTTTTATTTATCTTTTTATCTTTTTACTTTTTTCCGCTATCCTGTATTTATTGTGCTTCACAATCCGATGCTTACTATCACTATACATTAGGTAACATGGCTGAAATGAAGGGTGAAATTTCAAAAGCGATAGAAGAATATAAAAAATCAGTTTCATATGATACAAAATCGGTTTTTTTAAGAAAAAAATTAATTTATCTTTATTTACTGGCCGGCAATGTTAAAGAAGCTTCAAAAGAGATAGAAGAGCTATCCAAACTTAACCCTGAGGATAAAGAAATAGTCGAACTTTTAGCAGAAATATCAATTTATCAGAAAAAACCGGAAGATGCAATATCTTCATATGAAAAAATAATATCAACAGAACCTTCAAATAAAAAAGCTCTTTATAATTTAGGCATATTGCATTCGCAAACAGGTAAACCAGAAAAAGCTATTTCTTATTTTGAAAAATACCTTGAATTAGAACCTGAATCGGCAGAAATCTATGTGAGTATAGGAATTTTATATCAAAGAATCAATCAACTAAAAAAAGCGGAAGATTATTTGAAAAAAGTGTATGAAATGGACCCGAATTCGGTTTCGGCGTTAATAGCATTGGCAAATTTATACGAGAATAAACGAGAATACAATAATGCTATTGAATTGTATGAAAAACTTTTAGAAATATTTCCCGATGATTCCGACCTTTATATGAAGATTGCCGGATTATATTTAATGCAGAAGAATATTCCTAAAGCAAAGGAATATTTATTAGAAACTGAAAAGATGTTTCCTAAAAATCCATGGATAAATTATTATTTAGGATTGATAATGGTTGAAGAGAAAAAATATAACGATGCAATAAACTATTTCAATAAATCTGCAAAATTAGATAAAAAAATAGCAGAACCACATATGCAAAAAGGTTATGTTTATACTATGCAGAATAACGTGAAGAAGGCAATAGAATCATTTGAAAAAGCCGTTTCATTAAAAACCGAAATAGCCGACGTTTACTTTTTTCTTGCTTTAAATTACGAAGTCTTGAATAAATATAAAAAATCGGAAAAATATCTAAAGGAAGCCATAAAGCTCGAGCCGGATAATCCTAAATATCACTTTGAGTTGGGAATCGTTTATGATAATTTAAAAAAGGCGGAACAATCGGAAGAGTCATTTTTCAAAGTAATAAAAATTGATTCTACAACCGCTCAAGCATACAATTATCTTGGTTATACTTGGGCTGACAAAAATATAAAATTGGATGAAGCAGAAAAATTCGTAAAAATAGCGTTATCAATAGATCCCGAAAATCCTGCATACATTGATTCGTTAGGATGGATTTATTACCGTAAGCAAAAATATAATGAAGCGATTGAATTGTTAAAAAAGGCATCCGAAAAGATTAATGATTCTATCATTTTTGAACATCTTGGCGATTGTTATTTATCATTGGGCAACAATCAAATGGCTGTTGATAGCTGGGAGACTGCATATTTGATTGAAAAAAATAAGAAAATAAAAAACAAAATAGAAAAATATAAAAAGAATATTGTTTGGTCAACAGATATTGTTAAATTAAGAGCGATTAGATCTTTTAAAGGCATTTTGGATATTTCCGGATTTTTAAATTCCAATACCGCATATAATGGTGAGACATTTGCAATTAACGGCCCGTTTTTTTTCAAAAAACCGAAGCAATTACGAATAGAATTACTTGGCTTGTTTTCTGCACCGCAAGGGCTTATACTTTTGAGGCAAGGCACAATTGTATATATTACACCGGATAATATAAAATATGATCTTAGCAAAGAATTTTATTGGGTGAAGGATATTTTTAATATATATGAATCGGAATATTTTGATGATTTAATATTTATTACAGAAAATAAGAATTCTTATATATTCAGCAATAATCGCATTGAGATTAAAATCGGGAAGAAAACACATTTAATTTCAGAGATAAAATTTTTTAATGGCTCGATAGTCGCGTTCAGCGATTATATACAATTAAATAAATTACTTTTCCCTCAAAAGATGGATTTTAGTAATCCGGCAATAAAGATGAAAACAACGCTAATTTTAAAGAAATTAAATTTAAATATGAATATAAAAACAGATTTATTCAATATTCCGGAATATTGAATCTAACAGATTTGAACCTGCAGGATTCCCGGATATATTCCGATATTGAAACCCCTGGTAATTCGGCTCGCTTCGCCAGAACTATGGCTGAGCATGTAAACAAGGTAGAGGTGTAAAAATCAGACATTTTTTATTCGTTTTAACGTTTCTATTATTTCTCAACCGAGTATCCGCGACTGATTTGACTGTAACATTTATAGACGTTGGGCAAATCGGCGATTCAATCTTAATTCAAACGCCATCGGGCAAAAACATTCTGATTGATGGCGGCTATGAATATGCAGGTGAAAAAAAGGTTTACCCGCTTCTTTTAAAGAAAAATGTAAAAAAATTAGATACCGTAATTTTGACTCATCCCCATGATGATCACTGTGGTGGTTTAGCATATATATTAAAAAAACTTGTAATTAGCGAGGTCTTGGATACCGGGGTTGCTTCCCCGTCAGAACCTTACCGTAATTTTTTAATGGCAGTAAAAAAAAACGGGGCTAAGTATAGAATTGCATCAAAAGGTGAAGAATATGATTGGGGTGGATCTAAAGCGGTTGTCCTAAATGCCAAAAATGAAAATCTGTACGATAAAAAAGCGTATAATAATCATTCCATAGTAATTAAATTACAACACGGTAAAAACACATTTTTATTTTCAGGTGATATAGAAAAAGAAGCCGAAGATTGTTTAATACCAATGAAAATAGAATCAATGGTATTAAAAATTCCGCATCATGGTAGTAGTTCATCATCAACATATAAATTTTTAAAAAAAGTGAATCCGCAAATCGCGATAATAACAGTTGGTAACCCAAACGACTTCGGTTTTCCGGTAGAAATGACTTTAAAAAAATTGGAAAACTTAGGAATAGAAATATACAGGACTGATTTAAATGGCGATATAGAAATAAAGTCAAACGGTAAAAAGATATTTGTAAAAACAGAGAAAAAATATAAAAGTAATAAAAACTTGCTGAAAAAAGCTTCAATAAATGAAAATTATTGGGTGCATCTTGAAAACGGTTGGTTTTTCGTCAGGGATAATAAATTCAAAAAAGCTATACCCGAATTGAAGGAGGCATTGAGTATATATCCGGATTCTTCCGATGCTCATTCAAAGCTGGGATATGCATACAAAAAAATAAAAAATATATTATTGGCAAAAGAAGAATTTTTAAAGGCACTTTCTTTAAATAATAAGGAATATCATTCTTTATATCATCTTGCTATGATATATTATTCAGAAGGTAATATACAGGATGCAAAGGAACTCTTAAAAAAAGCATTGGAAGTTAACTCACATGGACAATATACTAATTTGATAAAAAAGAAAATAAGGGAAATTGAAGAAAATAGAGTAGCGGACAGGGATTAGGGGTTAACTATTCCCTATACGCTCTACGCTATTCTCTTAGGTGTGATTAAAACCATGTTTACTCATTTACATACTCATTTTATCGGTTCGTTTTCAGACAGCACATTGCGAATTGAAGACGGTATAAAAAAAGTAAAAAAAATAGGTCAAAAAGCGATAGCTATGACTGAACATGGTGAAATGCCGTATTTTTATGAATTTTTAGATAAATGTGAAAAATATGAAATAAAACCTGTTTTTGGATTAGAAATATACTTTGTTGACGATGCAAAAAAGACTATTGAAAAAAAAGATAATAATAGATTTCACCTTTTACTGTTTGCAAAAAATGATATCGGTTACAAAAATCTCATTTCATTGGTCTCAGATAGTTGGATAAAAAACAACTATAACGAAAAAAGGGGTTTGGTCGACTGGGAGCTATTAGAAAAATATAGCAAAGGACTTATTGCATCTACAGCTTGTTTTTTTAATCAGGTTTCACAATTTTATATAAAAAATAACCTGCAAGAAGCAGAAAAAACTCTTTTAAGATATAAAAATATATTTGGTAATGATTTTTATGTTGAACTGGCTAATCACGAAATAGAAGATGAAAAGATTTCAAATAAAGGGCTTTTAGAACTTGCTAAAAAGAATGACATAAAAGCAATTGCAACAAATGACGTTCATTATTTGGAAATAGAGGACTGGCTTGCGCATGATGTAGTTATGAAAACAAGATTCGATAATATTTCAGGATTTAAAGCGGCATCACAACAATACTGGCTGAAATCGGAAAAAGAGATGTTGAATGCCGGGATACCTCAGGAATTTTTGAATAATACCCAAGAAATTGTAGAAAAATGCGAATTTAAATTGAAAGATAAAAAACCGACAGAGATGCCTGATATAGAATCAATTGAAACAGAAATAACCATAGGTAACGCTGCATACATCCCGGAAACAGAATACATTGAAAAGGACAAAGCAGATTTTTTTATAAAAAGAATAATAGGCGAAAATCATCCTGACAAAGATTACTATGCCGAAAAAATTATCGGAATACCAAGAAAACAGATACCAAATACGAATAAAATCGCATATTTTCCCAATATTAAAGAAAACATACCTTTAAAAGTTGTTTTAGGTAAGGTAATAACACAATTTAATGAAAAATCTTGCCAACGTGCCGGTGCCATTATACTTCCCACAATTCGTTCACCTCTTGCCGACGCTTTGTTTAACAGAAGGGACGATTTCATTTAAGTTAAGCTGAAAGCCCGATATTCGCCAATGTGTGGCATTTTTATCCTGCATCCAGAAGACCACGCCTGTAAGGGCGCACCTAAAGGTGCGGATGAATGGTCTTCGGGCAGGATTCCGCTCCGTGGAATCCTGAAACAAAAGATACCACGGGTTTTTAACCCGTGGAGCTTCATTTTATAATTTTCCTGTTGTGTTTTTTTGAATATTTTATATAATAACTGTTTTGGAGGGTGGTTATGAAAATAGTACTTGCTTATTCCGGAGGTTTAGATACCTCCATTATGATAAAATGGCTGAAAGAAAATTATAATGCCGAAGTTATTGCGGCTATAGTTGATGTCGGCCAGACAGACGACGATCTATTGAAAGTTAAGCAAAAAGCGATAAAAACAGGCGCTTCAAAAGCGTATTTGATAGATGCTAAGAAGGAGTTTGTTGAAAAATATATTTTTCAGGCGATAAAAGCAAATGCGATTTACGAAGGGAAATATTATCTCGGAACTTCATTAGCAAGACCGATTATTGCAGAAAAAATTATAGATATAGCTAAAAAAGAAAAAGCGGATGCGGTAGCGCACGGTGCAACGGGTAAAGGTAATGACCAGGTAAGATTTGAACTGACTTTTAAAGCATTAATGCCGTCAATAAAGATAATCGCTCCGTGGAGAGAATGGGAATTGAAGTCAAGACAAGAAGAAATAGAATATGCAAAGGAACATGATATTCCCATCCCGGTTTCAAAAGAAAAACCATATTCGTCGGATGCGAATATTTGGCATATTTCATATGAGGGCGGAATTTTAGAAAATCTTGAAAATGCACCGAATGAAAGTATGTTTCAAATGACTGTTTCACCTGAGGAAGCTCCGAATAAAGCAACAATTATTGACATTTATTTTGAAAAAGGTGTACCTAAAAAAATCAACGGCAAAAAATATTCTTCAGTTGAGCTTGTTGAAAAATTAAATGAGTTAGGTGGTAAAAACGGCGTTGGCAGAAGCGATGTTGTTGAAAATAGATTAGTTGGAATGAAATCAAGGGGTGTTTATGAATCACCTGCGGCAGTAATACTGTATACTTCGCATAGAGAAATAGAAGCGTTAGTTTTAGATAGAGAAACTGCACATTTTAAGGATATATTATCTCAAAGATATTCGGAAATAGTCTATTATGGTTTATGGCAATCACAATTGAAGAAAGCAATAGACGGTTTTATAAATGAAACCCAGAAAAATGTTACAGGACTGGTTAAATTAAAACTGTATAAAGGTAATTGCATTATTATGGGAAGAATTTCACCGAAATCGCTTTATTGGGAGAAGCTTTCCACGTTTGAAGAAGAGGATATTTATAATCAGAAAGATGCAGAGGGCTTTATAAATCTTTTTGGTTTACCGTTAAAAGTGGAAGCAATTTTAAGAAGAAAAGCGGGATAGCGGGATGGTGCGATTGTAGTTGCCAAGCAAGATTGGCTTAATAATATAAAACCTCAATTTTTTCCGCCACTGATGCTTCGGCGGACCCGCCTCCACCACTAATACTTTGGTGGACAAGAACGATTTAGTGGCGGGAACTTTTTAATTGTTTTTTAGGTGTATTTATGGATTTGAAAAAATTTGTTTCATCGATTGATTATGATGTTAAATTAACAAAATATGATATTTTAGGGAGCATTGCTCATGTAAATATGCTTGCTAAATGTAAGATTATTTCAAAAAGTGATGCCATAAAAATAACAAATGCTCTTTCATCGATATTAAAAGATTTTGAAAATAAAAAAATAAGGTTGCAAGGTGAAGATATCCATACCGCCATAGAAAGCGAACTGAAAAAAAGAATAGGCGAGGTTGCCGGTAGGATGCATACGGCAAGAAGCAGGAATGACCAGGTTGTTTTAGACGAGCGACTGTATCTTAAAGAAGAAATATTGATAATAGTAGGAAAGATTAATAATTTAATCTCGGTAATAAAAAAAATATCAAAAAACAATTTGTCCGTTATCATGCCGGGATTTACTCATCTTCAAAATGCCCAACCGGTGCTTTTGAGTCATTGGCTACTGGCATACGGATGGATGTTGAAGAGGGACAAAGAAAGATTGCTTGATTGTTTTAAAAGAGTGGATGTTATGCCGTTAGGAGCGGCTGCTTTTGCAGGCACTGAATTTTCTATTGATAGAAATTTTGTAGCAAAACAGCTCGGATTTTCAAGAATTTCTGAAAATTCTGTTGATACGGTATCCGACAGGGATTTTATCATTGAATTTTTGTCCGATTGTTCAATAATATCCATGCACATCTCAAGAATTGCAGAAGAATTGATAATTTGGTCTTCTCAACAATTCGGATTTATTGAATTTTCCAATGAATTTACAACAGGTTCTTCAATTATGCCGCAAAAAAAGAATCCTGATTTTGCAGAACTTCTAAAAGGAAAAACCGGAAAAATATATGGTAATTTATTATCTGTTCTGACTATGATGAAAGGGTTACCGCTGTCTTATAATAGAGATATGCAGGAAGATAAGGAACCGTTTTTTGATTCCGTTGAAAATTTAAAAGACATGCTTGATATCTTGTCTAAAATGATAGCTGGTTTAAAAATTAATTCCAAAAGAATGTATTCTGCTTGTGAAAACGGATTTATTCTTGCGACCGATATTGCGGATTATTTGGTTTCTAAAGGATTGCCGTTCAGGACTGCACACGGCATAGTTAGGAATATTGTTAATTACTGTATTAAAAGCAAAAAGACTTTTGGTGATTTATCTATGCTTGAATGGGAAAAATTTTCTACAAAATTCAATGAATCCATTTCTGCCGTATTAAACTATAAAAAGGCGATTGAAAAGAGAAAATCATACGGTGGAACATCATTTCAATCAGTAAAAAATCAGCTAAAAAAACTATGAAACTCTTAATTTATTTTATCCTGCATCCAGAAGACCACGTCTGTAAGGGCGCACCTAAAGGTGCGGATGAATGGTCTTCGGGCAGGATTCCGCTCCGTGGAATACTGAAACAAAAGATACCACGGGTTTTTAACCCGTGGAGCTTCATTTTAACTTTTAACTTTTTACTTTTTACTTGTCTTTCTTCCCAGCAATTACCCGAAAGGATATTGACTTTGGAAGAAAGCAGCAGACTTGCTATTTCAAATAGTCAGCAACTTTTGTCCGCGGAACAGGATATAAATATTGCAAAGCAACGATTGAACGAAGCACGTTCAATACTATATCCTCAATTGGAATTTAACACAAATTATTCAAGGTTTGAGGCAGAGAGCCCGCTCTTACTAAATTCTATTCTTGGAAACACGATTCTTCCTCAAAAAAGCAATAATATTAGCGAAATAGAAAGTTATTATACGACAAAATTGTCTCTTATGCAGATTGTATGGAACGGAAATAGACTAGGAACAACAAGAAAATTTGCGGAGGCCGAATTAAAAGCGGCGGAAAGCGATTATGCAACGGTTAAAAATAGGGCGGTTTCTTCTTCCAAAAAAATGTTTTATAAACTTTTGGCTATTCAGAAGAAGCTGGAAATATGCAATTCTGTCAAGAAGTTATATATTGAAAAAAAGGGAATAAATATAAGTATTAAGGATAAGTTTATCACAGAGAGAATTATTGAAAAAATTGGTACAATTAATGAGGAAATTGAAAATGACCGCGAAGTGGCTAAAATAGATTTTCTTAATGCAATAGGCATTGAATTTAATACCATCTTTGTAATAAAAGGTGATTTGGAGTATAAAAAAGCAACCGCTGATTTAAACAAGTGCTTAGCATGGGCGATGGAATATAGGCCGGAACTTAAAAAAATAGAATTGCAGGAACAAATGGATGCGCTTTCCGTTAATTTATCGCTTTCTGGAAGATATCCGATAGTTGCTATTGGCGGTAATTATCAGCTTGAAGATACAAAATGGCCGTTTGAAAAAAAATCCTGGAACGCGACCGTTAGTATGACGCTTCCGATATTTGACGGGTTTGGCCAGTTTGCAAGAATAAAACAGAGAAAGTTTCAATATAGAAAAGCCCAGGTAAACAGAGCAAGTATTTCGGATTCAATAAAGGCTGAAGTTAGAAGGGCATATACTAATTATGAATACGCAATCAAACTGTATGAACAGAAATCAAAAGATATTGAATCAATAAATAAATTTGAAAAGGAAGAATTAAAAAAACTTACATATTTGGATTATATGGAGACATTAAAATATATAATGGATTCGCAGCTTGAATATATTGACACCGTCAGAAATGTAATAATTGCAAAAATTGAACTCGAAAATGCCACAGGACGAAGCATTGAATAGAAAAAATATAAAGGTTTTATTACTTGCCGCATGTTGTTTATTATTTTTGTTTTGCTCACCGGGAAAGATTTATTCTAATAACGACAATCTAATAAGGGAACTATTGTGGAAGGATTTTTTATTTTTAAATAAAACCCGTCCTAAAATCGCTGTTGTATTAGGAGGCGGCGGTGCAAGAGGGTTTTCTCACATTGGCGTCCTGAAAGCTTTGCAAGAAAATAACATTCCTATTGATATTATTGTTGGAACAAGTGCAGGGGCTTTAATAGGTGGTCTTTACGCTTCTGGAATGGATATAACAAAAATTGAAGAATTAGGGAAAGATGTCGGCTGGAACGAAATTTCTGATCTTTCAATGTTCAGGATGCTGACCCTAATAACAGCAGAATCACTTTTAAGTAACAATAAATTAGAAAAATATCTTGCAAAACATATAGGTAAAAAAAGATTTGACGAATTAGAAATTCCTTTTGCCTGTATCGCCTGTGATATAAAAACCGGTGAAAGGATTATTTTTAAAGACGGTGAAGCAGGATTTGCTATGATGGTATCGGCAACTATTCCGGGTGTTTTTAAACCCGTAGAATACAGACATCGTCTTCTTATTGATGGCGGTATAGTGGATAATTTGCCCGTGGATATCGCAAGAATTTTGGGTGCTGATTATATAATAGCTGTTTATCCGAAAGCAGATTTTTCGTTAATAGATATTAAAAGCATTTTAATGACATTGTATCAAGTAATAAATATTCAAGGTAGTTTTTTGATAGCAGAGCAACTGAATAATGCAGACTTTGCTATAATTCCGGATGTTAAAGATGTAGGTTCCATTGATTTAAACCGCTCAAAAGAATGTATTGAATCGGGATTGGTCTCAACAAGGAGCATAATAAATAATATTAAAGATAAAATTCTTGAAAAATATATAAACTTGATTATTAAAAAACCATAACAATCAATGATTACACTGATTATGAAAAAAAATTACAAATCGCGCTACTTTATAGATAAGCAAGTCCAAAGATTAAAGTTTTTATTAATATTGATATTTTTATTTATTGTCTTTTTACCCTTTTATCTTTCCACCTGTCTTTTGTATGCTGAAATATCAGCGGACACAAAGGCATCAGATTCATATGATATAAGTGCAAAATCCAAAAAAGAAAAAGTCTCATATTATATTTCTAAGGGTAACGAATATCTGATGCAGGGAGAATACAGCAATGCAATAGAATGTTACAATAAAGCAAAGCAATTAAAAAGAAAAGACCATAAAATACATTTACTATTAGGAGAAGCATATAGATTGGCGGATATGAAAGACGAATCAATCCAAGCCTACAACGAATCGTTAAGACAAGGTTCGGAGGATATAAGGATTTATTTAGGTTTAGGTAATATTTACACGCTAAAATATTTATATGAAGAATCCAAAAGATACTATCAAAAAGCATTAGAGATTAATAAAAATAATATTACGGCATTAAGAGGTTTGGCAGAAATTTATGAGCATATAAGCAGGTATGAAGATGCGTTTTTATTGTATGAAAAAATATATTCGGTAGATTCTTCTCACGAGATGAAACTAAAGATTGTTTTTTTAAATATCTTATTGGGGAAATATGATAATGCCGAAAAATATCCAGAAAATACTTCACAGTTCAAGATTTTAAGTGGATATATAAACCTTAAAAAAAATCCGAAATATGCCATATCCGAGTTTGCGTCCACAGAAGATAATATATTAAAAGTTATTGCATATATTGAAGCAAAAGACATGATAAACGCAAAAAAATATTTAGAAATATTAAAAAATCAAAGCGAAAATACATTATCAAAAAAGCTTGCCGTTGCATTATATGAAAATATTAAATGAATCGTAATTTTATACTGGCGATATTTGCAAATACTTTTTCTATTTCGGGAATAAATGTTTTAATACCGGTTTTACCTGTTTACTTCTTGAAAATTACAAACAATCCGGCTGCTATGGGTTGCCTAATTGGAGTAACATCTCTCACTGCATTTTTACTAAGACCCGTATCCTTCACTTTATTAAATAGAATTAGCATAAAAAATGCTTTAATTACAAGTAGTTTAATTCTTGCAATAATTGTTTTCTTATATTTTTTTAATAAAAGATTTATTCCGCTTCTATTGCTTAGAATAGTTTTTGGACTTGCTTTTGTTTTATTTTCAATAAGCAGTTGGTCTTTGATAGGAACAACTATTCCTTCTGAAAAAAAGGGATTTGCCATAAGCATATATACTATCAGCTTTCAGCTACCTAGTTTTTATGCTCAGCTGATTGGTACAAAACTTTCAGGTTTTATGCCATATTTGGTTGCGGGCAGTTTTTTGCTTGCTTCCGCTGTTTTATGTATTTTTATGAATGATATCAGGCATAGCGATGAAGAAGATAAGCATGGTTTTTTTAAAACTTTTTTCAGCCGCGATTTATTAATACCCGGGATTGTATTTTTTCTTATAATGCTTGCGGACGCTTCAATAACAGTTTTTTTGCCTATTGTAGCACAGATTAGAACGATTAGTGACTATGGATTGTATTTCACAATATTTTCTGTTTCAACGATTATATTTCGGCTCATATTTGGAAAATATTATTCATTTTCCAACTACGGTAAATTCGTATTACTGGGTTTAGTTATTATGTTATTTAGTTTCATTTTAACAGGATTATCAAAAACACTTGTCTTACTTCTGATTTCAGGTTTTTTATATGGAGTTGGACTTGCATTTGTCGGGCCCAATATGTATGCTATGGTATTAGAAAGACTAAAACATTTTCATATCAATCAGGTCATTGCAGGGTACGGTGGTTTTGTTGATTTAGGGGCGGCATTAGGACCTCTGCTTATGGGAATTATTTACCAATATTTTAAAGATTATGGATTATATATTTTTTCAGCGATTTTGATATTTATAGGTTTAATTGTAAAAAAAGTATATTTGAAAAGGAGCGAATATGTTAGAGTATAAAAATAATTTTTTATTTATTGATGAAGTTTCTGTTTTGAATATCTCAACCGGAATTGACACCCCGTTTTATCTCTATAGTAAAAACAAGCTTTTAAAAAATTATGCAGAAATAAATAATTCTTTCAAAAAAGCAAATCATATAATTTGCTATGCTGTTAAAGCAAATGAAAATCCGTATCTGTTAAGGATTTTAGCGAAAAATGGATGCGGATGTGATATAGTTTCCATAGGCGAATTGAATCTTGCGCTTAAAGCCGGTATCAATCCAAAAAAAATAGTATTTGCCGGTGTTGGCAAGCAGGAGAATGAAATAAGAGCAGCAATAAAATCGGATATATTGATGTTTAATATTGAATCAATACCCGAGCTTTACAGTATTGATAGAATAGCAAAACTGCTGAATAAAACAGCAAGGATAGCATTCAGGGTAAATCCTGATATAGATGCTAAGACACATCCGCATATAACAACGGGGCTGTCGCATAATAAATTTGGATTGACATTCAAGGAAGCATATGAAGGATATTTGCTGGCGAAAGGACTGAAAAATATTGAAATAGTCGGAATACACACACATATAGGTTCACAAATAACCGATTCGGCTTCATTTGTTCTTGCATCTAAAAAGGTGGCAGGATATATATCAAAACTAAAAGCAGCCGGTATAAATTTAAAATACATTGATATGGGCGGTGGATTAGGAATAAGATACAAAGATGAAAAAGTAATAAATCCTTCAGACTATGCAGATGCTATTTTAAAATATCTACCTAAGAATCATACAATAATATTAGAACCGGGCAGATTTTTAGTTGCTGAAACAGGTGTATTGATTACAAAAGTAATTTATGTTAAAAAAACATTAAAAAAGAAATTTTTAGTTGTTGATGCCGGAATGAATGATTTAGTTAGACCTGCTATTTATGGGGCATATCATGAAATAATTCCGGTTAAATGGAAAAACGGCAAGCAACATAATTGGGATATTGTTGGTCCTATTTGTGAATCTTCGGATGTGTTTGCAAAAGACCGCTTGATGCCGCTTGCTTCAGAAGGTGATTATCTCGCGATATTATGTGCCGGTGCCTACGGATATTCTATGTCTTCAAACTATAATATGCGACCCAGGCCGGCAGAAATAATAATTGAAAATAATAAATGGAGAATAATAAGAAAACGCGAGATTTTGTAATTATAGAACGAGAGGAAAATATGCAAAAAATAAGTTTTACTAAAATGTCTGGTTCTGGCAATGATTTTATTGTAATAGATAACAGAAAAAAAATTGTGAAGAATCCATCAGCTTTTGCAAAAAAATATTGCGATAGAAAGTTTGGAGTCGGTGCTGACGGTATTTTGCTTGTTGAAAATTCTAAAATTGCAGACTTCAGAATGGTATATTATAATTCTGACGGCTCACGTGCATCTTTTTGCGGTAACGGTGCAAGATGCATTTCATTATTTGCATATACAAATAATATTGCTCCACAAAAAATGTCGTTTGAATCCGATGCCGGTTTAATAACCTCGGAAATAAAAAATGACATTTCATGTCATTGCGAGCGATCCGCCAGCTGGCGGAGAGCGTGGCAATCCTGTTATGTAAAAATAAAAATGCCAAATCCAAAAGATATAAAACAGAATATAGAAATAAAAGTTGATAATAGAAAATTGGATGTATCTTTTGCAAACACTGGCGTTCCACATGTGCTTGTTTATGTAAAAGATATAAAAAATATTGATGTTAATGACCTTGGCAGAAAAATAAGATGGCACAAAGCATTTCAGCCTAAGGGTACAAATGTAAACTTTGTGAAAATATTAGGTAAAAATAAAATTCAAGTAAGGACTTACGAAAGGGGTGTTGAAGCAGAAACTCTCGCCTGCGGAACAGGCGTAGTTGCCTCATCGGTAATTTCCATAACAAAAGGCCTTGCATTATCACCCGTAAATGCCTTAACTCAAGGCGGAGAAATATTAAAGGTTTATCACGACTGTTGTAACACCTTTTTTGAAGGCAAAGTCAATATAACTTTCGAAGGGAAAATATAATAGAGGCAAGCGGATAGAGAAAAGAGGTTAGCGAATAACAAGAATCTATACGTCATTCCTGCAAGTCATAAGTCCGCCTAAATGCTCCGCCAGCTGGCGGAGTTGGGCAGGCAGGAATCCATAAAAGATAAGTTAAAATATGAATAAAAATAATTATCAGAATTGGGACAAGAAAGATTTAATAAAAGAAATTGAGCGGTTGAAAAAACGCAAGAAATATGGCTTGGTCTGGGAAGAAAAACCGGAAGATGTAGTTGAATTATGCAAAACAAAACTACCGATACTCAAAGAAGTAAAAAGCAAAGAAATAATTACCGATAAAAATAAACCGGTTAATTTGCTCATTGAAGGTGATAATTACCACGCACTGTCTGTTCTTAACTACACCCACGAAAAAAAGATTGATGTTATTTATATTGACCCACCATATAATACCGGTGCAAAAGATTGGAAATACAATAATGATTTTGTTGATATAAATGATAGTTATCGTCACAGTAAATGGCTTAGTATGATGTCAAAGCGATTACTGATTGCAAAAAATCTGCTAAAAGATGACGGTGTGCTTATTTGTGCTATTGATGATAACGAATTTTATCGTTTAGGGATATTATTGGAGCAAACATTTCAAGGACGCGAAATTCATTGTGTAACAATCGTACATAATCCAAGAGGGATTCAAGGAAACAATTTTTCCTATACTCATGAATACGCGTATTTTGTTTTTAGAAAAGGTCTTGAGGTAATCGGTACAAGAAAAATCAATGAGGAAGATATTGATTTTAGCAATTTGAGAAACTGGGGGAGTGAGTCTTTACGTTCAGATGCTCGTAATTGTTTTTATCCGATAATTGTAAAAAATGACAAGATAATAGGTTTTGGCGATGTTTTAGATAATAATATTCATCCCAAAAAACAAACTGATAAAATAAAAGGTAATAATTATATTTACCCCATTGATAAAAACGGTGTTGAAAGAAAATGGAGATATGCTAGGCAGAGCATTGAAGAAATAAAGCACTTATTAAGAGCAAAAAAAACAAATGGTGGTTATGAAATTGAAATAGGCAAAGATTTTAGAACAGTAAGAACAGTTTGGCAAGATAGTAAATATGATGCTAATGAATATGGCACTAAACTGGTTCATAATCTTGTATCATCTTCACATTTTGATTTTCCAAAATCTGTATACAATACTTTTGATTGCATTGCTCCGATTTTATATCAAAGGAAAAATGCTATTGTGTTGGATTATTTTGCCGGTTCTGGTACCACTGGACATGCAGTGATGATACTTAATAAAGAGGACGATGGAAATAGACGATTTATCCTTTGTACTAATAACGAAAATAAAATTGCCGAAGAAGTTTGCTATCCAAGAATTAAAAAAGTAATAAAAGGGCATTCAGATTATTTAGATATTACAGGAATATCGGCAAATCTTAAATATTTCAATACAGATCTCGTAAATGCAGAACCTACCGATAAAAATAAGAAAATACTTACTGAACAAGCAACTGAGATGCTGTGTGTTAAAGAAGGAACTTTTGAGCCGGTTATTGACCAAAAGAAAATTAAGATTTTCAAAAATGGTAATAATTATACCGGAATTATTTTTGACCAATTAGCAATTCCGGAATTTAATAAGAAAATTAAAGATATTAAAGCGAAATTCAGTGTTTATATTTTTTCTTTAGGGGATGACACATTTGACGAAGAGTTTGAAGACATAAAAAAGAAAGTTAAACTTTCACCCATTCCCGAAGCTATATTAAGAGTATATAGAAGGATATTTAAATAAAGTGAAAAAGAAATAACAATATTTTGAGGATTAATAATATTATGAAAGTGATGTTCTTAGATGAATCTGGGGATCATAGTTTAGAAAAAATAGATTTGTCATATCCTATGTTTGTCTTAGCAGGATGCATATTTGATATGGATTATTATATTAATACTGTTGAACCTGCTATTAATGAATTTAAGGTAAAACATTTTAATAATTCTAATATCATTCTTCGTTCATATGATATCAGAAAACAAAAAGGGAGTTTTGCATGTCTTGTTGATAAGAAAAAACAAGATTTTTTTAATGAAGATTTTAATAAACTTTTTTCTTCTCTGGATTTTAATATAATAGCAGCTGCCATTAATAAAACTCATCTAAAAAAACAATATTCAGATCCGGATAATCCATATCATTTATGTTTTAGATTCATTCTTGAAAGAATAATCATGTATTTAGGAAGAAGTAAAGAAAAATTGATTATTCGTATAGAATCTCGAGAAACACATAACGATATAAAACTTGCTGAAGTTTATGAAAATTTTAGATCCCAAACTACGTATCAATTTGCAATTAGCGAAATACATTCAAAGATAGTTGATTTATCTTTCAATCAAAAGGTACAGAATGTTGTAGGGATGCAGATAGCAGACCTTGTTGCGTATCCAATTGGCAGGTGGGTATTAAATAATATTAAAGAAAATAAACCTTTTGAATTTATAAAGCAAAAAATACATTCAAAAAACAATATATTTCTAAATTATGGTCTAAAAGTATTTCCTTGATAAATTAAAAAGCAGACCCAGGAACCCCTAGTTCTGCTTTCTATAAATAATATAACATAAGTATTAAACTTTGTCAAGTGGAAAATAATATGCAACTTAAAATTTATCAAGAAACTGCTATTAAAAAATTATTAGAAAGTGCCATGAAACTTTTGGGCTATTCTGACAGCAAAAAATTGGTTTTTAAGGCACCGACGGGTTCCGGTAAAACCATTATGATGGCGGAGTTTTTAAAGTTGTTGGTTGAAGATAAAGAATTAAAACAGCTGCTTTCATTTATTTGGACTGCTCCAAGACATTTACACGAACAGAGCAGGAATAAATTAGAAAAATATTTTGAGGATAGTAGGGTATTAAAATGTTCATTTTTTGAGGATTTGGATGATAGAAAACTTGGTGAAAACGAAATTTTATTCTTTAATTGGGAAAGTATTAATAAAACCGATGCTATTTATATTCGTGACAATGAGCAGGAAAATAATCTGTCTACTATATTGGCAAGGACGAAAGAAGAAGGTAGAGAGATTATTTTAGTCATAGACGAAGCACATCATCACGCAACAAGCAATATTTCAAAAAAATTGATAGCAGATATTAATCCAAAATTGACTATTGAAGTTTCGGCGACACCTGTTGTTGAAAGTCCTGATGATTCGGTCAATGTTCAATTAGAGGATGTAAAAAAAGAAGGAATGATTAAAAAAGGTGTTATTCTTAATGAAAATTTTAAGAATATCTTAAAAAATGGGAAAATAAAAACTGGATTAAGTAGTGGCAGTGAAGGATTAGTTATAAAACAAGCACTGAAAAAGCGAGAGGAAGTTTTACTGGCATATAAAAAAGAAAAAACATATATAAATCCTCTTGTTTTGATTCAATTACCAGATAGGATTGGTAGTTCCGAAGATGAAATGCGAATTAGAGTGGAAAGGATTTTAAAAGATAAATATAAGATTTCTACTGAAAACGGAAAATTAGCAATTTGGCTTTCTGGTGAGCATGTAAATAAGGAAAATGTTGAAAAACATAATAGCGATATTGAAGTTTTAATTTTTAAACAGGCGATTGCATTGGGTTGGGATTGTCCGCGAGCACAAATTTTGGTTTTGTTCAGGGAATGGTACAGCCAGATTTTTTCAATTCAAACGGTTGGTAGAATTATGCGTATGCCCGAGCCAGATGAAGGACATTATAAAAATGAAGTTTTAAATTACAGCTACGTTTATACAAATTTAGATGACATTGAAATTCGGGAAGACATTGCTAAAGATTATATTTCTGTTTTTACAAGTAAAAGAAGAGATGACTATAAACCTATAAATTTATTATCTTATCATTCGAAAAGACAGCGTGAGAAGACAAGATTATCACCGTTATTTATTGAGAAATTTTTGGATGAAGCAAAAAAATATAAATTGAAAGAAAAGATAAATATTAACAGCAAAAAAATTGATATAAAACTAATATCAGATTATAAAGCATATAACGTTGACGCTACGATAGGAACTCATATTACTGGAGATGAATCATTTGACATAAGTGGTATTGAATTGCAGAAAATATTCGATTATTTTGTAAGAAAAAATTTGGCTCCTTTTTATCCTGAGGACAGGTCTGTCGGACGGCTAAGAGATTCTATTTACAGATATTTTGAAAAAGAATATAAGATGGATTATGGTGAATGTCAGGATGACATTATACGGGTTGTCTTAAGCGAGAAGAACAAGCATCATTTCATCAATGTGCTGGATATCGCAAAAGCAAAGTATAAAGAAACAGTTGAAAAACGAGAAGCGGAACTTGAATCTGAAAAGAATTGGAATGTACCTGAAAAAATATCTTTTGGAAGTAATGATAAGGAAGAAGAAAAAAAGAAATCAGTTATGTATCCATTTTATACTGATGACAAGTGGAAGAATGAAAAGGCATTTATTGAGTATTTGGAAAAATCGGATAAAATTGAATGGTGGTTTAAAAATGGCGATAGAGATGCAACGTTTTTTGCTATACCATATATTGATAACGAAATTCAAAAGCCTTTTTATGTAGATTTTATTGTAAAATTTGAAGATGGAAAAATTGGTTTGTTTGATACAAAGGGAGAATTAACTTTAAGAAGCGGCAAAACAAAAATAGACGGATTATATAAATACATTCAGAGTGAAAATAATAAAGGCAAAAAACTTTTCGGCGGGATGGTAATTAACTCTGATTCACGAAATTATACCGGCAGGTGGCTTTATTTTGATAAATTATCTAAAGAATTAAAAGATAGTAATTTTGATAACTGGAAAAATTTAGAAGTATAGGAGAAAAAATGTTTGATAAATTGAAGCAGTTGAAGCAGTTGAAAGATTTACAGAATGTGATTGCGCAGGAAAAAGCGGAAGCTGGAAAAGACGGAGTAAGAATAGTTATTAATGGCAAATTGGAAGTGGAAAGTGTTCAGCTAAACCCGGCTTTAGATAAAGAAAAACAAGAGAATATTTTGAGAGATTGCTTTAACGATGCAATTAAGAAAATTAATTATTCTATTGCACAGAAGATGGCTAAGATGCCGGGAATGGGTTTGTAAAAAAAAGGATTATCCGCCAAAAGCTTCGCATTTAGGCGGATATTTTCATAAATAGGATCTGCTGAAAAACTCCATGCCTACGTTCCCAAGGAACTTCGGCAGGCAGGCAGCATCCCTTATTTCACAGATTGAAAAGTGGATTACACAGATTAAGTCCCTACGGTAATATCAGTGTAATCTTTCAAAAAATCTGACCGTCCTCCGCAGTAGCAGACTACTGCTACGGAGGATGGATGTAATCAGATATAATATAAATT
>Ga0208246_1000508_pt1 | contig 31066 bp, 26 predicted proteins | sample RifOxyD2_FD_184039 | JGI IMG/M metagenome (GOLD analysis project Ga0208246, IMG submission 184039) | Soil microbial communities from Rifle, Colorado - Rifle Oxygen_injection D2 (SPAdes) | ecosystem: Environmental > Terrestrial > Deep subsurface > Rock core/Sediment | place: Rifle, Colorado... | reverse complement strand
CCAGGTCAGGCGGAAGATCGCGCCAAGGCGCACCTGTGCGCATGATCCAAAACACAGCATTGATAAATAGGCGATTGTCCTGGGCTATGCCGCCCCAAGTTCCTTTCCTGCCCGGCAGGTGCGGTTCAAGTTTTTGCCAAACATGGTCTGAAATATCGTGCCGTCTGTGTGCTGGAAGAGTCATGGCATCCCACTTAAGAGGTTTGATAAGTGGGGCATGACAGCATTTTATCGAATTGTCAATCTCGTGACCACACTATCTAGGACCAATAAAAAAAACAAGCCCCTCTGGAGAAGGGCCAAAGACGGGCTTTGCCAATTTTTGGGTACAGTTCTTTTCCGGGACATGAGAGGATCAACCCAGAGCAGCAAAGCGGCAGCCCAAACCCTCCGTCCCGCTGGTCAACCTCAACCACAAACGCTTGTTACACCTTCATTCCCACAGCCGCACCATGCGAAACCAAGTCAGAGGTTTTGTACTTTTTATTCCAATCTGTTTTCTGGTTGCCGTAGTTGTCTTCAAGATCGTTGATAGCCTGCAAGACCTCCCCACCCTGGGGTCCAAACCTTCCTACGACTGCAACTCCCAGGAACAGCAAAAGGAGTTTTACACCTATTGTGTGGACGAATTGTTCATGCGGGAATTCAAAAGCAGCCCCAAGCCGGTGGCCGAGCCCTACGAATCCATCCATTTTGCAGTGGAACAGGCCGGACCGGATTGCAGCCTCCAGTACGAGTCCACCGCCACCGGGATGTACGGCGTGACCAAAGTGGTCAGCAAAATGCCTTATTGGTGTTTGGGAAAATACAAGGGCGGGACGGCTCCGATTTTGGAGCCGAGGATCAAACAGGAAATCACCCACTATGAAAACTGAGCCTCAAGAAGGCCGCTTTTCCATCTTGGCGAAAAACGCCTCTTCGGTGATCGGCTGGTAAACCAAGGCGCTGTGGCCGGGAGGGGTGACATTGTAGATGGTTACCCCCAAGGCCTGGGCCTGGGCTTCTACCTGGAGGTGTAAGGGGTCCAAGGCCACTTGCCCCCCCAGGGCGGTTTTGGCGATGTCTTCAGGTTTGTCGTAAAAGTGGCCGAACTGGGTCGGGCTTAGGGTGTAGCCAGCGCCAGCGACATAGATTTCTGAAAAGCCCAGATAAAAGGCAATGGCGAACAAGGTGAAGATTCCACCTTCGTAGAAGTGGATTCGCTTTGTCAGGTCCAGGGCTACCGGGCCTTCCTTGGGGGTCCGGCCTGCCGGTTTGAGGTAAAACACCTCCTGTTGTCCAAACAAACCCCGCTGCTTTACCTCGTCTGCCAAACTGACATGGCAAAAGACCTTGCCCCGCTGGTGACGGCTTGCTTGGTCGTGTCCGGGGACCTGGGCCTCGAACAGGGTGCCTTGCCCCGAATGCAAGGAAGCCTTGCCCGGATCGTTTAGGATCCGAAAGGGAGCGGAATGGAGATAAACCTCCATCGGGATTTTGGAATAGCCGGGGTGGTAAAACAGGAAATTCAGGCCAAACAACTTTTGCCCAGCCAGCCTTCCCAGGTCCCAGCTCTTCAGTTGGGAGCCGGTCAGCAAAAAGATGCAGGCTTGGCCCTTACAGCTGTCCTTGAGCTTGCGGTTCTTCCGGGTCAACCCCGGCCAGCGGAGGTTTTCGTACAGATAAAACAGGGGCCTAACCCACTGCAACAGCAGCTTTTTGAGGCCCATCAAAAGTCTTTGCCCGCTTCCAGGTGGCAGACCCACTGGTTGCCATATTTGTCGTTGCAGGCGACCGAAAGCTTTTGGACCTCGTCCAACTCCAAGGTGTGGCCGTCAAAGACATAAACAAAACTGCGGCCCAATTCGCCCAGGTCAAAGTTGTCGTGGTAGTAGTTCCGGCCTTTGGAGAGGATCGCCAGCCAAGGCTGGGGGCCAAAGCACTGGCCCTGTTCGACCTCGACCACCAGCCGGGGGGGTGAGGATTTTTCGATCTTGGCACTGAACCGTAAGGCTTGGTCGGCACAGTTGACCTCTGGGAACAAGATCGCTTGGAACGCTTCCACCGACTCGCTGAAAAAAAAGGGGACATCGCTGTACTCCACCGCCACCGGGGCCAACAAGGCCCGGAACTCATCAATCTCGGCCGCCATCTCCCGCCAGTCGTGGTTGGTCAACCCCAAATAAACGTTTTCTCCCGCTCGGGCTTTTTCAAAGGCCTTTTTGATCTCCAAGGAGTTGATCGAGCGATGCCGAGCCTTGAGGTTCAAGACTCGGGCGATGACCCGGCGGCAATGGCCGGGGAGCTGGTAGTGGTCGTGGTGGGGATGGTAGAGGCTCCAGTCGCTGGGGGCCAAACGCCAGTCTCCAAACCGCCCGGCCCGCATGTCCCGCTGGTGTTTGGGCGCTTGGTCTTCCAGGACCGATTGGTTGGAAGGGTCAAAGGGAATCCACTGTTCCAGGAACCAGTGCCCGTCTGGCCGTTCGGAATGGAACCCCGCCCGGTTGACCCGAGGGAACAGGCCCCGTTCGATCAACCGGCGGCTGATGATTTCGTTGAGCAGAGGGTAGGAATTGGTGTAGCTGGTGGCGCAGCGGTTGGCATCCCCAAAAAAGTTGACCGGGTGAAAGTGCCAATGCACCCCGTCTTGGGTCGAGCCGGTAGCCTTGAGTTTGCTCAGATAAAAGTCGAGCACGTTAAAAAAACCCAGGTCCCGCCGCCTGGGGTTGTGCCGGTAGCCCACCTGGTCCATGATGTGCCAGTTGTAAACCCAACCGCCTCCGGCGCTGTCGGTCATGGCGTTACGATACTTCGGGCTCAGAATGTTGTCCAACATCAGGTCGATCTGCTCCCAGCTGCCCTTAAAGCCGATCACATGCGGGTCGGTGACCTGGGCCACCTCTTCTTCCATGCCCCCTAGGTTCAGCTTTTTGTTTTGCAGCAAAAACAGATTTTCGTCGGTCGGCTCCAGGTCGATCCCAAAAATCTCTTTGACCCGAAAAAACAGTTCTTCCCGAGATTCGTACAGCGGCCCTTCGGTGTCCACATGCAAGGCGATGTAAACGTTACCCATTGGGACACTTCTTTTGGTGGTCCAAAAACAGTTCCTCCAAGGAAGAGAAACCACTCAGGTGGGCCCGCATCAAGGCGGTTCGGCTGCTGGGGCCGCAGATCTCCAGGCCTTCGGGCAAAGGCTTGGTTTCGATTTTTTCCAGCACCAACAAAAACTCGTAAAACTGCCGAGGCGATTGCGGGCCCAGCTCAAAAAAGCGACCTTCCCCAAAGTCCCCACGGTTGGGGAAGCCAAAGCCCTTGGCCAGAGAAAATCCGAACTGGTCCAACTGGGGGAGCAGGCGGTCCAGGTCTGTGAAGTGGTTGGGGAACTTTTTTAGGTAGGCGTTCCGTTCGGCGACAAAAGCCATGCTGTCCGACTGGAGGTAGTCGTTGTGCTTGCCAGTGACCAAAAACTTTCCCCCCACCTTGAGCACCCGGTTGGCTTCGGCGAAACCCCGTTCCTGTTCCACTACGTCAAAAACCCCCCAGGCCACCACCAGATCAAACCGGTCCGCCTCGAAGGGCAGGGACTCCGCTTGGCCCAGCCGCAACTCGTGGTAGGCATGTTGCCTCGCTTGGACCAGCGCTTCCTCGGTGACATCGGTCCCGTCCAGTTGTTCCGCAAACTGGGAAAGCACCGGAAACATCCGGCCAAAGGAACAACCCAGGTCCAAGCCTCTTTGGGAAGGGGTTACCCCCGCCTGGGCCAGAAAAAAGCCCACCGCTTCGGGACCGGCGACCTTGGAGCCGTCAATGGCCCGGCCCACTCGGTCTTTCCAGTAATCGATGTAACCTGGATCGGAAAAATAACTCATAGCTCCCAAACTTGACAAAAGAGGTTTCGGCCAGAGCCTACAGAACCGGCTTGCGCTTGTAAAGACCGGGAAACCGCCGGGGCCGAAAAAAAACCAGCCGGTTTTGCCCTGGGGGACCGATGGCTTTAGGCGGTTTGAAAATAAAGTGTCACTCGGGTGCCATGGTCGGTCGGGTGGGTTTTCTCTTCCCTGGAGTCCAATGTGACCTGGCCTCCATAATAATCCATGAACTTTTTGACCAACGGCATCCCAAAACCGGTCCCCCGTTCCCCGGCGGTCCCCACCCGGCTGGTTTTTTTGGAAAGGTCAAAGATTTGCTCCACCAACACCGAAGGCATCCCCACCCCCTGGTCCCGGACCTCCACTTTCACTTGGCCGTTCTCCCAGGGGTAAACCTCAATGGCGATTCGGCTGCCGGGGTTGGAGAACTTGATGGCATTGGTGATCAGGTTGTTAAACACCGAGTGCAGAAGGCTGGTGTGTTCGGCCACCACCTTGGGCCCCGGCGCACTGCAAAGGGTTTCCAACGTGACCCCCTTTTCCATGAGCCTATGGGAATTGGCCCCCCGGACTTGGTCCAAGACCAACGACAGGTCCACCGACTCGACTTCCAACCCTTTTTCCTCCAGGTACCTCATCCGCCGGATCAGCTCGATCAGGTCCAAGGAAGACTGGGCCAGTTCGGCGATCCTAGGAAAGATTTCCGAGAGCACGGCGGGGTCCTCTTTGACCAAACCGGCAAAGCTCAGGATGCTGGCCATGGGGTTGGCCAGGTCGTGGCTCAAGACATGGACCAGTTCCCGGCTTTCCTGGTTTTTTTGTTCCAACTGCCGTTTGGCAAAAACCCGGTCCAGGTGGTGGTGCACCCGGACCAGCAGTTCCCTGCCGTTGAAGGGCTTGGTCACATAGTCATCGCCGCCCAACTCCAGGCCCAGGTTGATGCTTTCCTGGTCCGCTTTGGCGGTCAAAAACAGGATCGGCATGTCCTTGTAGGCAGGATTTTTCCGCAGCACCTCACAAACCTCAAACCCGTTCATATCCGGCATCATCACATCCAAGAGCACCAGATCCGCCGGTTTTTGGCTCAGGTACTCCAGCGCATCTTGCCCCGACTGGGCCACCACCAGCCGGTAAGAGGTTTTCTTGAGCAACTGGCCCAAAAGTTTGAGATTCTCAATCGAATCGTCCACCAACAGCAAGGTGGCTTGGGCAGGGTCAAGCGCCTTTTTCATCGTTTCCTTTTGGTCCAAAATGGACCCGTTTTAAGTCGGCCATTTGGGTCAACCAGTTGCGCACCTGTACCAGATTAAAGTCGGCCAGCCCTTCCCCCAGGAGGGTTGCTTCTTGTTTGAGCCGCAGCACGCCCAAGGTATCGGCTTGGTTCAGCAGTTGACACTGTATTTCCTGCAATTCCTGAAGGTCCAGAGAGCCGCCGGGGGCAGGGATTCTGGCAAAGGGGCCCTGGGCCAACCGGGTCCAAAACTCCGGTTCACTGGGCCAGTCCTCCAGCGCCCCTTCCCGGTCCTCGGCAGAGGGAGAAAACTCCAGCAGTTCGGCGACCTTCACGAGCAGATCATGGATCACCAAAGGTTTGTAAAAAACCCCCTGGAACCCCAGTTCCTGCACCTGGGAGAGTACGTCCGACGTTTGGGCGGCGGTCACCGCCAGCACCGGAATGGCACGAGTTCTAGGGTCCTTGAGCAACCGAGTCCGTGCCTCGAACCCGTCCATCTTGGGCATAAACAGGTCCATCAAAACCACAGCCGGTTGCTCCGCAAAGGCAATCTCCAGGGCCTCCAAACCGTTGGTGGCTTCCAGGACCTTCATGCCCTGGCGCAGCAGGGCCGAGCGCAAAAGCTCCAGGTTGATCGGGCTGTCGTCAACCACCAGGACCCTCCTCCCTGCCAAACTACCCAAACCTGCCCCGGCGGGGGTCCTCTGCCGAACCTCTCCTCGTTTTAGTTCCGTGACCTTGGGGAAATGCAGTTCAAACCGACTCCCTTTCCCCGGCTGGCTGGACAGCAACAGTTTACCGCCCAAATATTCGGTCAAACGCTTGACGATGGTCAACCCCAAGCCGGTGCCGCCGAACCTCCGGGCACTCTGGCCCTCCTGCTGCCGGAAGGATTCAAAGACCTTTTCCTGCTGGTCCAAGGCGATGCCGATACCAGTGTCCTCCACCGACAGCCCCAAATCAACCCTTTCAAGGTCCAGCGGGTTTCGGACCGCCCAAATCGTAACTGCAACCCAACCGGATTCGGTAAACTTCAGGGCATTGCCGATCAGGTTGGTCAAAATCTGGTGCAGCTTGCCTCGGTCCCAGTGGAGCCACTTGGGCACCGATTCATCTACCCGGCATTGGAACCCCAAGGATTTGTGCTCAAACTCCAACCTAAAAATCTGCTCCATCTCCTCCATTACTTCCCGGGGAGCCAAGGGTTCGTTGGCCAGTTGCAACCCTCCCGACTCGATCTTGGAGAGGTCGAGGATGTCGTTGATCAGGTGCAGCAGATGCACCCCGGAGGTGCGAATGGAGTTGACGTACTGCTGGGCCTCGGGTTGTTGCACCGTCTCGGCGAGCAGCTCGGTAAACCCCAACACCGCATTGAGCGGGGTCCTGATCTCATGGCTCACGTTGGCCAGGAACTCTCCCTTGACCCGGTTGGCCTCCTCCGCTACGCCCTTGGCCGCCAAGAGTCTGGCTTCCGCCTGGACCCGGTCGGTAACGTCATGGACAATCGAATAGAGGTACTGCTTGCGCCCCACCGAGACCGGACCGGTAAAAACCTCCACCTGCCTGATCTCCCCGCTGGCCAGACGGTGGGGGAACAAAAAGTTGGCACTTTTCTTTTGGGTCGCTTCGGCCATCTTTTTTTGGATCTGTTCCCAAGGGAGCGGATTGATTTGGCTGATCTTCATTTCCAAAAATTGGTCTTTCGGGTAGCCGTAAAACTCCACCGCCGCTTGGTTGGCTTCGACGATCTGCCCGTCTTTGGGGTCAACCAACAGTTTGACCGCTTGGTTGGATTCAAACATCTGGTAATAACGGGCTTCGCTCTGCCGGAGCTGTTCCTCATAATCCATCCGCTCGGTGATGTCCCTCGCCACCCCGGCAATGGCCTCCAGGTTGCCCTGTGGGTCGTAAATCGGGGTGTTGTATTGTTCAATCCACAACTGTTGCCCGTCCTTCCTCCGCCAGTGGAGCACCAAGGGCTTTTCAAAGGATTCGGGCCGACCTCGCAGCAGGTCTGAAATCTTGTCGTAGTCCTCCTCTACGCTCAGTTGGTAGGCCAACCGGGGGCTTTGGTAAAACTCCTCGGGACTGTAGCCCAGCAGCTGGGTCGAAGAAGGGCTGACATATTCAAACCCCGGCGGATTGAGGCGGTAGCGGTAGATCAGGTCGTGCAGGTTTTCCGAGAGCAGGCGGTAGCGTTTTTGCAGTTCCCGAAGCTCGGTCAGGTCCTGCACCGTACCAAAAGCCCGGACCGCTTTGTTGCCGTCCCAGGCGGTCCGAACCACCAGATGCAACCTCCGCATTTCTCCACCGGGCCGCAACAGACGGACCTCCCGGTCCTCCGAGAAGTCCGGTTCCCCGGTAATGCGCCACAGGTTGGCCCGCAGGCCTTCCCGGTCTTCCGGGTGGATTGCCGAAAAAAAAACTTCCTGGTCCGGCGGGACGGAACCGGGCTCCAACCCTAAGATCCGGTACAGCTCGTCGGACCACAACAATCCCCCAGAGGCCAAGTCCCAGTCCCAACTGCCCAGGTGGGCCAGGGATTGGGCTCTCGAGAGCGAGGCCTGTTCCTCTTCCATCTGCTGTTTGGCCTGGACCTCCAGGGTACGGTCCAGCGCCGCCCCGACCATCCGCTTGGGTTTCCCGTCCTCCCACTGCACCGCCCCGGTCAGACGAATCCACCGAACCTCACCGTTGGGCCACAAAACCCGGTGGTCCAAATCTCCGATAAAATTGGGGTCCTGCAAACTGCGCTTGGAGTTGTCCAAAACCTGGTCCCGGTCTTGGGGGTGCAGTCGGGCGGCAAAGGCTTCGATCCCCGGCTCCACTTCTTGGGGGGCATAACCCCAAAGCCTAAAAAACTCATTGGACCATTCAAACCGATTGGTCTCGATCTCCCAAGACCAGCTACCCAAATGGCCCAGGGCTTGGGCCTGTTCCAGGTCCTGGTGGCTCTTGGCCAACAAGGCTTCCAACCGTTTTTGGTTGGTCACATCCTGGACCAGTCCTAGGTTACGCCCAGGCCGTCCCTGCTCGTCACAACTCACTTCCCCTTGGATCCGAACCTGCAATACCGAACCATCAACACGGACCAGCCTTCGCTCCAGGTCAAAGGGGCCCGGGACCATCTCCTGCAGAGAAATCAAGTAGGCAGGGCGGTCCTCGGCGGGCAGGTGGGCTAAAAAAAGTTGGTTGTGGGGGGTGGGATTGTCGGTGGACTCACCCAGCATTTTGTACAGCTCTGGTGACCAATAGGACTCCCCGGTTTGCAGGTTCCACTCCCATTGGCCGATCCCCGACAGCTCCAAGACCCGCCGTAGGTGCCCGACGGAGATGCCCAAAGGAAGCGTTTGTAAGGGTGAAAGCGAAAGACCGGGAAGTGCGAGGCAGTAACCGGAGAGACGGTTGCCCAACATCCAGGGAGAAACCTGAATTTTTACTTTGCTCCTCCCCGAGGGAGGAGCCAGCTCCAAGGAAGCCGACAAGGGAAGGGATTGCAGGGAGGCCAAAAACTCCGGCTCCCCTAGCCCCAAAAGCTCCCAACCCGGCTTTTCGAGCGCTTCCGAGGCATCCAGGCCCGACCAGCGTTCTGCTGCAAGGTTGAGGTAAGCCAGTGCGCCGGTGGGTCGAAAGACAAAGACCGGCTCAAAAGCGGCGGCGAACCGATCCAAAAACCGGAATTCCAACGTGGAATTCATGGTCACCCCTCTGTAGAATGCCGCCTACCTGTTCCCTTGCAGACGACATAAAAAAGCACCCTCAGCTTTATCCCTAAAATGTAAGAGATTTTACCATGAATTTTGAGTAAAACACAAGCAGGGCTGCCAAACTTAGCAACAATGCTCTACAGGTACAGCCCTTAGGGTATCAGAGATTTAGCGTTACTCAAATCCCACCTTTTTTCCGCCGCTTCCAAGATCAAACCCAGCATTTTGGAATAGTCCACCCCATCAAAAGCGGCCATTTTGGCCAAGTGTCCGTCCCAACACCATCCGGGGTTGGGGTTGACCTCTAGGAGCTTGGGTTTGCCGTCTTTGTCCAGCCGCCAGTCAAACCGGCAGTAGTCCCGGCATTCCAGCCGGACAAACAGGGCTAGACAAGAATCGATCACTTCCTTTTCGGTGATCGGGTCCAGATTGGCGGGGACCGAGGTGATACAAGAGTAGGCCGAGTCGGGCTGCCATTTGGCCTCATAACCGCAGATCCGGGGCAGTCCTTCGGGCAGCTTGGAGTAGTCCTCTTCGATGATCGGCAAAAACTTGAACTCCCCCGGATTGCCAATCAAGCCAAAGCTGATGTCTTTTCCGGGCAAAAACTCTTCCACCAAAAAAGGTTTGTCAAACCCCAGGAGGTCCCGGATCCGGGCGATCCCTTCGGCCAATTCCTCCATGTTGTTGACCACACTTTTTTGGGTGATCCCAAAGCTGGAGTCCCCAAAGTTGGGTTTGATCAACACTGGAAACTCAATGGGCAGTTCAAAGATACTGTCGTCAGGCCGGACAAAAAAGGCCTGGGGGACCTTGACCCCCATCTCCCGAGCGATCCCCCGGACCAGGGACTTGTCGTAACAAAAGGCCAGGCTTTGGGGATTGGAGCCAGTGTAAGGCAGGCTGACCATCTCCAGCAACGAGGCTACGTGCAACTCCAGCCTAGGGTCATTGTTGAACCCTTCATCACAAAGGTTGAGCACATAGTCCACCTGCCCCTTGAGCTTTTTGACTTCGCTCAGGTAATTGTCGTGGTCGTCCAAGTAGCGGAACTTGTAGCCGGGAAGCCGTTCCAGGCCTTCCTTGAGTTGCCGCAAGGTGTCGAAGTCGTCTTCGTCAAAGACCCCTTCGGGTTTGATGATGTCCTTCTTGCGAGGGTCGCCCAACAAAACCGCCACTTTTTTGGTGGTTGCCGGTGTGGCCTTGCGCTTGGGGGCCCAGGACTTTTGCAAGGTTGCGGTCACCACAAAACGGCGGCTCATCATCCCCAGGTCTTGGTTCCGTTTGGAATCGGGGATCATTTCTCCGTGGAAGGTGATCTTGGAGAAACCGGCTTTCTTGAGCAGCTCTTCCAAGCCTTCCCTGGAATACAGTCGTTCCGCATAAAATTGGTCGGCCACCACCCCTTTCCTGACGTGGGTGATCACTTCCCTAGAGATCAACCTTTGCCCGTCCGCCGCCAAGGAGCGTTCCCGGCAAACAAACATGTTTTTGTCGATCCACTCCCAAGAGCGGGGGGCGAAGGTGGACCGGACAAAGTCTCCGTCCGAAACGTCCAACATGATCCGCCCTTCGGGCTTGAGGACCCGGCGGACTTCCTGAAGAACCTGGAGGTCGTCTTGGGCGGATTCGAAGTACCCGAAGCTGTTGCCCAGGATGGTGACCACTTCAAAAGAGTCGGCCCCATAAGGCAATTTCCTTGCGTCCCCTTCCCTTAGGTTGGGGTTCAATCCTTCCGCTTTGGCTCGGCTCCGGGCTTTGCCGATCAAAAACCGGCTCCGGTCCATGCCGTAAACCGTAATCCCACGGCGGCTCCATTCCAGGGCATGTCGGCCTTGTCCGCAGCAAAGGTCCAGCAACTTTTCCCCTTCCTGGAGGCCCAGGTAGGCACCGTAGGTGGTCACCTCTCCCTTGGTGATCTCCTGGTCTTCCACCACATCGCCATCGGTTTTCAGGTACAAAGAGTTGAAGATCCGGTTCCACCAATCCGGTCGAACGTGCGGCTCCAGCTGGTCAACCGGTCCTAGAACCTGGAGCCGTTTTTTGTCCTTGTCATTGGAAGGGATTTTTTTCTCCTTGTCCGCCGGTACTGCCATCGATTGCCTTCAAGTTGGGAGGTTGTTTTTTAAAAAACTGTCTGACTCTTCGGTCCCTTCAGGGGAAATTGCAACACAAAAAAGTGGCCCCCAAAAAATAGTAAAATCACCCTTTTTCACCAAAGGGTTACACATTGCAAAGGATTTGGTCAAAACCGGTTTTGGGGGCCGGTTTTGGGGGGGCTTTAAAACGAGGTTGTCCGAAACTTATCTTTCCAAAACCTTTGGGCTCGGCTGAACCAAAAAAGAAAATATTCACCTTAAAGCCAGTCCAAAGGCCTCTGGGGAGGAAAAACTGCCTAATCGCTGTTTTTCCTGTCTTTCGTCCAAACCTGACAAAAAAAATGTCCTACTCCCAACAAAGACGGGGAGCCGCAACAACAAAGGAGAGCCCCGCATTTTTCATAAAATCGGTAAATTTTCTTGCAGCTCTTTAAAAATACCTGTTAAAAGGGCGTTAAGCAGTTCAACCGCCCCAGGAGGTTTCAATGAAAAAGTTTCTGTCTTTGTCCGCCCTTGCCCTGGCCTCAACTTCGACCGCCTTTGCCCATGTCACTGGCGACGGTTCGTTGGGCCTGACCGCCGGTCTCTCCCACCCCTTCTTGGGCTTGGATCACCTGTTGGCCATGTTGACCGTTGGGGTCCTGGCCGTCCGTTCGACCGAAAAGATTGACTGGACCTACCCCTTGGCTTTTGCTGGCTTTTTGGGATTAGGAGCGGTCTGGGGCATTTCTACCGGCACTTTGGCCGGGGCCGAAGGGGTAGTAGCAGCCAGTCTGGTAGTTTTGGGCTTGCTGTTGGCCTTCAGGGTTACCCTGCCCAAACCAGCGATGCTGGCCTTGGTAGTCCTCTCTGCCTTGGCACACGGACAGGCCCACGGTTCGGAAGCCACGGGGGCATGGGCCTTTTACATCGCCGGGATGACGGTTTCCACCTTGGGGCTGCACCTTGGCGGCTGCATGATCGGGAAGGTGCTGGGCCGAAGTGGCCTGCGGCTTATCCAGGCTTGGGGCACCGCCACCGCCATCGTTGGCCTTTTGTTTGTGGCCTTGTAGTTTTTAATGCATGAGCTTTCGATCATCCAAGGGGTGTTGCAGGACTGCTGCACCCGAGCCCGGCAAGAAGGGGCCGCCGCCATCACCAGGATCGAGCTGGTGGTAGGCGAGCGGAGCGGGGTTTCGGTCTCCTCCTTGGAGTTTGCCTTTGAGGCAGCCCGTTTGGGCTCCCTGGCCCAAGAAGCTTCGCTGGTGATCGAAGCCCGGCCTGCGTTGGCCCGGTGTTTGGAATGTCAGGCCCCCTTTGCTCCCCAAGAGGGGATCTTTTTGGAGTGCCCCCAGTGCGGGGGGCCGGGGGAATTGGTGGCAGGAAGAGAGTTGTTGGTTTCCTCCATGGAGATCGAGACGAACCTTTAACGAAGTAGGTCCCGGATGTGCCAAGACTGTGGTTGCCTGGAAGTGGGAGCGGTCACCTTAGAAGGAGTTCCCTTGGGGTCGGACCACCACTCTCATGCCCCTCTACAAGAGCATGACCACGGTCATGGCCCCGAACTGCGAAGGCTTTCCTTGTTCCACGGCCAAGGACAGTTGCAAGAGATTTCGATCAAACAACGGATTTTAAGTCGCAACGACCACCTAGCCCAACACAACCGGGAGCTGCTGCAAAAGGCCCAGGTTTTTGCCACCAACTGGATCAGCGCCCCTGGCTCGGGCAAGACCCGGCTGATCGAACGGATGCTCGAAGACAACCGGCTGGGCCAGGAGATTTTTGTCATCGAAGGGGACCAGGAAACCAGCCGGGACCGGGACCGCATCCGGGCCAAGGGCGGACAAGCAGTGCAGATCAACACCGGTTCGGCCTGCCACCTGGATGCCCACATGGTCCACGAGGCGCTGCACCAGTTGCCTTTGAAGCCCAAGAGTTTTTTGGTCATCGAGAACGTGGGCAACATGGTCTGCCCCACCGCCTTTGACCTGGGCGAAGCGTTTAAGGTGGCGGTGATCAGCTGCACCGAAGGGGAAGACAAACCCCTGAAGTACCCGGACCTGATCACCAACGCCAAGGTATTGCTGATCAACAAGATTGACCTGTTGCCTCACTTGGACTTTGACCTGGAAGCTTGTGGTTCCTTTGCCAAAAGGATCAATCCGGCGATCACGGTCTTTGCGGTCTCCGCCAAAACCGGAGAAGGTATGGAGGCTTTTTACGCTTGGGTTTTGTCGGCAAAGGGTGCCGAAACTTCGGAAACAAAGGCCGTTATTCAAGAGAGGTAGCGACATGGACAACAAAACAAACCAGAAACAGACCATTTGGGAGTTGGCACAAGAAAAGGGCTACAACCGGCGGGACTTTCTTAAGTTCTGCGGTTGGATCGGCGCTGCGGCGGGAATCGCTTCGACCCAGTTGGGCCGGGTGGTTTATGCCTTGGAGAACAACCCCAGACCGCCGTTGATTTGGCTGCACTTCCAGGAATGTACCTGTTGCAGCGAGTCCTTCATCAAGTCCGACCACCCCTTGGTGGCCGATGTGGTCCTTGATCTGGTGTCCCTGGACTACACCGAGACTTTGCAGGCCGCCAGCGGTCACCAAGCGGAAACTGCGATGAAACAAACCATGGAGAAGTACAAGGGGGAATACATCCTTCTGGTCGAAGGCTCCATCCCCACCAAAGACGATGGGATCCATTGCTGCATCGGTGGCCGGAGCGCCTTGCAGATTTTGGAGGAAGCCGCCAAGGATGCCAAGGCGATCATCGCTTGGGGCAACTGTGCCTTTGCCGGTTGTGTCCAGGCCGCCAAGCCCAACCCGACTGGAGCCACTCCGGTTCGCAAACTGGTCCACGGCAAGCCGATCATCAACGTCCCCGGATGCCCGCCCATCGCCGATGTCATGGCCGGAGTGGTGGTCCATCTCTTGACCTTCGGGCGGATTCCCGAACTGGATGCCCAAGGACGGCCCAAAGCCTTTTACGGCCGCCGGATCCACGACACCTGCTACCGCCGGGCCAACTACGATGCCGGGCTTTTTGTGGAAACCTTTGACGATGCCAATGCCAAAAAAGGGTATTGCCTCTACAAAATGGGCTGCCGAGGCCCGGTGACCTACAATGCCTGTGCCGTCACCAAATGGAACGGCGGGGTCAGCTTTCCGATCCAGTCGGGTCACGGTTGCATCGGCTGCTCGGAAGCAGACTTTTGGGACCAAGGACCTCTGTACCAACACCTGCCCGAAACGGCAGGATTTGGCATCGAAGCGACCGCCGACAAAATTGGTGCCGCCGCTGCCGTGGCCACCGTTGCCGGTGTGGCCGCACATTTTGTCACCGCCAACCTGACCAAGCACGGGGAAATCCAAGACCGAGTCAAGGGGAGTAAAGAATGAACGGAAAAAGAATCGTAGTAGATCCGGTAACCCGGATCGAAGGACATTTGCGGATCGAAGCGGAAGTCGAAAACGGCAAGATCGTGGATGCCTGGAGTGCGGGGACCATGGTTAGGGGGATCGAAACGATCCTCAAAGGCCGGGACCCGAGAGATGCCTGGGCCTTGGTGGGACGGGTGTGCGGGGTTTGCACCAGCACCCACTCCCTGACTTCAGTCCGGGCGGTGGAAGATGCCTTGGGCATCAAGGTGCCCCCCAACGCCGAGTTGATCCGCAACCTGATGTTCCATACCCTGTACCTGCAAGACCACGTGGTGCACTTTTACCATCTCCATGCCCTGGACTGGGTGGACGTGGTCAGCGCCCTCAAGGCGGACCCCAACGAAGTCAGCCGGATCCAGCGCAGCATCTCCAAATGGTCCAAGTCCAGCCCCGGCTACTTTAAGGATGTCCAGGACCGGATCAAAAAGTTTGTTGCTTCCGGGCAACTGGGGATCTTTGCCAACGGCTACTGGGGCCACAAGGCGTACAAGCTGCCCCCCGAGATCAACCTGTTGGGGGTCGCCCACTACCTGGAAGCCTTGGAATGGCAAAAGGAAGTGGTCAAGATCCACACCATCTTCGGCGGGAAACACCCCCACCCGAACCTGGTGGTCGGCGGGATGCCCTGTTCGATCAACCTCAACGAGGTGAACGCCATCAACATGGAGCGGTTGAACTTGGTTCACAAGCTGCTCAAGGAAGCCCAGGAGTTTGTCTCCCAGGTTTACATTCCCGACATCATGGCGGTCGCTCCCTACTACCTTGATTGGGCGGGGATCGGTGGCGGTCTGTCCAACTACCTTGCCTACGGCGACCTGCCCACCGGCGGCTATGAAGATGTCAAGAGCTTCCGGCTGCCCCGTGGAGCGGTTTTGGACCGGAACCTCAACGAGGTGCAGGAGGTCAACGCCAAGGACATGGACCAGATCAAAGAGGGGATCGGCCACAGTTGGTACGAATATTCCGGCGGGGACGACGTGACCTTGCACCCCTTCGACGGGGAGACCAAGTTCAACTACACCGGCCCCAAGCCGCCCTACGAGCACTTGGACGTGGACAAAAAGTACTCCTGGATCAAGACCCCCAGGTGGAAGGGACACGCCATGGAAGTCGGCCCACTTTCGAGGATGTTGGTTGGTTACGCCGCCAAACAGCCCGACATTGTGGGGATCGTCAACGACACCTTGGGGGCCTTGAAGTTGCCCGCTACGGTGCTGTTCTCCACCTTGGGACGCACCGCTGCTAGGGCCTTGGAATCCAGCCTGATTTCCGGCTGGGCCTTGGACGACTACCAGTCCTTGATCAACAACATCAAAAACGGGGACGAGCGAACCTTCAACCCGGTCAGCTGGGAGCCCAGTTCTTGGCCCTCCACCGCCCAAGGGGTAGGTCTGACCGAAGCCCCCCGAGGGGCCTTGGCTCACTTCATCAAGATCAAGGACCAAAAGATCGAAAACTACCAGTTGGTAGTGCCCACCACTTGGAACGGCTCCCCCAGGGATGCCAAAGGCCAGCGTTCGGCCTTTGAGGCCTCTTTGATCGGGACTCCGGTGGCGGATCTGGAGCAACCCTTGGAAATCATCAGGACCATCCACAGCTTCGACCCCTGCCTTGCATGTGCGGTGCATTTGTACAGCGAGAAGGGCGAGCATGTTCACCAGCTCAACACCTTTTAGGGGGGTCTTATGGGATCGACCTTGATGAAGCCTGTGTATGTGTGGGAGATCCCGGTGCGGATCTTCCACTGGGTCAACGCCGCCTGCATTGTCGCTCTGTGCGCCACCGGGTACCTGATCGGCGACCCTCCGGCCTTGATGTCCTCGCAAGAGGCCTACCAGGGCTACTGGTTCGGGACGGTGCGGTTTCTCCACTTTGGGACGGCCTACCTGTTCACCTTTAACTTGATCTACCGCATCTTCTGGGGCTTTGTAGGCAACAAGTACGCTAGATTGGCGGGCTTTTTCCCCAGCACCAAAGAGAAGCTGGACGAGTTGGTTTGTGTGGTCAAGTTGGACATCCTGCAAATGGTTTGTAAGCCGGTGGAGTCTATCGGCCACAACGCCATGGCGGCACTGACCTACTTGGTTTTGTTTCTGGTCAGTTTTTTCCAGATCGCCACTGGTTTTGGCCTCTTGTCGGCGATGAGCGGTTCGGTCTTGAGCGCTTCCTTCGCCTGGGTTCCGGCCCTGTTGGGCGGAGACATGGCCGCTCGGAACCTACACCACTTCACCGCTTGGTTCTTTGTGCTCTTTGCGGTGGTCCATGTTTATTTGGTTTGTTACCACGACTATGTGGAAGGCCGTGGGGTGCTCTCCTCAATCGTGGGTGGTTGGAAGTTTATTGTGGTCAAAGGGGGCAAGTAGCCCATGGTGGACACAAGGGCCCATTTGGAGGCCTCCGACCCCAGGCCACCCTTGGTGGTGCTGGGGATCGGCAACCTTTTGATGGGCGACGAAGGGGTAGGGGTTCACGCCGTCCAGCTCCTGGAACCCTTGGCTGGCCCTTTGGGTGCCGACGTGGTGGACGGAGGCACCGGGGGGTTTCACCTGCTCGACCTTTTTTGTGAATACCCCTACATGATCCTGATTGATGCCACCCTGGACGACCAAAACCCCGGCGAAGTGAAGGTGATTGAGCCCAAGTACGCCACCGACTACCCCAGCAGCCTTTCGGCCCACGACATTGGTCTCAAGGACCTGATCGAGTCCGCCCAGGCGCTGGGGGCCAGCCCCAAGGTTTATTTGATCACCGTTTCGATTGCGGTGATCCAAAACATGGTCATGGACCTGTCCCCCAAGGTTGAGGCCGCCTTAGGGCCCATCAAGACCAAGGTGCTGGAATTGGCCCTCAAGGTCCACCATGGGATGGCCGCTCCCGCCCAGACATGACACCACTCCGCATTGAAGCCAGTCTCCGGGGGTTGGTCCAGGGGGTTGGGTTTCGTCCTTTTGTCTTCCGGTTGGCCACCCAATTGGGCTTGGCCGGCTCGGTCCGCAACAGCCCGGTTGGGGTGGAGATTGAGGTCCAGGGCTCCCAGGAGCAGCTGGACCTTTTTTTTGTCCAATTGGAGGCCCAAAAACCGGCCCTCAGTTTTTTTTCCTCCCTGGAAAAAACCCTCCTGCCGCCCCGGCCCTTGGAGGGCTTTGTGATCCAGCCCAGCGCCACCGCCGGGCCACTTTCGGCCTTGGTGCTGCCAGATCTGGCGACCTGCCCCGCTTGCCTGGAAGAAACCTTTGACCCCAAAAACCGGCGGTACCGTTACCCCTTTACCAATTGCACCCACTGTGGCCCTCGGTATTCTATCCTGGAGGCCCTGCCCTATGACCGGCCCTTGACCAGCATGAAGGGCTTTGCCCAGTGCCCCCGGTGTCTGGCCGAGTATGAGGACCCCGCCGACCGGAGGTTCCATGCCCAACCCAATGCCTGCCCGGTTTGTGGCCCCCACTTGAGCCTTTATTCCCCCCAAGGGGAGCGGCTGGCCGAACGGGAGCAGGCCTTGGAGCTTACCCTGGCGGCCCTGGAGGAATCCAAGGTGGTGGCGGTCAAAGGTCTGGGGGGCTTTCTGCTCCTGGTCCGGGCCGATGCCGGGGCTCGGTTGCTACAGTTGCGGCAAAACAAGGCTCGGGCTGCCAAGCCCTTTGCCCTGATGGTCCCCAACCTGGACTGGGCCCACCGGCTCGCCCGGATCGGTCCCGAAGAGCTGGCCGCCTTAACCAGCATTGAATCCCCGATTGTGCTTTTGCAAACCAAGCCCGAGGCCGCCCAATGGGTAGCCGACACCGTCGCCCCCGGCTGCCCGGAATTGGGTTTGATGCTGCCTTACAGCCCCCTGCACCACCTGATCCTCAAAGACCTCGACCTGCCCCTGGTGGCCACCAGCGGGAACCTGGGGGGCGAGCCGATTTACACCGATCTGCCCCAAGTGCTGGAGCGGTTGGGCGGGTTGGTGGATTTGGTCCTCGACCACAACCGCCCGATTGTCAGACCGGTCGAAGACAGTCTGGTCCGGGTCTTGGCCGGGCGCAGGCAGGTGTTGCGCCGGGCCCGAGGTTATGCTCCCTTGCCCCTGGAAATGCCGCTTGGAGGCCCCGGCATCCTGGCCCTGGGGGGACAACAAAAGGTCTGTGTGGCTCTGAACAAAGGCAACCTGGCCTTTGTGGGCAACTACCTGGGCGACCTGGACAACCCCAGGGCGCAAGAAGGATTTGAAAGGGCCGTGGCGGAGATGCCCCAGCTGCTGGCCGCACCTCCCACCAAACTGGCCTTTGACCGTCACCCTGCCTACTTCGGCCACCAGTGGGCCAAAAAACAATCTTTGCCCCAAATCCAGCTGGGCCACCACCGGTCCCACCTCTGGGCCTTGCTGGCAGAATCCGGGATCTTGGCTCCCGTGTTGGGCTTTGCTTGGGACGGCACTGGCCTGGGGGACGATGGTTTGATCTGGGGTTCCGAGGTCTTTGCCGGCCCGCCCAACGACCTCAAACGGTTGGCCTTTTTGCCCCCCTTCCCCCTACCCGGCGCAGAGGCAGCAATGAGGGAGCCGCTCAAAATCGCTTATGCCCTCTTTTGGACCTTGGCCGGGGCACAGGTCTTTGACCGACCCCAAGACTACCGGTTGCCCCCCTTGCCCCAAGCGGCAGAGCTGAAAGGGATGTTGGAAAAAAACCTCCATTGCCCCAAAACCACCAGCATGGGCCGACTGTTTGACGGGGTCAGCGCTTGGCTGGGTTGCTGCACCGAGGTGACCTTTGAAGGACAAGGGGCGATGAAACTGGAATGGGCGGCCCGCAGGGCGGTAGAGCAGGGAGCCCGGCCTTCCAACCTGGGGACCGCACCGATGGATTGGCCCGGCTTGCTGGGAAAACTGCTGGAATTGCGCCTGCTTGGCGAAAACCTTGAAAATTTGGCCGCTCGGTTCCATACTGAACTGGCCCACTGGATCATCGGATTGGCTGCCCAACAGCCCGAAGAAGCGGTGCTTTTGAGCGGCGGTTGTTTTCTCAACCGTTTGTTGAGCGAACTGGCCGTTGAAGGGTTGACCCGGTTGGGCAAACAACCGGTCCTGGCCCAACGGTTTCCCCCCAATGACGGGGCCTTGGCCTTAGGCCAATTGTACGGCGCTTTATTGCAACAGGAGTCCCATGTGCCAAGCCCTACCGGGTAAGATTTTAGAGCTGATCCCCCAATCCGAACCCAAAGCCGCCTTGGTGGACTTCAACGGCCTCCGGCGACAGATCTGCATGGACTGTGTTCCCCAGGCGGTGCCGGGGGACTATGTGATCGTCCATGCCGGGTTTGCCATCTCTTGTATGGATGAAGCGGAAGCCAAAGAGACCTTGGCGCTGTTCCGCCAAATGGAGGAAGGGAACCGATGAAGGTTCGACTGGAAGAAGGCAGCGGCGGAGCCCCCATGGCCGAGTTGCTGGAAAAGTGGGTCTTCCCGGCACTCAAAAACGATCTTTTGGCCCAAGGGCACGATGCCGCCCAACTGGAGGCGGTGGGCCCCTTGGCGATCACCACCGATTCTTATGTCGTCAAACCGCTGTTTTTCCCCGGCGGAGACATCGGCAAACTGGCCGCCTGCGGCACCCTCAACGATCTGGCCATGGCCGGAGCCAAGCCCCTGGCTCTGACCTTGGGTTTGATCCTGGAAGAAGGCTTCGACAAGCGGTCGTTGCAGGTGATCCTCACCTCCCTGGCCGCCGCTGCTAGGGCCGCCGGAGTCGAGGTGGTCACCGGGGACACCAAGGTGGTGGAGGCGGGCAAGGGGGACGGGCTGTACCTCAACACCACCGGCATTGGACGAAGGTTGAGAAAAGAAATCTTTGGCCCCGGCTCCCTCCAGGTGGGCCAAAAGATCCTGATCAATGGCGGGGTCGCCCAGCATGGTCTGGCGATCCTGGCGGCCCGTGAGGGGTTGGACCTGGGTGGGGTGATCGAATCGGACTGTGCCGATCTTTCAGGGCTTTGCAACCTACTGGTGGAGCAGTTTGCAGGGGTGCGGCTGCTCAAGGACCCGACCCGGGGCGGTCTGGCTTCGACCTTAAACGAACTGGCCCAAGCCAGCGGTCTTTGCCTGGAGCTTCACGAACCTTCCATCCCCATCGACCCCAAGGTCGAGGCAGGCTGCGGCCTGTTGGGCCTGGACCCTTTGAGCGTGGCCAATGAAGGCAAGTTTTTGGCCTTTGTGGACCCCCAAGCGGCCCCGGCGGTGCTTGAAGCCCTCTTGAATCACCCTTTGGGCCAAGGAGCGGCGATCATCGGGGAGGTGAAGGCGGCCCCGGAGCGCAAGGTGGTGTTGGTCACCTCAATCGGCACCCGCCGGGTCCTGGATTCCCCCATGGGGGAGCAGTTGCCCCGGATCTGCTGAACCATGCCGGCCAAGCTGCGGGTGCTTTTTTTGTGCAGTGCCTTCAACGGCCTGACCCAATCGGTTTGGACCCGCTGGGCCGGTCGATTTGGACAGAGCCGCCTGAAGGTGGGCTTGGATGTCCCCGAGATTTTGGCCTTTGCTCCCGATTTGGTTTTGTGCCCCTACCTGCTTGAACGTCTGCCCCCTGCTGTCTTTGAGGCCTGCCCCTGCTTGGTCCTGCACCCTGGGCCCCACGGTTTGGGTGGGCCCAGTTCCCTGCAATGGGCCGTTTTGGCAGGCCGGACCGGTTGGGCGGTGTCCTGCTTTGAAGCCAGGAAACATTGGGACCAAGGGCCTTTGTGGGCCGAACTGCCACTGGAGTTGCAACCAGGTTCGGTGATCGAGTTGTACCGCAGGCAGGTGGTCCCCTTGGCCGTGCCTTTGTTTGAGGCGGCTTTGGAACGGCTGTTTTCGGGGGCTCCGCCGCTGGAGCGGGGGCCTTTTTTGTACCAAAAGAAGATCACTCCCCAGGACCTCCGGTTTGATTGGCAGGAAACCGGGCCGCAGATTTTGGCCAAAATCCGAGCCGGAGACAGCACCCCCGGCACCTTGGGGCCAATCCAAGGCCAAACCTTTGGTTTGTTCAAGGCCCAACCCAGGGAGCTACAAGGACCGCCCGGAGAGGTCTTGGGGTTTGAGGGGTCCGGGGTTTTGGTGGGCACCGGCACCCACGGCCTGTTGATTGAGCGCCTGATGCCCCAGGGGGGGATGAAGCTCAAAGCCAAAACAGCCCTTTTGGGGAGCCATTGAATGGAAATCGTCAGCCAAATCGTTGGCCCCTTGGGGCACCTGCACTTTGAGGCCTTCAATGGGGCCATGGACCTGGAGTTCTGCCAGGACCTCACCCAAGCCTACCAGACCCTCGCCCAAACACCGGAGGTTAAGGTAATCCTGCTTTGGGGAGGGAAGGACTTTTTTTCCAACGGCATTGATCTAGTGACCATCCACCAGCAGTACAACCCTACCATCCTGGCCTACAAAAACCTCAAGGGGCTCAACCAGCTGATCCGGCTGATCCTGGCCACCACCGACAAGCTGGTTATCGCCGCCATGCAAGGCCCCGCCGCTGCCGGAGGGGTGATGTTGGCCCTGGCTTGCGACCTTCGTTATGCCCAGACCGGTTTGGTGTTAAACCCCCATTATGTCAACCTGGGGCTTTGCGGTTCCGAGTTTTGGAGCGCCCTTTTGCCCCAGGTGGTGGGTTTGGGTTGGGCCCAAAAATTGACCTTGGAAGCGGCTCCGATTTCCGCCGACTTGGCCTGCCGTTTGGGAATTCTGCACGACCAGATTGAGCGGGAGCAGTTTGAAGGTGAGGTGAACCGGCGGGCGTTGTTTTTTGCCACCGAAAACTTTGAGGCCCGGCTGGCCACCAAAGGGCTGCTGCTTGAACAACTGAGACCGGTCCTCGAAGCGGCGGAGTTAGCCGAGCTGAAGGCGATGAAGGACTGTTGCAACCACCAGGAATTCGACCAAGCGAGAAGCGCTTTTATCGCCAAGGAAGGGAGCCCCCAGTTCGCCGCCTTGGCCACCAAAGGGCCGGAGGGGGATTAGGGGCAGGGACAAACCCCCGGCAAACTTGGGTTCCAAGCCTGCCAGGGGTGGAGAGTCGAAAAACCGTTACGGCAACTGGACCATCTGGGTCTTGTAGGGGCGGTCCTTAAAGAAGGGGACCCTCTCGGCCAACATTTTAAAGTCTGCGGCCCCTTGGTCTTCCACCGCAATCTTGCTGCGGCTGTCTTCGGTGCGGGTCAACAAAAAGCGGCCCAAATAAACCACTTCCTTGGCCTCAACCTTAAAGGCACCGCTCCACTCCGGGGAAACCAGGATTTTGCCCCCCTTTTCGATGTGGTAAAGAAAAAACTCATAGTCCCCGGCCGGCAAAAGGAAACTGTGCAGGTTGCCTACGTAGCCGTTCTCCTTGATCTCCGGGGTGGAAAAAGGGTGGTAGTTGAAGGTGGTGTGCAAGGTCGCCGACTCGCTGCCCCCCACAGGCCGGATAAAGAGCCGGGTCGTCACTTGGTTGGAAAGCTGGGAAAAGACCACCACTCCGTTCCTGGAGCTGTTGGCAAATTCAAACTTCGGGGCCAAGTTTTCGGTCGGCCCAAATCCGGCGCAACCGGCAAACAACAGGGCAAAAAGCCCAAGCCAAATCAGTTTTTTCATGTTTCTCCAAGATTGAGGCCGGCAATGGCCAAGCCCATTCCTCCTAGGTATTCCAGTTCGCTGGATTTGGCAAAAGAATTGGTTTATAATCTCCCTTGAGGGGGGTGTCGTCCCCCCCCCCTTTGCCCAGGAGGCTCCATGGGTCCTTCAGCATCAACCGGTTGGTCAAAAAAGCTGCCCAGTCTTGCCCTCCTCGCTGCCATGGTGGGGGTCTTGGGGGTTTGTGTCTGGCTGTTTGGCGGTCCCTTGGGTTTGGGTCTCGCCGTTCTTGGCTTGGTGCTCTTGTGGACCCACCGGTTTTCCGCCTTTGGCCCCAGGGCCAAGCTGGGCTGGGCGATCTACCTGAGCCCGTCCATGGCCCCCGGCCTGTACCACACCCTGGAAGACTTGTCCCAAGCCGCCCACCTGGAGCAGGCCCCCAAACTCTACCTGGACCCCCAATTTGAGCCCAATGCCTACACCCTGCCGACCCAAAGTTTTTACGCCCTGGTGCTCACCCGAGGTCTCTTGGAATCCCTCTCGCCCGAAGAGGTTCAGGCGGTGATGGCCCACGAGGTGGCCCATGTCAAGAACCAGGACCTGAGCATCCTCTACTTGGCCGAGCAGATGGGCCGAATTGTGCTGGCCCTGTCCCGGTGGGGGTTTTGGCTCTTCCTCTTTGCCTTGCCGTTGTTTGTCTTTGGGACCTGGGCGATTCCTTGGGTGGGGATGACGGTCTTGCTGTTGGCACCCAGGCTGTTTTTTCGGCTGCTTTTTGCCTTCTCCCGGAGTCGAGAATTTTTGGCCGACCAAGGGGCGGTGGACCTGACCCGAAACCCCAAGGCATTAGCCAGGGCGCTGGGAAAGATCAGCCGGTTTGTCTCCAGCCTGCGGCCCAACTTTCCGGCTCCGGTGCCAAAGCTCTGGCAAACCCACCCCAGCCTGGAAGAACGGATCTACCGGCTCAACCGGACCTGCGGGCTGCTGGCGGAACAAACGGCCCCCTGGCCCTAGGCCCCGGCAATCGCTTCGAGGACCTGGGCCACATGTCCGGCCACCTTCACCTTGGGCCAATGTTTGACCAAAGTACCGTCCCCCTTGATCAGACAGGTGGAGCGGACCACCCCCATACTCTCCTTGCCGTACAGCTTTTTGAGCCCCCAGGCTTGGTAGGCTTCCAACATCCGGTGGTCCGGGTCGCAAAGCAGGGGAAAATTTAGCCCCTGTTTCTCTCGGAATTTCTGGTGGGTCGAGACCGAGTCGGGGCTCACCCCTACGGTTGTGACCTTCTCCCCCAGGCTCTCCTGTTGGTCCCGGAAGTCGCAGGCTTCGGTGGTACAGCCGGGGGTGTTGTCTCTGGGGTAAAAGTAGAGCACCAGATACCGCTGCCCTTTGAGCAGGTCCTTCAAGCTGTATTCCTGAGCTTGGCCCTGTGCGTTGATCCCGTTCAACACAAAATCCGGGACCTTTTCTCCAACCTTGATCATCCATTCTCCTGTTTGGGTTAAAACAAATTCCGGCCTACCGGCGGGCCAAAAATCGGCTCAATTCCCGGTACAGCTCTTGGGGCTCAATCGGTTTGGTCAGGACCCCGTCAAACCGCTGTGCCTCTTCCCCCTCCAAAGTAGCGGCGCTCAGGGCCAACACAGGAATGGCAGCGGTCCCAGGGCTTTCCTTGAGCCGTCTTGTCGCTTCAATTCCCCCCATTTGGCGCATCTTGAGGTCCATCAGGATCAGCTGGGGGTTTATTTCTTGGGCCCGCCGCAGCGCCTCTTGCCCGTCCACCGCCTCAAAGGCCTGTAGGCCCGCCTGTTTGAGCAGTTGGACCAACAGCAGCCGGTTGATTTCCATGTCGTCCACCACCAAAACCAGGGCTGGGGCAAATTGGACCGGCCTTGCCTCTTCCTTGGGCGAAGAGGACTCCAGGCAAGGGGTGGCGAAAAGCCTCACCACAAAAAAGCTGCCCTGGCCCAACTGGGAGCGGACCTCCAGGGTCCCACCCATCAAGTCCACCAGCCTTTGGGTGATCGGCAGGCCCAGGCCAGTGCCTTCAAAAAACCTTCCGGCCTCTTCATGGTGCTCAAAGGGCTCAAAGATCCGCCCCAATTCCTCGGGGCTGATGCCAATGCCGGTGTCCTCCACCTCCAAGGTCAGCTCCACCCGCAAAGGTCCGACCTCCCGGCCCTTGAGCCGTAAGGTAACCTGCCCCTGATCGGTGAACTTCAAGGCATTGCTCAGCAGGTTGTTGATTACCTGGGTCAGCCGCACTCGGTCGAGCAGGTAACATTGGTCGGCTAGCCCATCCAGCTCCACCTGACACAACAACCCTTTGTTTTGGGCCAGCAGCCGCAGGCCCGTGACCGCCTGTTCCACCAGTTCGGCCGGGCGGACCGGCTCTTCGTGCAACTGGAGCTTGCCCGCCTCCATTTTGGAGAAGTCGAGGATGTCGTTGATGATTTCCAACAGGCTTTTGGCCGCCGAGAGCATGGCCTCCAGATAGTTTTTGAGCGGTCCTTCGGCAAGCTGGGGTTCCAAAAGTGCCCCATAACCCAAAATGGCGTTGATCGGGGTCCTGACTTCGTGGCTCAAGGTGGCCAGATAACCGCTTTTGGCTTGGTTGGCCTTCTCCGCTTGGCTGTGGGCCTCCTCCAGTCGGGCTGCCTGTAGCTTTTGGTCGGTCACCTCCACCACCAAACCGTTCCAGGTCCGAATCCCGAAAGCCTCGCCGGTGACGTGGACCACCCACTTGAACCAGCGTTTGTCCGCCCCCGGCACCTCCACCAGATGCTCACAGGTGAACCCCTCTGCGCCTTCAAAGACCCCTTGGATCTGTTTTTCCATCTCCACCTGATCCGCCAGGTCCACAAAGGCCCAGAGGGCAAAAAAATTCTGTCGCACCTCTTGGGGGTCCACCCCATAAAAATCCCGTACCTTTTCGCTGACAAAAATCGGTTGGATCTGGTTGTCCAGGCCGCTTTCCAGCTGGAACACCACCCCCGGTACGTTGCCGACCAACTCCAAAAAACGGCGGTTAATCCGCTCCATTTCCTTGTGGACTTGGTCCAGTTCTTCCATCTGTCGGTACAAAGAAAAGTTGGAATCCTCCAGTTTGGCCTTGTAGTGGTCCGCACGGGAGAGCAGTTGGTTGAGGCCCCCCACCAAACCGCCAAACTCCTCCCCCGCTTCCAGAAGCAATTGCTGCCCTTTGGTGCCGGGGTTTTGGGTCAAGACTTCCACTTGGTCTTGCAGACGTTTTAAGGGCCGCACCAAGTGCTCCTGGGCCAGCCGCCGTTGCAGAAGGAACACCACCCCCAAAACCAACAAAAACCCCAGGGACAAGACCAGGGAAGCCTGATTGTTGGTACGGTAGGCTGTTTGGAGCGGGATGCGGATAGAAACCACACTGACCACTTCGCCCAAATGGCGGCCAAAGCTCCGGTCCGGCCCATAATAATCCACCAGCCCCTTGGGTGCCTCTTGGGGGGTAGAGTGGCAGCGCATACAGCCGGGTTCCAAGGTCTCTCCTCGGCTCAAAACCTCAAAAAAAGGCTCCCCATTCACCTCTCTGGTGCCGGAACGGATCTGCAACTTTGGGTCTTGGTTGAGCCGGAGCAAAAATTCCTTTTCAAAGGGGTCCGCTTCGTTGAGCGGGCTCCGGGCGTTGATCGCCGCTTCCTTGTAATAATACTGTTCCCGAGCCAGGTGCCGGTAATTTGCGTCGATGTTGCGCACCGCAAAGGTGGAAGACATCCAACTGGGGTCGAAGTACCCTTGGGCGATCTGGTCCTTGAGCAGTTCCAGCAGTTGGGGCTTTTGGACTTGGTTGAGGTAGCTGTGGATCGAAAGGTTGTGTTGCAGCAACAAAGTCGCCTTTTCCTCTGCCTCCAACAGCGCCTGCTTGCGCATCAAGAGGTTGACCCCCAGCACAAAACCGCAGGCCACCAGGAGCATCAGCAGGGTGAGGATCCAAGTGAAGGTTCCTTTTGCAGTTTTGATCGGGTTCCTGGCCATGGTCGTCTTGGGTTGTTGGCAAAATCGCCCAAACAGAGCTCCTGTTTGATTCTCATATCCTTGTCGGTACAAATCAAGGAAAAAGCAGGTTTGGAGGGGGTACAACCGGGCGGGGGGAAGACCGATTGGAGGCAATGAAAAAAATCGTTTTTATTCTTGCGTTATATATTGAAATATGGATATTCTAATATACATGTTATTTTTGACCCTGATTTCAGATAGTTAGTACGGGAACCTCCCGGATCTGGTGAAGATTGTTGACCTCAGGCGTATCTTCAAAGGAACCTTACAACCTGGTAGCAGCATGGCCCTCGTCTTGCGCAGAATTGAACGGTCCGTACGGGCCCAACCCCCTGGAGTGGGTAAGAAAAAGCAAAGCACCAAATTACCCCAGTACAACACCAAGACCCCTCCTTGCACGGATGCTTGCCCGTCCGCCGAAGACATCCGGGGCTACCTGACCTTGATCGCTCAGGCCGACGAATACGGTCGCAGCCCCGAAATGGCGATCAAAATGGCCTTTGAAGCCTTGACTGACAAGAACCCCCTGCCCGCCACCATGGGCCGAATCTGCCCCCACCCTTGCGAGTCTGCCTGCAACCGCAGCCAAAAGGACAAGGCGGTTTCGATCAACAAGGTGGAAATGGCCATCGGGGATTTTGCGATCGAACAAAAGCTGAGTCTGGTCAAACTGGCCCAAGCACCGACTGGAAAAAAAGTGGTGGTGGTCGGAGCCGGTCCGGCCGGTCTTTCCGCCGCCTACCAGATGGCCCGGAGGGGCCATGAGGTCACCTTGCTGGACGAACGGGCCGAACCGGGCGGCATGTTGCGCTGGGGGATCCCGGCCTACCGCTTGCCCCGTGAAGTTCTGGCCGCCGAGATCCAAAGGATCTTCGCCCTGGGGGTTAAATTTTCCCCGAACACCAAGGTGGGCAGGGATGTAAGCCTCAAGGACCTGAAGGCCAAATACGATGCGGTTTATCTGGCCATTGGGGCCCAAACCGGCCGCAAGTTGCCTTTGCCGGGCATGGATGGTTCCAACGTGATGACCGGGGTGGACTTTTTGCTGGCCCAAAACCTGGGACAACAACCGGCCATGCCCGCCCAAGTGTTGGTGATCGGCGGTGGGGACGTGGCTTATGACGTGGCCCGGACCGCCGTCCGTCTGGGAGCCAAAAAAGTGGTGATGGTCTGCCGGGAAACTCGGGAAACCATGCCTGCCACCGAAGAAGAGATCCACGAAGGTACCGAGGAGGGAATCGAACTCCATCCGGGCTTCACCCCCAAAAAGGTCACCGCTGCCGGAGGCAAGGTCTCGGCGGTGGAATTCCTGAAGGTGGAATTGGGTGAAAAGGACGAAAATGGCTGGCCCAAGGTCAGCGAAGTACCGGGCACCGAATTCGAGGTCAAGGCCGAACTGGTGATTACCGCCATCAGTCAAGCCCCGGACTACTCGGGCCTGGAGGAACTCAAACAAGACAACGGCTGGACCACCAACCGAGGCCCGGCGGGCCGGTTGAATCCCGAGGACAAACTTTGGGTCGGCGGGGACATCGTCCGCCGTTTGGGTCTGGTCACCCAAGCCTTTGGGGACGGTCGCATCGCCGCCGAAGAGATGGATGCCGTCCTGGCCGGGAAGGCCTACAAGCCTGCTCCCAAGGCCAACGTGGTCAGCTACAAAACCATGAAGTTGGGTTTCTACAAGGAAGCGCCTCGCAACGAGGTCACGGTTTTGAAGCCGGAAGAACGGACCAAGAACTTTAACGGCTACGTCTTGGGGTTTGACAAAAACGCCCTGCTCTTTGAAGCCAGCCGTTGTATGAGCTGCGGCTCCTGCTTCGACTGCGACACCTGTTGGAGCTACTGCGGTGACGGGGCGGTCAAGAAGATGCCCAAGGGGCAACATTACAACTTCATCCTGGACAAGTGCATCGGCTGCTCCAAGTGTGCAGACGAGTGTCCTTGCAGCATGATCGACATGGTCTAGCCTTTCACCAGACGGCCCTCTCCGGTTTGTTCCGGGGAGGGCCTTTTTTTTGGAGCAACCGAAGATGGCAGAACCTACGTTGACCTTTGACGACATTTTGGCCCAAGTCCGTGGCAAAGTACCTGAGGTGTTACCTTGGGAAGTGGAGTATATCTTTAACGGCAAAAGCCCGGCCATTGTCCTGGATGTCCGGGAAGAAAGTGAGTTCACCAAGGCCCACATCCAAGGTTCAATGTTGGTCCCCCGGGGAATCCTGGAATCTGCAGCCGAGTTTGGTTATGAGGACACGGTCCCGGAATTGGCCGGAGGTCGGGAAAAAGAGGTGATTGTGGTTTGTCGCTCTGGTCGGCGCAGCCTGTTGGCGGCCCACACCTTGATGCTGATGGGCTTTAAAAATGTAAAGTCCCTCAAGGGCGGGGTCCGGGGGCTCTTTGACTCCGGCTACGCACTGCACAATGTTTGGGGCCGAGAGGTTCCTGAAGAGGAACTGGACATTTTCTTTTATCCCTTACGGAAAAACTCTCCGGTGCCAACCGACATGACTTAACCTGGCACCCTGTAGGCACACTAAGTCAAATTAGGGCGCTATGCCATTTCTTTCCTGCTATTAGGATTTTGGAACAACTGGTTAGAGACAACCTGTTGCTTGCATTACAACCTCGTCCTTATTCCTTTGCAGATATCCTTTTTTAAGAGGAGAATTATCACTTGACCGACAAAAAAAAAAATCAATACTGTCGGCAAGGTTCCAATTTGGAAGGGCTTCACCTGATCAGGCCGTTTGCAAACCGCTAGTTTGACCACGGCCCGGAAGTTTGAGCACCATTAAGAGCAATTTACGATGTCTGATCATTCTTTGCATTCGCCCCTTGCCCTCTGCTCTGTTTTTTCAAGTCGGCTGTTTCCCCATCCAGCGCATTTTATTGCACCAGTTGGTGGTCCTGAGACTGACAACTCTTTAAATTCGTAACCTTAGTAAAAGTAGTGTCTTAAAGTGGAGGTTGTTATGAACAAACCTGTTGATCCAAAAAATGAACACATCAATGAAAGAATAGGAAAGCTGTTTCGATATACCAAGGCGGGGCTTGAGAAGAAGGATGCCCGGTACTATGCGGACATTGAGAATGCTGCCCGCAACCACCAACCGAAAGAATACCCCAACGGGAAAGCAGAGCATGCCAGAATAGTTCTTGCGAAGTTCTTCGAATACGGCACCGGCGAGATTTGCCTTTTTTCTGGTCAATTACGCGAAAGGGCACAAGCTGAACTCCCTGTGTACAGCTGGATTATCCTGCAGGAAGCGGTTTTGAGTTTTTTGCGCCGTGAAGGAACGAAGCTAAGGATTATTCTTGAAAAAAACGCTGACTATATCATCCCGGATGGGCATGCGTTGCTTAAAACTATTGCAGATGCAAAGGACCTCAAAGGCTCTGTGGAGCTTTTCCGGTTAAATGGTAACACAGACGGCAGAACGCATTTTTGCGTTTCTGACACGGGCTATAGAGAGGAAATTAATGACTCGGATTGTACTGCTGTCTCTAACTTTGGTGACCAACAAAAAGCTGCCACATTGAAGCGTGATTTTGAAAATTTATTGAAAAAAGCTACCGGTGTATGGGAAGTTAGGCCTATTTAAAATTAGTCGCTTCTAGAATAGAATTTTGGATCAATCCTAACAACCTGATTTTACATAGTGAGTTGTCCATTGGAAGTTACAACGGTAAATCTAGTAGCAGAGGCCTCAATTCAATTTTTTAGACCTGCCGTCTTGATGTCGAACCTGCAAGAGCCCCTCGGGGCCTGCTTTGGGGCGAACCTCATCCATGCAGCATTTAAGCAAATAAGAGAATCTGGTTCCAGTCGTCTTAAAGAGGTTTTCCAAAAATCTCGTGATGCCCATCGAAATTATATTGCCGACTGTGAAGGTCTAGAAGAAGTTAATTCAGAGGCCGCTATCGCTACAATCATAGAGATGCTTAATAAAGATCAAGCTGCGGCAGAAGAAGGGCTTGCTAAAGTCGGCAAGTTTTGGAAGGTGTGGACTTTACTTGCTTCGGGTTTGAATGGGTTCATTTTAATAATGGGTCTTGACTAGCATAGCAGAGATAAAACCTGCTAGACATAGTCATGGAAAGACTCAACAGGTATGCAAAGCGTTCAAAAATTTCAGCGGCCAAAACACGGCAAATCATCAAGCTATTTGCCCTGG
>Ga0208246_1000494_pt1 | contig 31700 bp, 25 predicted proteins | sample RifOxyD2_FD_184039 | JGI IMG/M metagenome (GOLD analysis project Ga0208246, IMG submission 184039) | Soil microbial communities from Rifle, Colorado - Rifle Oxygen_injection D2 (SPAdes) | ecosystem: Environmental > Terrestrial > Deep subsurface > Rock core/Sediment | place: Rifle, Colorado... | reverse complement strand
TGAAGTTCATCGACGCCAAATTACAAGACAATTTACCAAAAATTAAAAGGTCGAAATTACAACTAATTAACTGTCAATTATGTTCCCTAGCTTGAACATTAAAAGCAAGGACTTTATCCACAGGTCAATTTAATCAAAAATAGTGGCTAAATAGGTGTCAATTTCCCTCTGATCCAAATCAGAAAAGTTTATTTCATCCTGATGAAGTCTGGTAGCCAAATCCACCCCTACAAAGCGCCAATGCCACGGCTCATATTGATAATAAGCATTACCTTTTGAATAGGATAAGACAAAACCGTATTTATAAGCATTTTTATTCAACCAATCAAAAGCCTGTGTAGCTTCAAAACTGATAGTCAAATCCGGTTCTAATTTTTCTTCAGTCAAATCCACGGCTGTCCCCAGCTGATGTTCAGAATAACCTTGATCAGCTGAAAATTGATTTGAACCAGTACCATAAGTCAAAAGGTAATTCGCCTTCAAACCAGATTGTGTTCCAAAAGAACGATAAGCGGAAATAATTTTAATGGAGATATTTTTTTTGCTAGCCGCTCTAAGCATTCTCTCTAAAAAAGGTAGAGCTGAAGTGTGAAATTGTAAACTTTTAGTCAAGTCATTTAGATATGTTTCGTTAATTGTTTCCAAACTCATTGGCACATAATTATCACTTAAAAAATAAACGCGAGAATATTTTTGCAATAATTCTTTGTCCGTCTTGGAAAGTTTTTCCAAAGTTCCTACTGTGCCAGAAATGTCATTGATACTTTCTTCAAAATTAGCACTTTTCATTTGCTCCTCCAATAATTTTTGAGAAAAATCTTTACTGGTCAAGGCTAGTCCCTCTTCCAAATTAGTAACTCGTTGAGTTAATATTTGTGTGGAAGAAGCCATTTCGCTTTTTAAAACAGCGATACTCCTAAATTGAAAATAAAAAACACCGATAACTGCCAAGACAATAATCAATATAATTCCATCAGAAATAACTGTCCATTTAGATCCTTTAGACATTTTTATCGCCTTATCAATATATTCTTTATATTCATTCATTTAAAAAGTATATCATTTTTGCCCATAATAATCAAAGAGAGCTTTGATGCCAGCCAAATTTTGCTCCCATTCAATAGTTTCGTGAGTTTTAAGTTCCACCGTAATGGCCGGTATATTTATTGAGGCTAGCCAATCTTCCACCGCTCCTGTCACCGCATAACTATCAAATGTTTTTATAGCAGGATAGCCAGAAGCTTTAGCATATGTATCCATAATATTAACGGTCTCTGACAAAATTCCCCTCTCACATTGCGAAGCATAAACAGCATTGGACTGACTATGCCAAAAAACAGTGGCTAATGGTTTATCTTTTAAAATAAAATTTTTAAGAGCCAAAGCCTCTGGTTCAGAAAAAGGCTTGGTACCGGCACTAACGGTATTTCCCTTCCAAGTACTTGTGGCTTGCCAATTACAATCAAAGTTACGATTAAGATCCACGCCGTGAACATTAAACCGTCCCGTTCCATTTGGTAAATTATTAATAACATCAGACACCGCAAACCGCCCATCCTTTTTTGTTACCTGATAAAGTCCGTCTGGATTAGCCGAAGGGATCACCGTCACCGTCAAATTTGAAAAAATAATTTCTGGGTTTAAAGTCAAATAATCTAAAAATTTGTAAGCCAACATCACACTATTCCATTCATAACCACCGTGAATACCACCAACAAAAAATAGGTGTTTTTCTCCTTTACCAAAAGTATATGCTTCTATATTTCTTCCCTCAACTGAAGTGCCAATTATAGTCATCACCGGTTTAGAATCATCTATTTTAGTGACTTCCACTGGTTTGGATTTAAACAAGAAAAACAAAACTACACCCAACACCATCAGAATGATAATTATAACATTCCGTTTAGAGAGAAAAAAATTCATTATTATTTAGCGTAAAAATTTAGGATGGCTTTGACCCCCGCTAGGTTCTTGGTCCATTCGGTATCTTTATGATTAGTCAAAAGAACACTGATAGATGGAATATTTTTCTTTGCCAACCAATTTACCATATCACCAGTAATTTCGTAAAAATTAAATTCTTCATAGGCTGGATAACCAGAAGCTTTGGCATAAGTATTAGTTAAGCTGTTTGTTTCTGGCAAAACACCATTATGACAATTGGAAGAAAATACTCCACCAGCCGCACTATAGTAAACAATTACCGCCTTAGGATTTTTGGCTTCAATATAATTTTTTACCGCCAAGCTTTCTGGTTCAGAAAAAACGGCATTTCCCCCACTCACCGCTTTATTCTGCCAAGTGGCTGTAGTCTGCCAGTCACAATCAAAATTTCTGTTCAAATCCACATTGTTAGCATTGAAACGACCCGGGACAGTAGCACTTTCCGTATTTGGAACACTAGCCAAAGTAAAGCGACTAGAAGTACCAACTACCTTATTTAAACCATCAGGATTTAAAACAGGAATAACTGTCACCTTTACGGAAGTAGGAATAGTATTAGGATTAGCTTTTAAATAATCTGTGAGTTCATAAGCTAGCAAAGTGGTGTTCCACTCATAACCACCATGGATACCACCAACGAACAAAATTTCTTTTTCACCAGTACCAAAATGATAAGCAACAATATCTTTCCCTTCAACCGACTTCCCTAAGATGGTTTCCACTTTGTTTTCTGCTTTTGTTGTCGTGGCTATATCCAAAGTAGTGGTAGCAACTTTTTGATTATTAAGAGTGACACTATTTGACGAAGTGCTAATAAAATAAATAATAAAACCGACGAGCGCAATAACGATGATTGCAATAATTACTTTTTTCATAATGTTACTATTATAGCATAAATATAATATGCAAGCATTAAGGTTAGAAGAAGATTCTATTATTTAGTAAGTTCGTTTAATTTAGCTCTGGTAAGAGGACCGACGATTCCAAGTGGATCTATACCGTATTTCTTTTGAAATTTAATAACGGCTGATTTTGTTAATGAACCATAATATCCAGTAATTTGAGCTTCAGGATAAAGATTTGAATCACTAGCTAAATAAGTTTGTAAACTTTTTACTTCATCATTCTCTGAACCAAGTTTTAATGTTTTAGTATATATTGCTAGAGTATTATTAAGTGTTACTAGATAGGCATTAACTGCGGGCATTTTATCTGGAGTAATAATACCAAGAGTGATAAGAAGATTAATGAAATCTCGGATAGATGTATTAGCATTTGAAACCGAAATAACGGAAATTGTTGTTGAGGCGGTAGTGGTGGCTGTTATTGGTGCAGTAGTTGTAGTGGTTGTAGTCGCTGTTCGTTTTGGAGCAGAACCAGAATAACCCGTTCCTTCATCCACGGGTACGGAAGCATCCGTGGTGGCATTAGCCGAAGAAGAATTAAAACCTTCACCATTATCATTTACACCAGCCACTTTGTAATAATACTGGGTCAAAGCTGAGAGACCAGTATCGCTGTAAGTGGCTGATGTTCCGGTCGCAATCTGTGTGGTAAAATCAGAGTCAGTCAAACTACGATAAATCACATAAGTGTCAGCTTCGGGCACCGCTGTCCATGCTAAATCAATTTGTGTAGCTGAAACCTCCGTTGCAGTAAGACCAGTTGGCGCATCTGGCACACCCGGTAAAATCGGACCATAATCAGTAAAGTGACCAACTTGAGCTGTTAACTGATTATTAGTAGTGTCTACGGTTGCTTCCACTGGCTCCCATTGACTATTTGCGGTATCAAAGTAAGCCAACTGAAGGTTAGCTTCATCAAAACCGTTTGGCAAATCAGCTGGATCATAATCAATTGTTAAAGTGACATCAGTATTAAGTTGTGAGATAGACGAACCGGCAGAATCGGTCGCTAAGATTCTTTGAACAGAACCTTTAAGGGGTGAGGCGTTGGAAGTAGAGACAACCAATGGTGCATCGGAAATCGAAACGCTGACAGTAGAATTCCCAGTTCCTAAAGCATTAGGTGGAATATCCATCATCATATTACCCTTAGCTACTTGACCACCAGAAGCGGCTGTCACCCCCTGAATTTGTGGCGTTGGTGCAGTACAATTATTTCTCGCCGTTAAAGCGATATCATTATCAGCGGAGTCTGCGGTGGCCGAGAGACCAGTGGATCGTAAATAACACGGACCCTCACCATAAACTGTCCAAGTACCGCTGTCAACTGTTAAGGAGTAGCCACCAGAAGCATCAGTTGGTGAACCGGTCCAAACCTCCGTGTTACCAACAATCTTTTTAGCCGAAACCCAAGCATTAGCTAAACCACTACCACCAACCGTAATTGTACCAGTAATAGTTGCTCCGGCTGAAGTTAATGTAAAATCTTGAGTTTCATCGCCAGACATCGTTACTTCTACATCACCTTGATCAGCAATATAACCTAGAGTTTTTACTCCCATACGATAAGTGTAAGTATCAGGTAAAACGATGGAGTAATTACCAGAAACATCAGTTTGAGTGGAAAAGAAGCCTGGCCCATTAATTCGGCTAACCCAAACATTAGCATTAGCAACATCAACAGCATCACCGGTTGTTACCTTACCACTTAAAGTGACTAAGGTGGTACTCGCATTGACATTAAAGGTAACACTTGTTGTTTCGCCACCAGAGACTACTACATTTTGTTGATAACCAATTTCACCGATAGATGGAGAACCGGCATGAACCTCGTAAGTTCCAGCCGGCAAAGTCATAGTTGCTATTTTAGAAGTTCCGCTAGTCGTCCAAGTATTGGTGCCATTGCCTCGGCCAGTGGCTGGATTAAAAACACCGGAAAAGATTTTATCAAGGGTTGAACCATTTTGGATGGTTAGTGATAAAGAACCAGAAGGTTCCAAACTCCAGTCAACATCTGATTCACTAGTACTTGAAACATCAACTTCTTGAGGTTGTAGACCACCAGTATTAGATGACCAACCGCCAACCTCATAAGTTCCAGCCGGCACATAAAGAGTATATCTACCTTCGCTGTTAGTCTCCGTGCCATTACCACCAGTAGTGCTATTAAGACCGTGTGCGCCAATTTGGACGCCAGCTAAACCACTGCCACCTTGAGTCACTTGACCACTTATTGTTTTGAGTGAACTAGTATCAACAGTAAAAATGACTGTCGGATTTGAGTTGTTAGTCACAATCACGCCAGTTTGAGCTGTTAATTTACCAAAAGCCGGAGCAAAACCTTCCACACGGTAAGTACCTGGAGATACATAAAGTGTCGATGTCCCAGCGGTCCCAGTCATCCCATTTGAAAAACCATTGGAACCATTAGCAAATATCGGAGCACCATTAATTGGAACTCCATTACTATCTTCTACCGTAACTGCTATATAAGAAGTTGGTGCTGAAATATAAATAGTTTTATTGGTTGTTGCTCCACTAATTGCCACTGGGTAACTTTCTGGTTTACCCATTCTCATTACCTCAATCGTTACCGTTCCAAGTGGCACTTTAAACTGATATTTCGTATTACTGTCGTAATTTGGCCCACAAATCTGATCTTGTGACGGCATAAACAAGCCACCACCGCTCCGTTTAACTCCAACACAAGCATCCGTCACAACATCATTTGTACCACTTTTAAGAAGTGAAACATTAAGAACTTTGTCAGCCGCCACATAAGCAAAACTACCAAGATCTGTGGTACTCGCCACTGTTGGAATATGAGAAGAGATTGATGGTGGCCAATATTTATTTCCACTCCCATCAACAAAGTTACCAGTATCACCACCCGATTCTCCACCTGTTACTGTAAAGTTCCATGTTTGGCCAGCTCGAGTTCTCATACTGACAAAACCATCACCATTAGCCGCAAAACCGGGTGTCTCATAATCGGCAGTAGTAAACACTTCGCCAAAAGATTGAAAGTCATTACTAAAGGCTTCAATGAATGCTTTCTCCCCATCTACGCCACCGGTCAATTTAAGAGTGGTGGTGGCATTAGGTACACCAAAAACAATTGTTGAAGTGGAGGTAACACCACCAACTAATTGGGCCGACTTCATCCCTGGAGGAAGAAAGGTGTCATAGAAAGTATTATCACTCTCATCAAATGGCATCGTTCCAATAATATAATTGCAATCCAAAATATTTTCAAACCGAGCAGTTGAGTTAGCATCTAACCATCGTTCACCAACAAAAAATTGCTTATCTGGACAACCAACAGCCACCTTTACCATACCGCGCTCCGCTTCAGATAATACGGCTGTGCCGGCACCGCTCTGTTTTTGAACCTCTACCACTAAAGTATTTTGTCCACCAATGTGAATGGTATCAACTGGTGAAGGCTGACCACCACCGTAATCACCAGGTTCAAAACCTTGATACGAACCATCAATCAAACCATCATTAGCTTTAGTGGTATAGACGAAAAATGGACGATAAACATCAGCCGTGGCTGGATTGGTGAGACCATCAATTGTGACTGTTATTACCTCACCTGCTTCGATTGCTGCTTCACTGACTGTTAATCGTACTTTATTATCCCCATCAGTCGTACTGGTGGCAATCGCACCATTAGCGACCGTGGCTCCACCATCAGCAATAATTTGAGTTGTAACCGTAGCGTTGAGTAAATTAAATTCGGACGGAAAATTAATTACTACTTTACCACCCACCGGTACAGTGGTAGTAGCGGTAATAGAAAAAGTATATGAAGCTGATGCACCAGTTACATTGGAACTGGCTGTGATGCCAGAGTTAGAATCGGAATAAAGTGCTCCACCGGCACGGACTAAACTGACAGCAACAGTACTAGAGCTAAATTTTATATCAGAAAGGTTACCCGCTGGACCTCCTCCTTCATCAGGTGTACCGGCGCGAACTGTCCAAATCAAACTATTCATCATTGAGAGCTGGCCAGTAGGATTATTAAGCCCACCCAATGTCACTGAAATAGTCGTGCCAGAAGGAACTGTCTCGTCAACAAAACCACCTATGGTCTGAATATCTCCTTGTGTTTGTCTCTCAACACCAGAGGTTAAGGGATTGCGATTTGAATAAAGATCAATGCTGGTGGTAGCCACCAAAGTCACTCCATCAATATTAAAAGGACGGGCATTATTGAGAGAAGGAAAAATAAATTGCACCGCATCACCTTGCACTAACTCGGCAGTGGTAGTGGCGGTGAATATCCACTGGACATCATTGGCTCCAATTAAATTATCCGTTAAAGGAGTTACTGGCCCTACTGTTGGAGCATCCGCAAAAACTAGAGAGACAAGTGACAAATAAAAGACCGACACCAATAAAACTGCTGACAAAAATATTTTTTTATTCATATAATTATAAAAAAACTAATAAAACAAACTAAAAAGATAGTTTGACTAACTAATATAATTATATGCTTTTATAAAAAAGATACAATAGTTATCCACAGTTAAAACTAACCTTACATCGTAATTTATCATCTTCGGCCAGATCCCGGACTCCTTTTTCCCGCGAATTTTCAAAATTATAATTTATTTTTTTTCTACAACAAACCAGTAAGAAAGGTATCCAAGAAGTCCGAGCTGAATCGTGGGAGTCAGACCAACGTCTAAGATTGGAATTATCGGCATATATTCGTTATATGCCCATCTTCCCGTGTTGAGGGCGTACAATTCAATAAATATTGCAATCAAGACTCCGACAAAAATGATCGGCCAGCTTTTTCCCTTCAAGTTTGAAACAAAAATAAAGGGTAAAGACATAATGGTTATGATAACCGCATCAGCAACAGATGCTCGCAAAAGAATAAACTCTGTTATCGTGCCACCCATATAACCGACATAAAAAAAAGAATGCAAATTTTCCCAAACCACATTAAGGATAAATGACAAAAGAAAGATTAAAAATACTTTTTTCATGACTCTTTATTTCTTCGTGCGAGAGGTTATTTTTAAATTACAGCTCTTGTGCTCACAGCACCATGTCTCACATGCTTTTGCCCACTTCTTTTCTCGATACTTCAATTTACATTCCGGACATTCATACCGCCGTTGGAAAATCGTTTAGTATAAAAAATCTCTTAAACGAAGCTCCCAACGTTGGATGCGTTCAGAACTCTTAATTGGACTAACATTAAGAGCGAACTTCAGTTTAGTGGCATATTAAGCTTATTTCCTACGAATGAATTTACTACGCTGAAGGTATGATATTTGCTACCTTTACTAGAATTGCACCTTTAGCTGGTAACCCACTATTTTCAGACAGTCCTTTTACAAAATCTAACCATTGACCACCCGAAAGATACTCTGCTTGTCCAATCATTTTATAACCTTTCATATCTTTATCCCAGACAAGTAGGCATACATTTTTATTATTTTGAATATCCTTAGGAGTTTGATTCATATAATTATCAGTAATAATCACTTCCATATTAGATACAACCTTGACGTAGGCTACTCCGACAGCATTAGGTCTACCGTCTGCCATTACTGTTGATAGAGCAACAGGATTCTCCTCTATTAAATTTTTAATTTCTATGAGATTCATATATTTATTTAGAAAGAATTTCAAATTTATCATCTTCTACCCAAACAGCTTGATTATCATAAATAAAGATAAGAGATTGGCAGGATTCAATTTCAGGAAGTTCAGACACCATTTTAGAGTTCCCTTTAGCAAAATCCTTGCTGTTTGTGTGGGGTATTATTAAGAAATTTACCAAACCTAAACCCGAATTATCTTTCATTCTATCTACAAACTCCTTCTCGTCTGGGTCATAAGCATCAATGGTCAAATCATCAGCCACAATCATTGACCCAGCACTAGTTCCAGTATAGATGATTTTGTCTTTCTTAACATATTCAACTATTAACTTATCAAACCCTCTTTCTTTTATCAGACAAATCAAATAAATAACACTACCACCGCAGAAATGAATAATATCTGATTCCTTCAATAATTTAGTGAAGGCGTCTTTTGAAACTATCCTTAAATCAGTATCAATAACTTTGCAACCTAGTTTTAAATAAGCATCTCGGTCGGTTTTAATCCACCATTTATCACCCTTATCATTATCACCAGCATTAGGAATAAATATAACCTTTTTACCCCTAAGACTTTTAATCTTACTCTTGAGTAATTCGGCTGTTTTATCAAAAGATGAAGCTAAAAATAATTTCATATCATAAATATAGCAAAAATATGCTAAAAGTTCTACTCTCTATTGTCTTGACTAGTTTTTTTAAAAATTCAGAACCTTCCATTCAGCTAAATCATCCTCGTTGTATTTATACTTCTCATTATCATTATATCGCCAAGTTCCGTTTACGTTTATAGCTATACCACCTATTAACTTATGGCCAGACTTATTTTGTTTTTTAATGTATCGTTGTAAGCTCTCAGCTCTTTCCTTAGCGTCTTCACCAGCCGTAAATCCGCTCTTGGTTTCAAAAATACCAAGTGTCCCATCTTTGAATTGAATAATAAAGTCTGGGTAAAAAGCTCGGTCATCAGACCTTAGAATACCAAAGTATTTTACTTCGGACTCACCATTTTTAAACCACCATTTCACCTTATTAGAAGCGTTTAGAAGCTCCATAAACAACCTTTCAGGCTCGCTTTGGGTGGCCGTATAAAAAGGCTTCATAATAGATAACGGCTGGTTTTGTGTTTGGTATCGGCTGTTATAGCTCACAAAAATAGGCACTTCCCATTTAGGAGTTTCTTCAAGTTCTCTTTTCTCGCTTAATTTTTCTACCACTTCCTTCTTATATTTCTCCTTAGCTAGATTAAGTATATTTCTAAACTGCTGTTCGTTTTCTTTACCTAAAACTATCTTTTGAACCTTGGGGTCATACTTATCAAATTTAAATTCATCATTGAAAAACTGATAGAGGGCTGTCTTCATTCTGTCGCTTGAGTCAGCAGGAGCATAAGGTGTGCAGTTTTGCACTATGAATCTATCAAACCTATCCTGTAGTTCCTTTTCATCCAGAGCTATATTCAGTGTTCCTTTATGTTCTATCTCGCCTGATTTATCAACATCAATAATTTTACCGTCAGCGATTATCGGATTGATAATCTTTGATGGTTTAAGATTGATTTGTTTTTTAAAACCATTAGCTTCAGCAATCTTTGAAAAAATCTTTATAAACTCTCCAGACAAACGGGTTCTTTCTCGCTGTCTTTTTAGATAAATAGAAGGCAAGGAAATATTTTTATATAATTTACTATCTCTTTTAGCTTCATAGACCGTGATGTAGTCTTTTGCATATTCTTCAGCTATTTCAATTTTAGATAAATTTGTAAAAACAAAACCTGTATTTAGTTCGGGTTCTTTTGAATAATATTTGAGTTCTGGCATACGCATTATTCTACCAATAACCTGTATAGTAAATTCAAGATTTCTTGATTCTCTAAAAATTACTAAAATGGAGGCTCTGGGACAGTCCCAACCTAAGGCAATAGCTTGTTTGAATACAAGAACCTCTACTTCGTTATTATTTTTCTCTATGTCAGGCAAGGTATCAGATTTATCCTCAGACAGCCAAATAGCCAATTTCCCATTCTTTTCAGTGATACCTTTTTTATCTAAAATCTTGATAACATCCTCTTTTTTACTAATTAAGCCAGCTCTATTATCTGGAAGTTGAATAAGCATTAAAGGGTTTATCTTTGAGCCTTCTTTTTTATACATTTTCAGTAGTTCCTCTCTCTTCTTTAGAGCTTGTTCTATTACTATTTCATCAGCTGTTTTTGAACCAATCTCTATACCGAGAAATTCTGGATTAACAGATATTTCAGACTTAATCATTTCTTCGGCCTTAACATCAGACAAACGAACTTTTTCAATCTCTGATGACTTTCCTGTCAAATGGGGAGTAGCTGAAACTTCTAATGTTAATTTAGGACCAATAACCTCAATCAATTCTTTTGATTTTTCCGTGTCTGCGGTATTCTGACTTTCGTCAATTATTAAAATAATCGTTCGTCCATCTTCTTTGGTATTTTTTATGATATTACTTAGGTTATTATCCTTTTCATTTTCCCTAATAAAAAGGCTTATGTCTTTCTTGTTTATACTGTGCCAGTTTATAAAAAGTATTTCATTTTCGGCTATCTTTCGGTCTTCCAAATCTTCAAAATAGGAGCATTTTATAAGCCTGTCATCTTCATAAAAAGACTCTAGTTTTTCTTTGCTTTGCTCGTGTAGCATTCTCACGGATACCCAAACAAAGGCAAATTTCCTGTCATCTCGTCTGCCTCTAACAAGCTCTTTTAACAAGGCGGACACCATTACGGTCTTGCCTGAGCCAGTAGGGGCTTGAAACACCACCACCTCGCTTTCTGTGGCCTTCAGGGAGGCTTCTAGCTTCCTGTGGAGGTTATCTACAGCCTTCTTTTGATAGTCTTTTAATTTAATCATTTGAATATTTGTTTATAAACATTAAGGATGACGGCTGGTATCGGCTTTAAATCTACCAGCTTTTTAATATCCTCAAACTCTTCTTCTCTAGCACTATCATCCAGAGAGAAAATATAGGTAATGATTTTCTTGTTTAGCTTCTGGGCTTCTTTCCTAAAAGGTTCAATTCCTGAATCATCATAAACAATACCCAAATACTTATCTTGATTATTCCTAAAAATCTTAAAATTCTGGCCTTTCTTAACCTGTTCAAAACAATCTTCCTTTAGGCAAAGCATTTCGGTAGATTTATCTACCAGCTTTTTCTTATTTTGGTCGGTTGGTTTAGCATCTACAAAATCAGTCTTGAAGTATTTAAGATTATTGTCTTTAATAACTTTCTTAATTCTTGGATAGCACACATCTACACAAATATTATTCTCATTATTTGTGCATAGAATAAATTTTCTTTTACCACCATCATTCCTATTCAGCTCCAAAATAGCCTGACCTATTGTTCCTGAACCAGCAAAGAAATCAAGGACTGTTGAATTTTTCTGGGAAGATATTTCTAAAATCCATTTCATCAGGTTTAATGGTTTTGGATTATCAAAATTTTTACTTCCAAATAATTCTCTGAGCTCATTATTAGCCTCGGTTTGAGAAATATTTGTAATAATTGATGATGGGGTGGTAGGCTGTGGTTCCTCTAGAAACTTTTTTAATCTTGGCACACTGTTTCCACTTCCCCAATATATTCTCTTATCTTTATCTAAATCCAGAAATTCGTTATATGAAAAATGCCACTGCCTTTTTAGGATTCTCCCGCTAGGGGTGCTTATTGAATAATAATTTTTCCCATTTAAGTTAGATTTCTCATCTGATTTACAAATCTCACAGCTCATCCAATCTCCCCTAGAGTCATTATCTAAGTTTCCATAATCATTCTTGACCTTTTTTAGACGAAGAGGTTTGTTAAATTTTAGACTGTTTTTATCTTTATAACATACCAATATATATTCGTGGTCTAATCTAAATCTGTGAGTAATCTTCATTTTTCCTTGACCAGCAGTGCTTTCTTCTGGAATTTTATGCCATATCATTATTTCAACATTTTTCTCTCCAAAAATGTCATCGCACAATAATTTTAGTTGTGCTAATTCAATATCGTTAATTGAAATAAACATAACACCATATTTTGATAAAAGTGCCTTAGCTAAATTTAATCTTTTTGCGATAAAAGAAAGCCATTTGCTATGCCTAAAACTATCCTCTGTATCTATTTTCTTATCATTATAAATCCAGTTTTCGTTCCCAGTGTTATAAGGAGGGTCAATGTATATAACATCAATCTTTGCTTTATGCGTATAATTTAAAACTGAAAGAGAATGATAATTATCACCTTCTATCAAAATATTCGTTGGATTTTCCTTTTTATTTTCAATTTCTTTACTTCTCTCTTCAATAAGAATCGGTAATTTTTTCTTACATAAATTCACAACTTGTTCGGATTTTGGTTCCCAAACAAGCCCATATTCCTTCCTAGATTTAAGTTTTTTTATTTCGCTTCTTAAGCCTTCATTTTCTCTTTGAAGACTTTCCAGCGGTTGTATATTTGGCATAACCTGAACCGTTTTAATGCCACACTTACTGGAAACATAAAGCTCCCAGCTAGCGATGGCTTACGCCACCCATACCCCTTTCGGAATATGACGGTTCAGGTGCTCTAACTGAGAGCTTAATATACCCGAACCGAATTTCTGTGCCATACCATAGAGTTTCCCCTAAGGGTTAGGCCAATATTCAGTTGTCTGGCCATTTTACTTGAAAAAATATTGTTTGTAAAGTAAAGTAAAGGATATGAAAGACTTTCAGCCACAACAAAAAATACTCAATTTTCTGGATGATTACATAAAGTCTGATTACTTTCAGACTAAAGTATTAGAGCTAAGAGCCGAAATTGGTATGCCACCAGAGGGCTTTGTTATTTCTGATGATGATTTAGAAAAAATTATTAAAAGTAAAATGAGTTTTTTTAATACTGTAGATAGCAATAAAGTCAGCAGAGAAAATCAAAAGAAAGTGAGGCTTGCCTTAAGAAAAATTAGGGCTAATTTTCCAGTAGATAATATTGATGTTGGTCTGGCTTTTGAGCTGTATTTTTACTATAACAAATGTCTGAAAAAGATGTTTGAGGAAGCTGTTTTGCTTGATAATTTATGTAAGTTGGTCCCAGCTAGGTCAGAATTCTTTGAATATAGTGCTGATGTAAAAGATTTTTGGAATATGTATATTGACCACCAGAACGATTTGACTCAGAAATATCCACTGGCTTTATATATTAGCTCTAGTGCCACGCAAAGGGATGTCGTGGAGTATGTGCGTAAGATATGGAATTTATTTACTGAATATGGTAAGGAGTATGCCAATACCACTAAGGTTGGAAAGGTAAAAAGAAAGGATGACTTTATCAAGGAAAGAAATGAGCTGATTTGGGCTAACCGCAGTCTATCAAGAAGAAAAATAATGGAACTTTTGACTGATACTTATGGAGCTGATAAAACTGAAGATGTTGGATATATTGGCAAGATAATTTCTATGGAAAGAAAAAGGAGAAAAGATGTGTAGGACAGAAAGTTTCCGTATTACACATATTACTTATACACAAAAGTAAATTAACCGTAGCATTAAAAGGCAACCATCAAGGTTGCTTTTATGCAGGATTTTACTAGCACAGAGAAGCCTCAAAGAGGTTTAAAAATAGAGGATTTATCCATTGAGGACAGGCAAAAGCTGGTCGGTTCTTTTGCTTGGTTAATTCAAGAAGATAAAAAACAAAATCCTGAACTTTATCAACTTAAAAAAACACAAAACAATGATTGATACAATATGCCTTTTATTAGCAAAAGATAAAATGGTTTTCCTTTCGGGTATATCCAGCTGGGACCTATACTCCAAAACAGCTGAATATGCAAAATATGTTCGTAATCCAAGTAAGGCAGAAAAAGACACTGGCAAATACTTTCCACGATTGACGGCCTATGACAGACGATTTGGTAAAGACGCCAATGTTCGTATGGAATTTTCCGCTCCCAAACTGCTTTATCTTAATAACCTAGACGAGCTAGAAGATAAAGACTTTCCGAAAGTTATTGATACTCTACAGGAAAGACTAAAAGAAATGGGAGTAGTAATTACAAAATCTATGCTTGAAAATGCACCAATAAGCTCGGTCCATTATTCAAAGAATATCCCACTTGAAGACGGCTACACGGTAAATCATCTTATAAACGAAATGAATAAAGTGAACCTACGAAAAAGCTTTGATTTTACCCGTTCTCGCTATATCAATGACGGACAGAGCTTATATGCCCATACCAAAGCCCACGAGCTTATTATCTATGACAAGATAGCTGACTTGGGCAAGGATAGTAAAAGAGCCATAGATAAAAACCAGACTTCATATCAAAAAGACCTGTTTGCGGAACTTAAAAAGGAAGGTAAAATGTCTGAAATCATCCGATTTGAAATCCGTCTGAATCAGAAACAAAAGATGGACCAAGTTCTTGAGAAATTAGGTTATAAGAAAAATATGGTATTCAAGGAAATCTTTAGCTCTGAGGTTAGTAAAAAGGTCGTTAGTGAATATTGGAAGACACTAATCAAAGAAAGAAATCTAGGTTTGTTTTCTCTTTCAATCAGCCTAAAGGATATTCTTAGAACTCTGTTTCTAGCTAATATGAAACTCAAGCCTAAACAAGCCATCTACCTTACTGGCTTATTTATTCTTGGTAAAGACGAAAACGGAATGAGGGAGCTAAGGTCAATTATTTCCAAAAGGTCTCTGGACCGCACTTGGTATCGGATTGCTGAGGATATGCAGACGGCCAGTGAGCTAATCACTAAAAACAAGGTCCGTAATTGGGTAGGCCAGATAGATAAGGCACTAGAGGATTATGTGGCTTATAAGCATAAAAACTTATCCACTCCAGCTAGTTGCACTGTAAAGAATAGTAAAGTATAATAGAATGGTAATAAATAATACAATGAAAGAAAAAGAATTTTACACAGCAAAGGAACTGGCCGACAAGTTCCAAGTAAATATAATGACAATTTACCGCTACATAAAAGCCAAGAAATTAAAGGCTTATAAAATCGGTAAAGAGTTTCGTATTGATAGGATAGAGTTTAATCGCTTTCTTGAAAAAGCAAAAATTAAGTAGCAATGAAAGCAATAATTGTAGCCAGAGTATCAACAGACGAGCAGAAAGAGAATTCACCAGATGCTCAGTTATTTAGAATGCAAAGTTATTGCAAAAACCACGCCTTTGGAATTCAAAAAGAGTTTAGCTTTATTGAAAGTGCCTACAAGATAAAACGAGATGAGTTTGATGACATAGTTGAATATATCCAAGAAATAGCTAAAAAAGAAAAGGTTGCTGTCTGTTTTGATAAAGTGGACCGACTTTCAAGAAACATTTTTGATAAGCGTGTGGCCTTACTCTATGAAATGGCAATAAGTAATCAGATTGAGCTTCACTTTGTATCAGATAGCCAAGTTATAAATGACAAAATGAATGCAGGTGATAAATTTGCATTCAATATGAAACTAGGGCTATCAAAATATTATTCTGACGCTATTGGAGATAATGTTAAAAGAGCATTTGAACAGAAACGAAGAAATGGCCAGTGGACAGGAAATGTCCGCTTAGGTTATTTGAATGTTCACTTAGACGAAGATAAAAGATTGCGTAAGGATATAATCATAGACCCAGAACGAGGGCATTTGGTCCTAAAAATGTTTGAGCTTTATGCAACAGGAAATTACTCGTTAGAAACTGTAAGAAGAAAAATCACTGAGCTTGGCCTTAGAAGTCTTAAAGGTCTTGAATTATCAAAAAGCACAGTTGAAAATATTTTGAAAGATAGTTTTTATTATGGAATAGCTGTATCAAATAAATATGGTCCTTATATGCATAATTATGCTCGTTTAATCACAAAGGAACTGTTTGATAAGTGCCAAGAAATACGCCTTAAACGCCACGCAATGCCCAATAAAGAGCTTTCTAAGGACTTCATATTAAAAGGTCTGTTAAGGTGCAAAAACTGTGGTTGTTTAATGACGGCTGAAAGAAAGATAAAGAAAAGTGGGCTTATATTTACCTACTACTCTTGCACCAACGCTAAGGGAGTATGTAAGAGGATATATGTGGCAGAAAAGGACCTACTAGAGCCAATATACGGCATTCTAGAGCGTTTTGAGAGCATTACAGAGGAAACGCAAGACGGGCTAGTAAATGAGCTGAGAAAAAATACCGAGACGGAAGTTGTATTCCACAAAGCACAAATAAATCGGATTCAGACTGATTATAAAAACCTTAACGAAAAGAAAAATAGGTTGCTTGAGGGATATTTAGACCAGTGTATTACTAAGGCAGACTATGACACAAAACAGCAGGAATATGCTGACAAATTACAACAGCTTGAAATTGAAATGTCTGAGCATAGAAAAGCCGACTATGATTATCAAACCACTGTGGCTACAGTCATTTCTGTGGCACGAAGAGCCAAGACTATATTTGAGAAGAGTTCTGATGTAGCTGGAAAACGAGCATTTTTGAAATCACTACTTCAGAACCCGACTGTAAATGGAAAAAAGCTATGTTTTTCAATAGCTTCTCCATACAATCTGGTCCTTGAACTGGCTGACAGTCCAACTTGGCTCGCCCTTCTCAACGACTTTCGACATTTTGACTATGCGACCGAGTACAAATATCCGACGGTAGTTTTAGACCAAATGAAAGGATTGCTGGCCAAGTACGAGAACTTATAACCCTTTCTTGCCCCGTGTTTGACCTTGTGGCGAGCGGTTCGAGCGAAGTAAGAGATTTGCACCAATCCGGAAACCCGAAACGATTGTGAACGAAATTTGAGACTTTAAAACGATTTGCTTAAGTTAAGCAATGTTAAGCAAATATGACTCTTACAAAAGTTCCTCGAGTTCTACAGCATCATCCTCGTCCACACCCAAATCTTCCATAATCTCTTGAACACGCTCAGCCGTGTCCTTATCAAGATCGTGACTTTCCATAAGCTCGGCTACTTCCTCGTCCGGAGCTTCTTCGGCAGGTTCTTCTTTAATTGGATCGTTGTCGTCTGACATATTATTTCTTTTTATTTTGGTATTCCAACAATTTCTCGGCTGGAGAAATACCACCAAGGACTTTGTGTGGAAAGTAATTCCAAGCGTCAGTTACGAGTTCAAGAATATTACTCAATTCCGAAGCATCTCCGCCACGATCAAACATTGCCACAACTTTCATCATGTCGTCATTATCTTCTTCGTGGAAAATAACATCTCGGATATGATCCAGAGTAAAATCGCTCTCGGTTTCTTTGAGCATGTCCATGAGTTCCTGTTCAATCTCTTTTCGGCGTTCCAAAATTTGTTGTTTTGATTCGGTTTCCATTGTATTCGAATTATGTCTTTAATTTCTTAATCAGAAGCTCGCCAATTTTTTCAATTCCTTTTTTGAGAGGCACATAACCAACCGTAGGTGGCATACCGTCAAGCTCTGTCTCATCAACTTTAATCGGCAATATATATTCGTTACCTTTTTCGTTGATAGCTCTTGCTTGGGCACTTTGCCTTTCGTGATTAGTCCAAACCCTCTCCTTATAGTCCTTTGAAATAAAAATTACACAATAGCGAGAACGCTTTCTAAAAATCTCATCAAAGGTATCCACTAGATTTTTACCCCAAAGATATTCTGGATAAAATTCGTCATAGAAAACTGAAAATCCTGACTCTTTCAAAATGGTAGCCAATTTTTCTGCATGTTCTCGTTCGGTACCGGCAAAAGAAATTGCTACATCGAATTTAGTAACATCCGCTGGTTTAGTAGATGATTTTGGTCTAGTAACCCTTTTTTCAATATCAATATTTAATCGTTCTGATGGTTTTTGAAAGGGTAAAAAAGTAAGGCCTGATTTTTCAATCTCTGCGTTGGCGGATAGTAACTTTTGAATGCCAATTGAGAAATGTTGTGCATGAGAATCAAACCAACTGTGAGCAGTGTTCGCGTTGCTATCAAACATTCTATCTCCTCTTTCTTCAAAAGCGATTGAATACCAATAACATGGTTCAAATTCGTATTCCGGACATTGCTCAAAATTATGTATTCCTAAAAATTGAAAAACGCTTTGAAGCTCAGATGACAATGGCAGATGCTTTGGGCGGTAATGTATTACCCATCCTTTATCTTGGCTGGATTCAAGCCAAGTGAATTTGTATTGAAAAGCGTCATCTTCGCTTTGCTTCATTACCTTTACTGACATCGCAGTATGCCCATCTCCAGACATTTGGAAATCACGCTGTCTGCTACGAGATTGGCCACCAAGAAAATATCCCAAACCTTCTGGTTTATCAAAAAAGAAACCACATTTTTCTAAGTCCTTTTGTGCGTCGGTTAGATTGCTATATGCTTGATTAAAAAAGCCAGCAAAAGCATTAAGATCAAAACTCGCATCTACCCAGCGAACATAACATTGCCGACTATCAATAAAAGAGCATCCACTCCTCTGAAATCCCAAATGGCTTAAAAAATCTGTTACCTGATAACCACCTGAGATGCTGAAGGTGTTTGGCGACACATGTAGGCTATAACCGATATTGTCTTTACTCCATTGTAATTTTGCCAAGACCAAATCAGTTGTCCCTGATCGGACTTTCCCAATAACTTCACTTTTTAAGGCTTGATGTGGATCTCTGTTGTGCATAATAATTATTTACTATTTATCGCCTGAACATAATTGCAGTAATCGCAATTAGGATCAGCGTTGGGAATTTTATTACCATTCAAACACTTGTGGGCTTCCATGATAGTTTTTTCAACCCAAGAATCATCGCCCTTATAAGCGATTAAGGTGATATCGAATTCAAGCTTGGCGTCAAAAGCCTTTCGGTCCGTCTGGCCGTTGCAATATACAAAATAGCCGGTACTCGAAACTTTGTACCCGTTTTGGCGAAGTAGCCACTGGTAGATTTCCATCTGCCGTTTATATCCAATCTGCCAATCTTTATTAAGTTCAGTAATATCTTCATCCTTTGAGGTGGATTTATAATCCACGACAATGTATTCGCCTTGGGAGTTTTGCCAAAGATCGTCAATAGCACCGAATACAAGAAAATTAGTCGGCTGGTGCAGATATTGGATACCAGTAAAGTTATGTCGCCATTTATCCAAGTCTTCGTGAGCGACAGGGCGAGCGTCAACGCCGTATTTTTCAATCAGGGGATGTTTTGTACCCGCGACACGATGAATATCAAACTCGAGCTTTAAAAGGTGATCAACGGCCGAGTTTAATGCAAAAGGAAAGCCCGGTGGTCGTCCAACGCCAAGTTTGCGGTCATAATAAAAACATCTTGGGCAGTTTAAAAACAGATCAATCTTTGATCGAGATAGCTTAAATAACTCGGCTGATGCCGGATCATATAAGCTTCTTGTTCGTTGTGGATTGTAATATTCAGACATATTTTTTAATAATTATAAGGACTAAATATCTGCACTTCTTTGTTTTCAATTTTGGCTTTGGTTTTAGCAATTATTTTCTTATCGATACAAACATTGCTATCAATTATATTTTTAATCTTCATATCTTTGATCCAACCAGTTTCAAATATCTGCTGTGTATCACCGTAAACACTCTTGCACAATTTTTCGTTTAAATTGAGTTTAAACTTCAAGCCTATAGACATTCTTTGCGTCCATATTTCTAAAAGGCCGATATTGGCCAGCATGCATATTTTTGACTGGATCAGCGACACCATCTCCTTTTGTCTTTTGTTTGGCAATTTGGCGATGCAGTTTGAAATTAAACCGGCGATAACCGGAAAAGAGTTCGGGTTGTTGTACGCAATATCAGTAAGCAGACTGGAGATGATTCTTTCCTGAGCATAAAAATCTTTTGACTTAACTACATCTAGTATCTTTGAAAGCCTGTTTTTAAGCGTCCCGGAATTTGGAAATTGTTTGCCGATTTGCTGGACTATAAGTAACTGCCTGAGTAATTCCTTTCTTGATAATTTTTTAGGCACATACTCAAACTTCAAGGCTTCGATCTTATCTTTTTTAATTGAGCCAGAGACGACATCTTCGTCAAAATAGGTTTTATTGGTATTTAATCGAAACCCTAAATTTAATAAAACCTCACCGAGGCATTTCAAGATTGTGTCACCATCGCTTACATCATTTACAAAAATTCTGTAGTCATCCCTGTACCTTAAAATATGAAATTTTCTACCTTTCAAAGCTGAAGCAAGTTTTTCGGATAATTCATAGTCTGCATGGCCAAGAACAATCTCTGCTATAAAGTCCATTAATATACTACCCTGAGGGATTCCGTTTGTTTGCCCAAAGGACATAGCTTGAATATGGTGATCGATTTTATTCCCGAAAAGATCGCCGTAGTTTCTCTTATTTTTTGATACTGCTTTAGTATGTATTGCCCATGACAAAGAATGTGTATATACCGACCCATAGCAATCAGTGATATCTGTCTGGTATAAAAAATTATACTCCAGCGAAAGAGCTATAGATTTTTTCTCAATATTATTTACCCATTGTGAAATCTGAATAGCTTTTTGTTTAGACCTACTTGTAGGCAATACCGGGATACTCTCGCATTCAATATTTTTGTCTTTTTTGAATTCCTTAAAACGAGCTTGTAAAACTTTCCAGTTACTTTTTTCTGTAATGATGTTCACCAATGATATGTACAGCAATGGATTAATCAGCTCATATTTTCTCCACGCATACTTGCCGTCTTTATTTCCATAAAGAATATGGTTAGCCGTCTCATTTTTCTTTGCTTCATTTAAATCTTTCGGGGTAAGTTCGCCAGAAAAAGATTTTTCAATATCCGAGAGCACCTTATTAAACACAAAGTACGGAGGTAATTCCATATTTGAATATGCCTCCTGGCTTAGGAAGAATTTTCTAGCATATATGGAATTTAAACTCAGTACATTTTTTATCATATTTATTTACATAACCCCTTTAAGCTCATATTCGGTGCGATGGCTGTATGCGGGATAAGAACATAAGTCCACTTCTTGCCTCCGTTAGCCAGATTAAATACCGTAGCGGATTCGCAGTATTTCTTGCCGGCTTCGGCTTTTTCTTGAACTTCTGTATCGTCGATGTCTTTCTCGGCTTTAATCTCGACCATAAAGATCGTGTCGGCAGTTTCTACCACAAAGTCGGGATGATAGCGTTTTGAATTGTACTTCCAATAAAGCTCGAACTGCGAATCAGCCGGGCGAAGCCACTTCAATACATCCGAATCTTTTTCCAAAATAGCGGCAAAATCTTTTTCAGATTTAGAATCAAACTTGTACAGATTATGGCAAGCTTTTTTGAATCCGCTAAATACTTTTGAGGGAATCGTGTTTGCCGGCGTGATTGTCTCTGTGTAGTGATGCACACTATCGGCTGTATATTTAGAAAAGTTATGTGGTTTTATCCGATCAAATGGATAAACCAATGGTTCTTCAAAGCCGGAACTTTCCAAATAAAAATGCTGTTGCAATTGAGCGTAAATATACTTGCCGATTTCTCGTTTATGATAAAGCACGATGTTTTCCAAATCCTCCTCGCTTCGAGCATTACCAAGTTTAGAGATGGCTTGTTTGGCTAATTTATATAACAGCTCGGATTCCCGGTCATAATCTACTTCAAGATAGTTGATCAATTCGTTCACTAAAATATTTTCAGGAGTATCACGCTCTACTCCGGAACTTTCACTTTGCAAGATTTTGCTTTCGTTGGTACGCAAAGTACGGCGAATAATCTCCTCCGATACCGGCTGATAGTTGAGCCCAGCAACATCAAGATCAAAATCTTTAAAACCAGATTTTACATCGTGCTTCTGCTGAATAAGCACACGTGGAATCGGGATCGTCTTATCAATCAACTCAGAAACGACAGACTCGTATTCCTGTTTAGCCGCTTCAACGATAGCCGACTTAAACAAATTTTGTTGCGGATTGCTTTCAATGCTTGTGACTATTTTTTCAAAAGCCAGTTTGCGAATCTCGTCGCTATTCAAGTCATTGATATTTTTAACGCTCGCACCAAGAGCGTTCACGGCTTCCGTGATTAATTGTTCGGCTTCTAAAACTAAGCCGGCCTTTTGTCGGTACACTTCGTTTGTGATAGTCGCCACTTCCTGACGCTTGAGAGCAAAGGCTTCGTCCGTTACCGAGGAAGCAGTAATAACTTCCTGTGCTTCAGGTAAAGCATTCGGATCAATTTCAATAATATTTTCCTGTCTAATTATGGAGTTTGGATCATTAGCGGCGTCAATAATGGACTGAAAGCGATCGTGAGCGATGATAGTGAGCTTATCCACCTTTTCAACGCCGGTCCGCACGCCATAAGGCAAGCGCAAACCACGGCCGATAGTTTGTTCGGTAAGAATCTGGGAGTTGGCCGCACGCAAAGGAATAATGGTGTAAAGATTGGTAACGTCCCAGCCTTCTTTGAGCATATTTACGTGTACCACAATTTCAATCGGATTTTCCGGTTTTTCCAAATCCAATAATCTCTGAACATTTTCCTCTTTTTCTTCGCCTCGCTGATTAGAATGAATTTCCATGACCTTACCTTTGTATCGGCCTTCAAAAAATCTTTCGGACTCAATCATTTCCCGAATTTCTTTGGCATGATCAGTATCTCTAGCCACTACTAAGACAAACGGCCTGACCAAACGATTATTGGTATCACGAGAATAAATATCCAAAGCCACTTTAGTGTCTTCGTGGATTCGCACGCCGTCCTCGAGCTTAATCAAATCCAATTCTTTCGGATCATTGCGATATTGATCGGGATTAAAATCACGACGGGTCGCAATCGCCGGCTCCTTTACAAAACCATCTTGCAAAGCTTTGGCCAAAGGATAATCAAAAACAACATTCTTAAATTTATTGTTATGGGTATCAATCGGAGTAGCGGTAAGCTCTAAACCTAAAATCGGTTTTAATTCATTAATTGCTTTAAGACCGGAGTCTGCTCGATAATGATGCGATTCGTCCATAAGCAAAACCAAATCCGGTAATTCAGAAAGATAATTGAAATAGGACTCACCAAGATATTCAGAAAGCCGTTTGATTCTCGGTTCACGGCCTCCTCGAACTTCGGAATTGATTTTGGAAATATTAAAAATGTTAATCTTTACCGTTTCTTTAAACAGTGTGCTTTGTCGTGCTTCGGCATAATTATCGCCCGTGATGATACGCGGTGGGGTAACGGCAACCTCGCTGATGCCACGAAATACATACTTCGGGCTTTGCAGGTTGGAAAGATCATCAATCAGCTTATTATAAATAGTGAGATTGGGAGCCAAGACAAAATAATTCTTAATACCTTTGGCAACATAAAGATAAGAAATAAATGCACCCATCAGGCGAGTCTTGCCCACGCCAGTGGCCAGAGAAAAACAAACCGAGGGAAAATCTCGTTCAAAATCTGAACAGGTCGGATATAAGGCGCGAATTTTAGCCAGCTCACCGGCCGGATCAACATTCTTTTTCAATTCCAAAACATCGGCCAGTTTTTCTATAATTTCCAAACTGTCCGCTTGCGGTTTGCGAAGGCTTAAACGATTTTTAATTGCTTGGGCTTTGGTGTTCATAGCATTTTTATTATTTGGCTTCGTTAGATTCCTCGGCTTCCGCTTTGGTAGCTTTAATAATGTTGAGGTCGTAATTATCTTTGCCAAACTCGCATCGACCGAGAATCATCTGCGGAATTTTCTTGATGGTGATATTGGCAAAATGGTTTTCGCATTCTGGGGCATAGGCTTTGGCACAAATAAGCAAGCTTTCACCAGCCTTCATTTCACTATGAACTTTATCCAACTGCTCGGCGGTAATAAAACCAGTAGTGACGAAAATAAAATCGGTCTCAGTGGATTTGCCGTGCTTCCAGTAAAGCGTCTCGTCCGGATAAAACTTAAAGCCCTCATGCTTACACATAGCGGCCGCCAACATATTGGCATTATAGTTTTCGTCAATCACAAAGTTGCCGAAAGAGTCCTTGCGAAGCAGGCTTGAGGCAAGGTTATAAAACTTGAATCCACCTCCACCTGTCCATCCAATAGATTTTGAAATACCACTTTGATCTGTGCCGGCAATAACAGATTTTAATCTCGGAATACAATGCGTGTTTGCATGATCTCCAATTTCAATTCCGACCCATTTGAGACCCATTTTTTGTGCAACAGCTGCCGTTGTGCCGGAACCAAGAAAACTATCCAACACATAATCGCCATCCTTGGTTGAAATATCAAAACATCTTTGTATTATTTTTTCTGGCTTTTTGCCTTTTGGAAAGACAACTCCGCCTTCCGAAGCCAAACCCTCTATCGAGATGTCGGTCCAAATATCTGTAATTAATTCACCCGGTACATTTTGACCTTCGAGGTTCACTAACCTCTCGGAATAATAAATGACTCTTTCACCTCCAATAAACATATAATCCATATCATCATTCGGATGCCGTGTTATTTTATCTTTCCTTGTTTTTGAAAGATTAATAGTTTCTTTTCTTTTTAAATATGCGCCACCCGTTACTGATGCTGTACGAAATACTCTATCTGCGTTACTAAGAGCAAATATTGCAATCTCCGCCTCTAGTTCTTGTTTTGATATATTTTTCTTTGCCTCTTTTGATGATTCAAAACCTAATTTTTCAGAAACAACTTCACTGATATTCCTCCATGTCCAAAGACTTTCTGGTTTATCGGTATTTTCGAAAAACCATTTGTAAGCAATATCGTACTCTTTCTCAATAAATAATTTCTTCTTATTAAATGAAAATTTTTGTTTATCTTTTGCAAATAGAAGTAATTGGTTGGCCTGTTTAAATAAGGATGAAGAGGTCGCCTTAAAACCGAACGGACTATTTGTTGAGATAGTGAGCTGATTAAGATAATTACTCCTACCAAAAATTTCATCCATTAAAACCTTACAATATGACGCCTCACTATCATCGAGTTGGACAAAGATGCACCCATCTTCCCTTAGTAGTTTTCTTAAAAGTTCTAGCCGGTATTGCATCAATTGAAGCCAGATTGAATGCTCAACACTGTCATCATAGTGTTCAAAAGCTGCACCGGTATTAAAAGGAGGATCAATATAGATACATTTTATTTTACCGGCAAAATCTTGCTCAAGAGCTTTGAGCGCAAGGAGATTGTCGCCGTGGATGAGCATATTCTCGGCCGACTTGTCGCCATAGGATTTGCTTGGGTCCTCAATCAAAATCCTCGGCTCGAGTTTTAATTCCTCGTCCTTGCCGATCCATGTTAACTCTAGTTTTTGCTTTTTATTAGTCATATTATTTCTTATTTTTCTTAGGCTTTTTGGATTCGGCGTCCTGTAACCGTTTTACGACTTCTCGATCAAAGTCGGATTCTATTTTTTGTATTTTATTAAATTCATCATATTCGGCAATGGCTTTTTGTTCTGCTCGCTCGTGTGAAATTTGTCCTTTGCCCTGCAAAATCTTATATTCATTAAAACTTAAAAACTTATTCACGCTTTTAGCCAAATCTTCCATTTTCATCGCTTGATGATTTTCAATGACATTTTCTATGTAATCAAAGAATCCGGAAACGGTCCTCTCTAATCTTTTGATTTTGTCTTCCGGTAAATAATTTTTAGCAATAAGTGTGTCCGACTTTAGTATTCTTCCTTTGGGAGAATGTTTCCAAGTAGTCAGTCCCATAAACGGCTTGTTTTTATCGGCTTTGGTATAAATTATTTCCGCGGCAGTTAGACCGGCAATAGCATAATGAAATTTATTTTGTACCATTGCGTAAAAGTTTTTGGTGATTTCAGATTTAGGATCGTAGTCAATACTACACTCAGCAAAGATATCGGTGATTTGCTGGTAGATTCGTCTTTCACTGGCTCTAATGGAACGAACTCTCTCGAGCAATTCCTTAAAGTAATCTTGGCCAAAAAGCGTCTTTCCTTGTTTTAATCTCTCATCATCTATAGCAAAACCCTTTATAATATATTCTCTTAAAGTATGTGTCGCCCAAATACGAAAATTGGTCGCCTGCTTAGAATTTATGCGGTATCCGACAGCAATGATGGCGTCTAAGTTATAATATTTAACTTTGTATTTTTTACCATCTGAAGCAGTCGTCAAGAATTCCTTGACAACTGAATCTTCAATTAATTCGCCTTCTTCAAAGATATTTTTCAAATGAAGGCTCACATTCTGCTTGGTAGTATTAAATAAATCGGCCAATAATTGTTGTGTTAGCCATACTGTCTTATCTTGAAAAAATACCTCTATCTTTACATTACCCTCTGGCGTAGTGTAAAGAAGAAAGTCGGATTCTTTCGGGATTAAATTTTTTGATTCGTCCATATTTTTAAAAGTTAAATTATGATGTTAATAATTTTCATTCAAAGCGTGACATTTTGTCACGGGTTCATACTACTCGCCACCGGATCGTAAACAACAACTCCAGTTTTGATTTCTGTTTCAATTGAGATTCGACTTGCTCAATAAGCTTTTCCTTTCGGCCTTCTACGGTATCCTGTGCCTCGTATAATTTTTTACGCATCTCGTTGCGTTTCTTTTCCATATCTTTGATACCGCGTTGAGCTTTTAGTTTTTCATCGAGATTGAGAATCTTCTTGGCATTGGTCTTGGAAATTTTAATATCAACATCAAGCTTTTTCAGATCAAGCTCAAGAGCCTTTTTCATATCCTCGGCCCATTTATCCAGCTTGTCTACTTCATTATCAAAAAAGTCGCTATTGCGTTCGGCAATTCTCTGGGAGGTTAGGCCAACCGATCCGCTTTCCAGCTCTTCCAATTTTTCTTTTTGTTCTTTGGATATTACCGCCTTATCTGTTCTTTGTGCGGAAATAGAAAATAGTTTTTTAGCCACTTCCGAATCAACCACTTCGCCGGCATCATCAACTGCCGTTGCTATCACGATATCCTCTTCTTCAAAAGATTCCACTTTATAATTAGAAACCTTAAGTATTCCACTTTTACCGACCAATGGTTCAAGCACGGAAATAATCCCGGGTGTATTGGAATAATCAAAAACAATCTCCACTTCTTCGGTGTTCTTTGTTTTTACCTCGTTTAAAATTCTTTGTGCTAATGAATGAGCGGGGCGATAGATATGAGCATCATCAACACTTTTGCCGATCTTGTACGGTCCCGGATCTATTTGCTCGTTTGAAAAGGGATTGTTCTTGAGCACAAAAGAATATTCGTGCTCGGAAAAATCGGCACTATCACCAAGATAAAATCTGGTAACATCCCAAAGCCATTGATTATAGGTATTCAAATAAGTTTCGCTCTCTTTGAGATTCATCTTTAGCTTTTCGTGAACTTCGGCATCAAAATTTTCCAACAATTTTTGGCGAGTATCCTTGAGATTGCTTTGAATGGTAGTGTCCATTTCCTTTTGCAAGGAATCAAAAGCACTGTTAATTTCTTCGGCTGTTCGACAAGTCTGATAGATACCAGCAATTCGCTTTTCAAAATCAACACCGGATTCTATGTTGCCAAGCACTTCATCGCTGGCTCCAAAAACACCTTTAAATAAATTAAACTTTTGATCCAACAATTCATAGACACGCTGGTCAGCTGCGTTTTTTAAATTTACAAAGTTTATCACCACCACATCATGTTTTTGACCATAACGATGACAGCGACCAATACGCTGTTCAATGCGTTGTGGATTCCAGGGGAGATCGTAGTTAATCAAAAGAGAACAAAATTGCAGGTTTACACCTTCGGCCGCCGCTTCGGTAGCAATCATAATTTCGGCTTCGTCTCGGAAATATTCCACCAAGGCCGCACGCATATCAGCCGTTTTTGAGCCGGTAATTTTATCAGTATCTTTATTGGCCTTTAGCCAAGCGGAATAAACTTGTTTTGATTTCTCGTCATTGTTTGAACCGTTGAATAAAACAATCTTATCCTGATATCCATCATCGGAAAGTAACTTCAAGAGATAATTCTGAGTGATCGTGGATTCGGTAAAGATGATAGCTTTTTTCTTGGCACCTAACTCCTCCGTCATTTTAAAGCCTTGTTTAATGGCTGTGAGCAGAGCATCTCCTTTGGAGTTTTTCCAAATACTTTTTGCCAAATCACGAAAGTGTTCCAAATCAATTTTTTCCTGCTTCATCAACTCAATATCTTCGTCGGTATATTTTACTTTTTTGTCTTTAACATCCTTATCTTCGCTGTCGTCTTCTTCGTCATCAATCCATTCATCAGATATTTCCTCGAAGCCTTCAAAGTTTTGATCAAGACCTTCTACACCAATCTCTTCCACGATTTTTTGTTTCTCCGCTTTTTCCGTAAGCTTGCCAAGTTTAAAAACCAAACCATCAAGCGTGCTGGCGATTGCGAAAGAGGATGAGGCGAGTAGCTTGCGGAGTATTAAAGTTATAAGTTGTCTTTGACTATTAGGCAAAGCGAAAAGCTTTGGTCTTTGCAGATAGCCGGACATGCCCTCATAAAGCTCAATTTCCTGTTCAGTCGGGATATAGTTTTGCGTAAGTGGAATACGCTTGGTGTATTTTATATATTCCAAAACCTGCCTGCGAAGCGTTCGGATACAAACCGGTTTCAATCTATTTCTTAGATCAGTAAACATTTCTTGGCGAGGTTCAACCATACCCAGCTCGCCCTCGTAAACATCCTGCTCGCGAGAAAGCCGGGCATAGTTAACTTTAAAGCTGGTTAGATCACCAAAAACATGGTCGTCAATAATACTAACAAGACCATAAAGCTCAAGTAGTGAATTTTGTAGTGGTGTGGCGGTTAAGAGAATCTTGGGAGATTCAGATAATGCTTCTTTGATATCTCTGGCAATTTTATTACTGGTTTTATAAACATTGCGGAGGCGATGGGCTTCATCGATTACCGTCAAATCCCATTTAACCTTTTTGATGTATGGGGCTTTTGCTCGAGCGAAGTGATACGAGCAGATGATTATAGTATTTTCTTGTTCAAAAGGATTTAAATTTCCAGCGTTGATATATTGATTAAAAGATTTTGTTTCTAAAATAATGGATGGCAAAAAGAATTTTTCTTGAAGCTCAGAGTTCCATTGCTTGCGTAAACTCGACGGCACAATCAATAAAATTTTTCTTTTCCTTTCCGCCCATTTCTGAGAAAGCACTAGACCAGCTTCAATGGTTTTTCCAAGACCAACCTCGTCAGCCAATATCGCACCTTTAGAAAGGGGCGAGCGGAAAGCAAAAAGTGCGGCCTCAATCTGATGAGGATTAAGATCAACCTGAGCGTTAGAAAGTGTAGACGATAGTTTTTCTAAACTATCCGAGGCACAACGCTTGGTTAATTCGTAGGCGAAATATTTTGCTTGGTGGTCTGTAATTTTCATATCATAGTCATAATTATATTTTTGGTAGCTACCGGTTTTCCCGATAATACTCGTAATACTTTTTAACCCTTTCCTCCATTTGTTTATTTTCGTAAATCGGTAAAATTTCAAAAACCTTTTCCCAGTTCAAAGCTGATAGGTTATCAAAATGGTAATCTTTGGAAAGATAAACAACATCTAAAAAAGCACGTTCGGGAGTGGCAATAGAATATGTACCACGATGTTCAATTCCGGTAGGATGGTCTGTTCGTTCAAGCACCTGATTCTTAATTTTTTTATAAGAATAAAGTTGATCTCCAATTTTAATCTCTCGCGTTAAATATGTCGCGATAAAAATTTGTCCGTAAAATTGAAAAACGACACCGGCCTTAGCAAGCACGGTTTCAAAACTAATATAAGACGGTATAAAGATTTTATTTCCGAGTTCAAATTTATCGTAATTTTTATCTTTAGCATAAACACCACGGCGGAGGGAGATAAGAGCACCCTTTTTAATGTAGTAACTTATTCGGCGATACATCAAAGCAGGGCTAGTTTGTCCATCAGTAAGCAGGTTTACTTCTTTAAAAGTAAAAACTGTTTGTTTTGACCGAAGTATTGAATTCATGATATCTATTTTGGCCATAGTTTTCCTTAAATTTAGAACATTACAAAAAGTGTTATGTATAGTTTATATTATATGCTATAATGAATTTAGATGCAAGCCTTAATGATCAGATATAGCCAAGCTATATGCGATTATATCCGCAAGTATCCAAAGATTAGTGAATGAGGGGCATAAAATGGGTCTCATTCACTAAAAAATGAACTGGGAGTAAGGATTAAGCATACATCCAGTAAAAAAATGACTATGAAAATGAAAAAGGCCTCTTTGGCCACCAAACATAAATTCAATATCAACCGATCTGTGGGAGTATCCTCCACTTATATTTTCTCGCTGGGCGTAGTTAAAAATATTGTCGTAACTGCTTTAAAAAACAATGGCGTTCAGAATCCGGACGAGATAATAAAACAACATGAGGACAAGATTGTGCTGTTGCAAAATAGAATCAATCAAACAGATACTAAATTTGAAAGCTACAAAAAAGAGACTGCCAAAACAATTGCCGATTTAAAAAATGAACTGAAAGAATTGAGCAAACAAAGCCTTATTAAGATCGGCCGAGAGATAGCTATCGGTTTCTACGACCAGAGCCAAAAGATACGGTCCAAACAGGAAATATCTAAAGACAAACAAATTTTACTCTGTCTCTCCCCGGACGGCGACTTATATTTGGAATCAAACAAACAGAAATGCTACCCAATGAGCAAAGAGAAAATGCGAGAGAAACTTATAAAAGTTTTATGCTCGGCTAAGGGTTTCGTTAAGACCGCAGAGCTGGCCGAAATGGTCGGCACCACCAATCAAGCGATCAGAAACTCTAAGCTGGAAATAAACAGAAAAGCTAATGGTCGAATCGGCATATCAGATTTAATTTGCGGTCGAGACGGTAGTGGCTACAAGCTCAATCCGCAGTACAAAATAAAAATATTGTAGCGTAATAGTCGGTGTAGTTAATAACTTCAATGGGAGAGCCTGAAATAGGGCTCTTTTTTGTTGGCAAACTACACCCGAACATTATTCCAAGAGATAGGCACGTATTGGCACAATGACCATGTGTGAGGATCGAGCAAAAACATGACCATGAAATGCCAATATGGAAACACAACATTTCAAAACCGCTGATCTGGCGTTGATAGCGGTGATTTTACTATTGATGCCGGAATCGTTAGAGGTCGTGGATCGAACTAATCCGCATAGAGTCTTCTTTGTCTTTAACTCAAGCAAAAAACTGGAAACATTGCTTGATGCTTTTTGGAAACAAGAGCTAAAGGTCGAACCCCAAGCTTTCTTTAACCAAATT
>Ga0208246_1000493_pt1 | contig 31764 bp, 37 predicted proteins | sample RifOxyD2_FD_184039 | JGI IMG/M metagenome (GOLD analysis project Ga0208246, IMG submission 184039) | Soil microbial communities from Rifle, Colorado - Rifle Oxygen_injection D2 (SPAdes) | ecosystem: Environmental > Terrestrial > Deep subsurface > Rock core/Sediment | place: Rifle, Colorado... | reverse complement strand
TGTATAGCACCAGTTGATTTTTGTATCACTTTTTAGCCAATTTGTTGAGCCATTCCTCATAAAATTCTACTGCCGTAGCCCCGCCCAGTCTTTCATGCGGACACATAGTATTGTAATCTTCTATCCATCCAGGTATCTTTGCTCCAATATCGTCAAAACTTACGCATATATTTTGATTTATGTAATCCGCTCTTATCCAGTGATTCACCGCTTCCGACACTCCGTTGCTCTCAGGACTTCTAACAGGAGTATTGCAGACCTCAAATCCCACAGACTCCAGCCATTTCACAAGCTCTTTATCGATATATTCAGACCCGTTATCTGTCAGAAACTGAAGTTTTACTCCATCAGGAACCCGCTCCATGGAAAACCTTTTTCTTAATGCCCGCTTCACCAGTTCTTTTATTGTATCAGAAGTAATTGATTTAGCCCATACTTTTGATAAAATTTCAATATTTCCGCAGTCGGCTATCATTGCCAATCGCCCTTTTTCCTTGTTCCACGCCCGTATCTCTATTATATCCGATGACCAGCGTTTATTAGGCGATTCTGTTGTCACTTTCCCGGTATGCGGCCGCTTTTTTCTATGATGCCTGTTTCGCTCTGTACTCAACCAGTGCTTTTGCCGCATATAACTTAGCACTGTTTTAGGATCACAGGCTATTCCTTTTTTTCGTTCAACATAGCGAAATATCCTTCTGTACCCGTATGTCGCAGGCCTGACATTTATTCCTTCACGTACGGCTACCATTACATCCGGTCTTTTTATCTGCCCTATGTGTATTCTACGATGCGCTTTGTAGTAAAACCATCCGGGGCCTTTGTCAAAGAGCTTTAACAAGAATCTTACAGATACATCTGCTCTATATTCTAATATTACTATATCCCGTCGGGTAATTTCAAGCCTTTTATTTCGAAAGTTTTTTTTAAAATATCCACTTCAAGACTTTTCCGTCCTAAAGCACGTTCAAGCTCATCTACTTTCTTCTGTAATGCCTGCAGCTGGTTCTTTGAAACTACTACTGTATCATTTCCCATGCCGTTCTTGCTTCTTGTAAGCAATGCGTGCCTCCACCGAAGAAACTGCTGCTCACCAATCCCGTATTTCCGGCATACTTCCTGCCGGTTCGCTCCGTCTTCTACTTCTTTTACTATTTGCGCCTTCTGCTCCTTTTTAAACCACCGCCGCCCATCCTTCGCTACCACTACTTCTAATCCTTCCATACCAGCCTCCCTATATCATACATTCTGCTAAATTATGATACAGTTTTCAACTGGTTCGGTACAGTGGCGGACTTGGACTAAGAATATCTAAGTTTTCAACTGATTATGCCTTTGTCCCGTACGGTGATTTGGGCAATACGCACCGGTTAAGTTTTTCAGTGAAGTGGTAAAGTATTAAAAAAATTAGTTATTATTTTAAAAGCTGCCTTAGTAAAAATGTGGTTTTTTATTTATATGTCAATTATGGTTGAAATAAAACATATTTTGAGTATAATATCTAAAGTATGAAATATGCAGTATTTTCAGATATTCATTCGAATTTAGATGCTTTAAAAACGGTACTTGCGGAAATTTCAAAAGAAAAAGTTGACGAATATATATGTTGCGGTGACATCGTAGGATACGGTCCGGAACCAAATGAATGTATAGATGAAATAAAAAAGATAAAAAACATTAAAATAGTTGCGGGAAATCACGATAGAGCAGTTGTTGACCGTTTAAATATAGATTTTTTTCATGAAAATGCTAAAGAAGTAATTATATGGACTTCGTCAGTGTTAACTCAGGAAAATAAGGAATTTTTAACAAATTTACCTGAAAAGATTATAGAAAATAATTTTACAGTAGTTCATGGCAGTCCGAGAGATCCTATAAACGAATATCTTATGGGTGTGCTTGATATTAATAATAATCTAAGTTATTTTGAAAATGATATATGTTTTATCGGTCATACGCATCTGCCTTTTTTTTATGCGGAAGGGTTAGGATCGATGCAGTTGAAGGCTTTAAATAAAATGAGAATAACTTCAAAATCGATAATAAATGTCGGTTCCATAGGACAACCCAGGGATAGTGATAATAGAGCCTGTTATATGATTATAGAAGATAATGCAATTACATGTTATCGAGTACCCTATGATATAGAATCAGTACAAAAAAAGATGAAGGGCAAATCTCTTCCAAAAAAATTGATTACTCGTTTGTCATGCGGAGCATAATTTAGAGGAAATATTATGTATGATGTTATAATAATTGGCGGTGGGCCTGCCGGAATGTCTGCAGGAATATACACTTCAAGAGCAAGGTTAAAGACCCTTTTGATTGACAATTATAGTATTGATGCTCAAATAGTAATGGCGAATAAAATAGAAAATTTTCCGGGATTTCACGATGGGATCAGCGGTGTAGAACTTTTGGAAAAATTGACATCGCAGGCAAAAAATTTTGGTATAGAAATAGTTTCGGGAGAAGTTACGGATATTACAAAAGTAGGTGTGGAATTTGATATTAAAATGGAAGCTAATAGTTATAAAACTTTGGCTTTAATTATTGCAACCGGCGGTAAACCGAGAATGTTAGGCGTTCCGGGTGAAAACGAATTAAAAGGCAGCGGAGTTTCCTATTGTGCAATTTGTGACGGTGTGTTTTTTAGGGATAAAAAAGTTATTGTTGTGGGAGGCGGAAACACCGCTGTTGGTGATGCTATATTTCTTACCAGATTTTGTACTAAAGTATGGGTAGTTCATAGAAGAAATGAATTGCGGGCATCTAAAATTCTACAGGAAAGAGCACTGTCAACCGATAAGATTGAATTTTTAATGAATTCTAAAATTTTAGAGATAGGCGGAAATCAAAAAGTAGAGAATGTATTAATTGAAAATGTAATAACTAAAGAAAAAAGCATAATTGATTGTGACGGAGTTTTCGTTTTTATCGGGCATTTGCCAAACACAGGATTTTTAAAGGATATACTTGCAGAAGATGAGATTGGATATATAATTACCGATGATGAAATGAAAACAAGTAAGGAAGGTATTTTTGCATGCGGTGATTGCCGCAAGAAACTGCTTAGGCAGGCTATTACGGCAAGCAGTGACGGTGCAATTGCAGCATATTCTGCAGAAAAATATATTGAAGATATAAAAAATATTGGAGGATAAATATGCCTATGTATTCATACATTTGTAATAATTGTAAATTGGAATTTGACTTATTAATTGATAGTACCAATAAAAATGAAAAAATTAAGTGTGAAAAATGCGGAAGCGAAAATACTTCCAGGACATTTTCAAGTTTTGCTGTAAGCAGTTCTTCTGGCAATAGTATGTGTGATGCCGGCTCCTGTGATGTTGCACGGCATCAGGGAGCTTGCTGCCCTGGATGCAAACACCATTAACAAATAGTACACAGAATACAGTACACAGGATACAGTTTTAAAGGATAAGGTTTTTTGGATTTTTACTGTATTCTGTATCCTGTATCCTTAGTACTGAGGTATATATGCAAATAGGAATTATTGGGCTTCCAAATGTCGGGAAGTCCACACTTTTTAATGCCTTAACTAATGCTCATGCCGCTGTTGCGGACTATCCTTTTACTACAATTGAACCTAACATAGGAATAGTTTCTGTCCCAGATACACGCCTAAAAAAACTCGGAGAAATCTATAAACCTGAAAAATTGACACCTACTACAATACGTTTTGTAGATATCGCCGGTCTTGTCAAAGGAGCTTCAAAGGGAGAGGGTCTTGGAAACAAATTTCTTTCGCATATAAGGGAAATGGATACTCTCGTTCAAATAGTCAGTTGTTTCAGGGATAATTGTAATCCTTCCGATGAAATAGAAGTAATAAAAACGGAGCTTTTTTTAGCAGATTTAGAAGTTGTTGTTCGCAAAATTTCTTCTGTATCACCAAGGGCAAAATGCGGTATTAAAGAAGCTAAGGAAGAGTTGGAAATACTTTATCAAATAAAGGATTCCATTGAAAAAGGAGATGCAAGTAATTCTCAATTGTCTCCCGAATTGCAGCTCCTGACTTCCATACCTGTTTTTTACCTTGTCAATGTTAAAGATATAAATTCTAAAATACCTGAAAGTAAATACGAATTGGTTCCAATAAATGCAAAACTTGAAAGTGAAATTTTGGAACTTTCAGATGCAGAGAAGAAAGAATTAGAAGTAAAATCTGATTTGGATAAACTGATTTTGGCGGGATATAAAATACTTGATTTAATAACATTTTATACTACTGTAGGAACCGAGATAAGGGCATGGAATATTAAAAGAGGAACTTCAGCCCAGAAAGCTGCGGGTAAAATTCATAGCGATTTTGAAAAAAACTTCATAAGAGCCGAAGTTTTCAATTTTTCTGAACTTGAAAAATACGGTTCTGAAAAGGCATTGCGTGAAAACGGGCTTATTCGCGTTGAAGGTAAAGAATATATAGTAAAAGACAGCGATGTAATGAATATAAAGATATAAATTATTGACGTAAGAAAGGTAATTTAATATAATAAAAACATGGAAAATCTTTCGAAATATTATAACGTTGCAAAAAGTTCGGTATTAAAATCAGGGGAAATACTTAAAAAATACTTTTATAGTAATTTCAAGGTTGATTATAAAAGTGAAAGGAATCCTGTTACAACAGCGGACAAAAAATCGGAAGATAATATTAAAAAAATTTTAGATAGTAGTTTTCGTGATATAGATTTTTTATGTGAAGAAAGTTGTGATTTACTTAAAGTAAAAAATAATAAATTAACTTGGATTCTAGATCCGCTAGACGGCACGGTCAACTTTCTTCACAGACTACCGGTGTTTTCTATTTCACTTGCACTTTATAATGGCAAAGAAGGTTTGTTAGGCATTGTTTATAATCCTATAAGCGGGGAATTTTTTTCTGCAATCAAAAATAAAGGTGCATATCTTAATAATAAAAGAATAGCAGTTTCTAAGATAAACAATATAGAGCATTCACTTTTAGTAACAGGGTTCCCTTACGATTATAAAGAAAGAGCAAAAAGAGTGTTAAAAAATTTTAAAAATTTTATTTATTATGCGGAAGGTATAAGGCGGTTTGGTTCTGCCGCTATTGATTTGTGCTATGTTGCCTGCGGACGATTTGAGGGTTTTTGGGAAGAAAATTTAAAACCTTGGGATATGGCAGCCGGTGTGGTTATATTAAAAGAGGCGGGAGGCAAAATTTCAGATTATAAAGGTACAAATGAATATTTATTCAGCGATACTATGATTGCTTCAAATTCAAAAATTCATAAAGAAATGCTTAATATTATTGGACATCCAATAAAAAAAAGGATGTCTGATTACACCGATTAAAAGGCAGATTACACAGATTTTATTAAAGGTTTAGTTTCTAATCAGTGTAAACTTGTCCTGAGCGAAGTTGAAGGATCGAAGTTAAAAACCTGTGTAATCATATTTAATGAATATTATATTGGAGGAAAAGTATGATTTGTCCAAGTTGCGGAAATATTTCTGAACAAGATGACAAATTTTGTAGCCGGTGCGGTTTGTTTGTAACAGCGCAAACGCAGAAGTTATTTAGTAGTGTCAGCACATTTAGCTGGATTATGCGTCGAGCTTTAGGCGGTATGTTTGCCGGAGTAATAGGCTGGATTCTTTCTATTGCTCTAAGCCGTACAATAGGGACTTCTTCTTCAATGACTGTCCATTTGATTGTTGGTGGCGCAATAGGCGGTGCATTTTTAGGCAATGTTGGCGGTATTATAGAGCATTCTTCATACAAAGCACTTTTAGGCGGTATTTTGGGCTGTATTGGCGGTATTTTGGGTGGTTTAATAAATAGGCCGATTTATGATTACTTTTCAGCGCATAGTTTAGCATATTCCATTTCTCACTCATTTTCATGGGCAGTAGCAGGGCTATTTATAGGAGCCACCAGCGGACTTATAGAAAAAAATAAGAAGAAAATAATGGTAGGTGTAATAGCAGGTTTTATAGGCGGAGCAATCGGCGGCGGGTTGGGTTCGGGATTGTATGTTTCCCTGCTGATTGATGTCAACCGTCCGGGCTGGATAACTTCTAGATTTATCGAAGCATTAGCAGGAGCAGTTGTTGGAATGAATTTGTGGTTTATTTTAGGGCTTGTAGAGAAACTTTATATTTTTAATAGAAAACAATTGCTTGATGCAACTGAAAAAATTTGTGATTTTTGTAATACTCATAATTCCTTGAGAGCATGGTATTGTAAAAATTGCGGTAAAACTTTGCTGGTTTCTGCACCTGTAGAAAAACTTAAGATTACACCATACAGGTCGCTTGAAAGAATATCAAATGCTTTTAAATTTATTTCATGGTTATCCGCTGTTGCAGGGGTTGTCCTTGTTTTAATAATATTTATTTTCTTATTATTTAAAAATCCTTTTTTTGCGGTTTTTGTATCAGTTGCATTAGCAATAGTAATCTATATGATATCTGTTTTACTTAATGGTGTATCTGAAGTTTTTACAAAATTTATTAAAATTAGAGAAGCCGAATAAAAACAGATAAAAAACAATTAAAAATTAAAAATGCAAAATTAAAAATTTAGGTTTGTTTTTTTAAACGAGGCAAAAGGAGAAAAAGAGTATGATTAAATTTGGAACGTCAGGTTGGCGCGGGATAATTGCGGATGATTTTACATTTGATAACGTTAAAATCGTTACTCAGGCAATAGCGGATTATGTTAAACAAAAGAATAAAAATAATCCGACTATAATAATAGGTTATGATCCGAGGTTTCATTCCGATAGTTTTTCAAAAGTTTCTTCATCTGTCCTTGCAGGCAACGGCATAAAAGTTCTCTTTACAAAAAGAGATTGTCCGACACCCGTAATATCATATGAAATAATCCGAAGAAAAACAGACGGAGGAATAAATTTTACAGCAAGTCATAACCCGGCGGAATATAACGGTTTAAAATTTTCACCATCCTGGGGTGGCCCTGCACTTCCCGAAACTACAAAAGCCATAGAAAAAAGATGTGCAGAGTTGTCAGATCCGGCATTAAAAAACGAGATTAAAGAAATGGATTTTGAGGAAGGGAAAAAGAAAGGTATTATTGAAATAATTGAACCGGAAAAAGAATACATAAAACGAATTTATGAACTGGTTGATTTGAAAGCAATAAAAAAATCAAATTTAAAAATAGTGGTAGACCTGTTATATGGTACAGGCCGCGGTTACTTAGATAAAATACTTGAAGACATCGGATGCAAAGTAAAAGTATTGCATAATTACAGGGATGTGCTTTTTGGAGGGCATCCGCCGGAACCTTCAAAAGATAATCTTGGGGAACTATTAAAAATACTTAAAAAAGATAAATATCAATTAGGATTGGGAACTGACGGTGATGCCGATAGATTCGGAATTATCGACAGTAACGGTACTTTTATAACACCTAATGATACTATATCGCTTTTACTTAATCATTTAGTAAAAACACGCAAATGGAAAGGTGTTGTTGCTCGTTCGGTTATGACTACCCATCTGGTTGATGCAGTTGCAAAAAAGCACGGTATACAAGTAAGGGAAACACCGGTTGGATTTAAATATATCGGAGATGTAATGCTTAAAGAAGATATGATAATAGGTGGTGAAGAATCCGGCGGTCTTACAATTTTAGGGCATATTCCGGAAAAAGACGGGATACTCGCATGCCTTTTAGTTGCAGAAATGGTTGCGATAAACAAAAAACCAATAAAGGAAATTTTAAAGCAGATTTATAAAGAAGTAGGTGTAATTCTATCTACCAGGCTTAATTTTCATATGCCGCAAGAAAAAATGGAACAGGTTAAGTCCAAACTTGCACAAAATCCGCCTGCTGAAATAGCATCACTTAAAGTTACAAGTATAAATAAACTCGATGGCTATAAATTTCTGCTCGAAGATGGTTCTTGGGTGGGATTGCGGCTTTCAGGAACAGAACCGGTTATAAGGATTTATGTTGAAGCAAATAGCCAGAAAAAAATAAATGAGCTAGCCAATGCTTCTAAGAAGTTTTTAAGTGATTAGATATTGAAGTTCCATCAAGATTGTTTACAGGTGGAATCTTAGTATACGTTTCAGGTGGGAATCTTGTCGGATCGCTTCTGAGTTTCACTAATGCGAGACGAGCCGTCAGGCGCAAAGCGGTCCCGGTGTTTAAACGGGACGCAAAGGCGGAACGATGCTTGATAAAATTTCTTTAATCTTTATACAATTACTTGTTATATTTGTACCGTTTACATACTTTATTCTACCGGATAACAACCACGCAGTCGGTAGAATTATATTCGGAATTCTTGGACTTTTATATCTTGTAATTTTACTTTTTAAAATATATATAAAAAAAACACCCCTCAAAAATATACGCCTGAAAATTCCCCTGCTCACATTTCTATTTATAATGCTTGTTTCCGCAAAAAATGCCGGAAATGTCAAACTAGTATTTGAATCCGCTGCATTTTTTTTAATATTGTTAGCAATACTTTATTCGCTTTCTTTATTTTCCGAAAGCGAACGGAATGTAATAATAAATACCTTTATAATTTCTTCTGCTGTTATAACTGCTTATTCTTTTGTACTACATTTAAGTATTAATTTTTTTAAGTGGTTGCCGAATTCTATGGTTGATTTTAACATTAATATATATTCAGGTTATCTTTTATTAATATTTCCCATAATTTTTGTTAAAATGATATTAATCAGAGGTGTACTTAAACATGTTTTATTGATGTTGTTCTGTTTTATTATTTTTTTTAATTTAGTTATAACGAAAACATGCAGTATATGGGTTATATTTTTAATATCGATACTTTTATTGATTTGCGGACAAATGGTTTATTTGAGGAGAAGGTTTAATTCAATTAAAAGAATATCAAGAGGCAGTTATTGGATAGCTCTAATCGTGTGTGCAATACTGCTTTTTTCTATCGATAAGCATAGTTTACTTAAAAAATATATTTGCAGGAGCGATGTACTTGTAAATAATTTTATTACATATTTTAATGCGGCGTGGCAGACTGTAAAAGAGCATCCGTTCTTTGGAATCGGAGCAGGCAATGCGTTGAACTGCAATAGCGGAGTTTTTATAAAACATTTTATTGAAATCGGTATTTTAGGTTTGATAACCAACATTTTAATATTTATTAGTTATTTCTATTTTTGTGCCGGTAGTTTATTAAAAAATATTGAACTAAAAGAAAATGATTATAATACACTTCTTGGAATTTTCATAGGAGTTTTCTCGTATTTTTTATATACTTTTACAATTAATTCGTTTTTTGTATTTCCAGTATATATTATTCTTTTCATTTTTTTCGGACTTACAGAATCCTACCTGAAAAACCCCTCCATAATTGTAAAACCAAGTAGTGATTAAATATTCCTGAATTTTTACTTTTTCATTTTTAATTTTGCATTGTCGCTATGTTGACAAACCGGACTGAAAAAACTACAATATAATTGATGAAATTAGGTATACCAATTGTACTATCCGCTCCTTCAGGTGCAGGTAAAACCACTCTGGTTAACCTTATACTTAAGAAAATAAAAGGTCTTGGCCATTCAATTTCTACTACTACCCGTCCTCCTTTGCACGGTGAGAGAAATGGGAAGGATTATTTTTTCTTATCAAAAAGAGAATTTTTGCGTAAAAAGAAAGCAAATAAATTTGTTGAAACGGCAATTGTCCATGGATATTATTATGGAACTCTTAAAGAACAATTAGATAAAAATCTTAAGGCAGGGAAAAATGTAGTGTTAAATATTGATGTAAAAGGGGCATTGAACGTAAAAAAAATATATCCGGAATCATTACTAATATTTATAGTTCCGCCCTCAATGAATATACTTAAAAGAAGACTTAAAGACAGGCAACGTGATACGGAGAAGGAAATAGAAAAACGGTTAAAAAATGCTAAAAAAGAAATGAAATATCAAAAATATTATGATTATGTAGTTGTAAATGATATACTTCAAGAAGCATTTAATAAAATAAAAAGAATTTTGAAGCTCCATCCCAATGTTGCGGGATGAAAATTCTTCATTCGGATAGGAGCGGTCCGCCGCGGCGGATGCGAAGGTGGAGTAAGGGGAGAAATTACAAAATGTCAAATTTAAAAAATAAAAAAATCATTATAGGTATAAGCGGTTCAATAGCTGCCTATAAAGCGTGTGAAATAATACGTTTATTGATAAAATCGGGAGCTTTAGTTACTCCGGTTATGACTAAAAATGCATCCGAATTTATAACACCGCTCACAATTCAGACACTTTCAAGAAATAAAGTATATTTAAATATGTTTGCCACAGATTTTAACTGGGAAATAGAACACATATCAATAGCAAAAAAAGCCGAATTATTATTAATTGCACCTGCCACTGCTAATATAATTGCGAAAATCGCATCCGGAATTGCTGATGATGCACTTACCACACTTGTTCTTTCAGTAAAATGTCCGGTTGTAATTTGTCCTGCTATGAATTCTGAAATGTATAAGAATCCGGTTACTCAAAAAAACATCTTATATCTCAAAAAAGTTGGGTATCATTTCATTGGACCTGAAAAAGGTGAGCTTGCCTGTTGTGACAACGATATCGGTAGAATGTCCGAACCCGAAAAAATCTTATCAGAAATATTGAATCTCAAAAAGTTGCATCTATAGAATCTTATTAAAATGAAAGACAAAGTTGTTTTAATAACCGCAGGACCAACGAAGGAATACATTGATCCCGTAAGATATATTTCCAATGATTCTTCTGGGAAGATGGGTTATATTTTAGCTGAGGAATCAAAAAGAATCGGGAAAGTAATTCTAGTAAGCGGGCCAACAAAAATAAAACCTCCTAAAAAAGTAAAATTTATAAAAGTTATTTCAGCATTAGAGATGTATTATCAAGTGAAAAAGTATTTAAAAAAATGCGATATTTTTATATCCTGTGCTGCAGTATGCGACTTTAGAGTAAAAAATGCATCTAAATATAAAATAAAGAAATCAAACAAATCAATTAAATTGGAATTAATTCCTAATCATGATATCCTTATGGAAGCATCCTGCAGTAAAAACGGTAAAGATAAAATTATGGTTGGGTTTGCCCTCGAAACAAATAACCTCATTAATAATGCTATCTGGAAATTAAAAAAGAAAAAATTAGATATTATAATAGCAAATATAGCAAGTGCATTAAATAATGATAAAAGCACAGGAGCAATTATAACTAAATACAAAATCGAAAGCTTCAATAATTTATCAAAGCAAATATTAGCTAAAAGAATTATTGGTAAAATATTAAAAAGTAACAAGAAAGGAGATTAATACGCTGAATTTTAATAAAATATCTTTTAAAATAAAATTACTTTTAACTTTTACAGTTATAAGTTTTATTACAATAGGTATCGCTATATATTTTAGAACTATACAGATTAACCGTAATTTTAAAGAAAAAATTGGAGCATCGTTAAATGAAGTAGTTAATACAATATGTTACGTTGTTGTTGAAGAAGACTTAATGAATAATATAACAAGTTTGCAGAATTATGCTAAGAACTTTTTTGCTAATTCGGATGTGAGTTATGTGATTTTTTATAATGAAAATAATGAAATAGTTGCTATGAAAGGCTCTCCTCAATTTATTGACAAGAAATTTCAAAATGACGATATACTAAAATTAAAAAGTAATACTTATAATATATATAGGGGTATAATCGGAAAAAAAGGCACAAAAATCGGATCTTTAAATATCGGTTTTGATATGAGTTCTATTAATAAAATAGTTGGCAGGGATTTAATTACAAATATTTTATTATGGTTGTTTACAGATATATTTATTTTGGTAATTTATTATTATTTATTAACATATTTTCTAAAGCCATTAAAATCCTTACATGAGGCTGCAAAATGTATTTCTAAAAAGGATTTCACTTGTTTTGTGCCGGTTTCAAGCAAGGATGAACTTGGGGACATATCCGAGCAATTTAATACAATGATAGGCGAGTTAAACAATTTCTATAACAATTTGGAAAATCAGATTAAAAAATCTACAGAGGGCATACATATTCTTAATAAAAAACTAATAGACCGATCTATGGAATTGGATACACTTAACAAGCAGTTGAAAGAACTGGATAAAAAGAAATCGGATTTTGTTTCGATAGTTGCACATGATTTGCGGACTCCGCTGACATCTATAATGGGATATACGGATACAATTTTAAATGATAAATTGAAAATATCAGAACAAGATAAAAAAGAATATTTAAATATTATTCACAACGAATCATGTCGTATATCAAGATTAGTCTCTGATTTTCTTGATGTTTCAAAGATAGAAGCCGGTATGATAGAATTGAATAAGGAAGAAACCAATATGGCAGAACTTGTTAAAGAAACTACTAAAAGTATTAATATGATTCTTAAAGGAGACTATATAGTTGTTGAATCAGACAAAAATATAAATAAAATAAAAATAGATAATGATAGGATAACACAAGTTTTGCAAAATATCATTTGGAACGCAATAAAATTTTCACCAAAAGGATCTATTATAAAAATTGCCGTAAAAAATTATCCGGATGGAGTAAAGGTGGATATTTTTGATAAAGGTCCGGGTATTCCTGCGAAGTATAAAGAGAAAATATTCCAAAAATTTTTTATAATAGATGATGATATTTTGCGAAAAAAAACCGGTACCGGTTTGGGGCTAGCTATCGCTAAATCAATAATAGAAATGCATGGCGGAAAAATATGGGTTGAAAACGTCGTTTCAGGCGGTAGTTGTTTTTCATTTACAATACCGGGGGAAAGAGTTAACTCATGAAAGAAAGAATATTAATCATCGAAGATGAAGTAAATATATCACGCTTGCTTAAGGTCAATTTAATCAGTGCTGATTTTGAAGTTGATATAGCAAACGACGGAGAAGAAGCGTTAGAGAAAATTAATAAATTCTGTCCTGATGTTTTAATTCTAGATATAGGAATACCGAAAATAACAGGCTGGGAAATTTGCGGTAAAATAAAGAGCGATCCAAAGTATAGGAATATATTAGTGATTATTATAACTGCATTTGCTCAGAAATCAGATAAGGATAGAGCTCTTTCACTTGGAACAGACGCTTTTTTTTCAAAACCTTTTGAGATTCAAACTATAATAAAGAAAATAAAAATATTGTTGAGTGAGCGGAAAGGAATGGAGGTTAAGCTATGAATAGAAAAAAAATTCTTGTTGCAGACGATGACCCAAATATTTTGCAGTTGTTAGAAGTAAACCTTAAAGGCGCAGATTATGATGTGATTTGCTGCGATAACGGAGAAACAGCTTTAGAAAAGATTAAAGCAGAAAAACCTGATTTGGTTATAGTGGATATTATGATGCCAAAAATAGATGGTTATACTTTGGATTTGGAACTTAAAGATGAACAAGATACAAAAGATATACCGATTATTATAATTACCGGAATGAGTGATACAAAAAGATTATTTGATAAAACGGAATCAGCAAGATTTATTGCATGGTTTGAAAAACCATTAGATATTAATAAGCTGATTAATTACATAAATGAATATTTCTGTAAACCGAAAAGACCGAAAAAACCTCAAAAAGGGAAAAAATATGGATAATCTGAACGATACGATAAAGATTACGAAAAAATATATTGAACAATTAAAAGCGGATGGACTAATATCTATAATCGCGTTCGAAGGCAGAAAAATACAAAAAGCTAAGGAAAATTGCAAAACTAAAAAAATAGAAGTGAATGTCGGCGGCGGGTTGCGGGAACTCTGCGAAATTGTTAAAAATTGCGAAAAATGTCCACTTTCGAAATCAAGGAAAAATACTGTGTTTGGAGAGGGTAACCCAAAAGCAGAACTTATGTTTGTTGGTGAAGGACCTGGTTTTGATGAGGATCGTCTTGGCAGACCTTTTATCGGCAGAGCCGGGAAATTGTTAGATGATATTATAACTGAACCAAGATCATTAGGACTGCGAAGAGAAGATGTTTATATAGCTAATATCGTTAAATGCCATCCTATGATAGACCCGTCAAATCCCGAAAAGAGGGGAAATGATAGAAAACCTAATCAGGAAGAAGCATCAGCATGTTTACCTTATCTTGAAAAACAGATTGAATTGATAAAACCAAAAATTATATGTGCACTGGGCAGTGTCTCGGCAGTAACATTGACAGGATTGGAAATGCCAATGGGAAAACTTAGAGGCAGATTTTATGATTATAAAGGAATTAAAGTAATGCCTACATACCATCCTGCCGCACTCTTAAGGAATCCCGGTTGGAAGGTTGATACCTGGGAAGATATAAAGAAAATTAAAAAAGAACTCGCTCTATAAAACTTACCTTAAAAAATTCCTTTTTTAGCTTAATTGTGGAGTAAAAAACATGATTATAGAAGTTGCACTTCCTTTAAATATAAATAAAAATTTTGATTACATATCTGATTTTGATGTGAAGACCGGCTGTCGTGTTCTTGTGCCTTTTAATAACAGAAAAATTACGGGATTTGTGGTTGCTATTAAAGAAAAATCAGACGTACATCTTAAAAAAATAATTAAAGTTGTCGATACTGAACCTATTATAACAGAAGATTTAATTAAGCTTGCAAATTGGATTTCAGAATATTACTTGTGTTCATTTGGCTCCGCTTTAAATTTAATTTTACCTAAAACTATAAAACTTTCTAAAAATAAAATAACTGCTCCATATATGCATTCTGAATCAGAAATTCCGCTTATTCCTACTCTGGAACAAGGATCAGCAATAGAAAAAATAATTACTTCTATGAAAAATTCTCATCAGAAAACTTTTTTGCTATACGGAATGAACGATTCGGGAAAAACCGAGGTTTATACTAAGGCTATAGAATATTGCATAGAAAATGATTATTCGGCTATTTATCTTGTTCCGGATGTTTCGTTGACGAGCCAGTTCATAGAATTGTTACAAAACCGTTTCAAAGATAAAGTAGGACTCTGGCATAGCAATTTAACTCAAAAAGAAAAAAATAGTTTTATTGCAAAATTAAAGTCAGGCATAATAAAAGTTATTTTGGGAACACGTTCTGCTATATTTTTGCCGGTCAACAATCCCAAATTATTTATTTTGGACGAAGAAGACGACGATTTTTATAAAAATATTCAAACGCCAAAGTATAATGCAAGGGATGTGGCGATACAAAGAGCAAAAATAGTAAACGGCGTTGTAGTTCTGGGCTCTGCCACACCTTCAATAGAAATATATAACAAAGTTAATAAAAAGGAAATTGAAATTCTTAAATTGTCGGAGAGAATCGAAAGCAGGCCGCTTCCGAAAGTTTCGGTTATTAATTTAAAATATACAAAAGGATTTGCTGTTTCAAAACCCTTGAAATTTGCTATCCAGTCAGCAATATTACAGAAAAAACAAGTATTTTTGATGGTAAATAGGCGTGGTTGGGCTACAATATTAAAATGCAAACAATGTGAAAATGTAGTGAAATGTCCGAAATGTTTAATACCGCTTGTTGCTCATAAGAATCAGTCAGTCCTTTTATGTCACTACTGCGGTTTCAAACAGAATTTTGTAAAGAATTGTCTAGTTTGTAATGGCGATATTAGTTACTTTGGTTATGGTACGGAAAAAATTGAAGAAATTATAAAAAAAGCATTTCCTATAGTTGATGTAGTTAGAATGGATGCTGATACAAAAATATCATTTTCAAAAACATTCCAAAAAATGAAATCAGGGCATCCGTGTATCTTAATTGGTACGCAGATAGCTGCAAAAGGTTTTGATTTTTCTAATTTAACAGTTGTTGGGGTAATAAATGCAAATTCCGGTTTGTATTCCGCAGATTTTCGTGCGGCAGAACGGACTTTTTCGCTGTTAACCCATTCTATCGGAAGGTGCGGAAGAGGACATTCAGAAGGACAGGTTATAATTCAGTCTGAGCATCCGGATCATTATGCAATAAAATATGCTTCCGAATTTGATTATAAAAAGTTTTATGAAAGCGAAATTAATATAAGAAAAGAATTTGAATGGCCTCCCTATAAAAAACTGGTAAATATTACGGTTTTAGGAAAAAATGAAAAAGATGTAATTAGTGAATCTGAAAGCATTACATTGAATCTAAATGGTATAACAGGTTTATCAGTTTTAGGACCTGTTCCAAAGATAATTTCTTATCTTGCCGGTAAGCATAGGTGGCAGATATTGTTAAAATTTGAAGAGAGTAATTACAAGCATATATCAAAAGATATTTTAAAGGTTTTAGAAGATTATCCTAAGAAAGGAGTTAATGTAGTAATTGATGTTGACCCCATTGAAACAGTATAGGTAACATAAAAATGAGCTATAGAATTAAAATAATAGTTGCGATAGCATTCATAAGCATAATTATGTTGGGTTTGCTCATAACAAATAGAATAACTTTAGAAAGAACTTTATTTGAAGATAAGATGCTAATCAAAGTAGATTCTTTAGGTGAAATCTTCACAGAAGAAGTTCATAATTATTCCATTAAAGAAAAACATGATAATATTTTGAGAATATTAGATCTCTTTGATAAACAACCAGGGATTGAATTTGCATTGATAGCTGATGGTAAAAACATTATTAAGTATTCTTCAATAAGAGAATTGATAAATAAACCTAACTTTATTAAAGATAGTGAAAATATTAGAAAGTCAAAGAACGATGTTTTCATAAAATCATTTCCTTTGCACGCGGGAGATTCAGGCCTTAAATATGTTCAAATTGGTTTTTCACTTAAAGAAATTAAGGCCGACCTAAGAAAAAGTTTTTTTCTTTCTTTAAATATAAGTATAATAACGCTTTTTCTTGTATTGTTTGTGGCATGGTTAATTTCAGGCATACTTCTAAAACCTTTAATAGAAATGCAAAAGAATGCTGACAATATTGCCAATGGTGATTATTCAAAAAGAATACCGGTTAGGAGTGATGATGTAATAGGGAAATTAGCGTTTTCAATGAATAATATGGCAGCGTATCTTGACGATTTGACCAAAAATTTGAATAAGAAAATTCAGGATGCAACAAGAGAATTGGAAATAACAAACAATATTTTAATTAAGAAAACAGAGTTACTAGAGGAATCAAATAGAAAACTAACAGAATTGGACAAGCTTAAATCAGAATTTGTTTCAATTGTTTCGCATGAACTGAGGACTCCTTTAACAGGAATTATTGGCTTTGCACAGACAATATTGAGATTAAAATTACCCAAAGAACAAGAAGTGCAATATTTAAAAATAATAGAAACAGAAGGCAAGCGTTTGGGAAAATTAATCGATGATTTTCTTGATATTTCCAAAATTGAAGCGGGAAATTTTGGCTTACATTTCGAAGATGTAAATATTTCTGAATTAGTAAAAGAAACGGTTGATTCTATTAAGTTATCCCATGAAATACAAATAAAAACAAATTTACCTGATAAAATTTTGTTTGCTGAAGCAGATAGAGATAGGATTAAACAAGTAATGATGAATATTATTGGTAATGCCATCAAATATACTTCGGCAGGTGGGAAAATAGTTGTCGAATTAAAAGATTTTGACGATTCTATTAATATTAGTATTGAAGATAATGGACCGGGTATTAAAAAAGAAGAATATTTGAAAATATTTGAGAAATTCTACCGCGGGCATGACAACATTACGAAAAAGAATATCGGTAGTGGTCTTGGTCTTACTATTGCGAAAGGAATAATAAATGCTCACAAAGGAGAAATCTGGGTTGAGTCTGAATCCGGAAAAGGCAGTAAATTTAGTTTCACATTACCAAAAAAACAAAAGAAAAATGAATAAGAAGATACTAATTGTTGATGATGAAGTAAATGTGGTTGAATTACTTAAGGTAAATCTTGAAGCTAATAAATACAATGTAATTACTGCATACAGCGGAGAAGAGGGTTTAGCAAAAGTTGAAACTGAGCATCCCGATCTGATTATTTTAGATTGTTTAATGCCGAATATTGACGGTTGGGAAGTTTGTGAAAATATAAAATGCAATTCCAAAACAAAAAATATTCCGGTAATATTTCTTACTGCAGCTACTCAGAGAGAAGACATCGAGAGAGCTAAAAAATCCGGTTCTGACTTTTTTGTTGCAAAACCATTTGATCCCTTAGATTTAATTAGGAAAGTAAAAAAAATAATTAAATAGTAGATGTCTAATTTAGTTTGTGGCTCTTAATTATTGTAATATTATTTGAAAATGAAAAAACCTAAAATATTAATTGTTGATGATGATCCTTCCATAGTTGAATTAGTAAGAGTAAATCTTGAGGGTTTCGGTTATCAATTAACTACTGCTTATGATGGAAAAAAAGCGTTGGAATTAGTAGAAAACGAAAGATTTGATCTTATAATATTAGATATTATTCTGCCGGAAGTTAACGGTTTTATAATTTGTCAGAGTCTAAGAAAAAAAAGAATAAATCTATTTACACCAATAATTGTTATTTCTGCCAAGGATAAATCAAATGATAAAATAACCGGTTTGAAATTAGGTGCTGATGAATATATGACTAAACCGTTTAATATTGATGAATTAATAATAAGAGTTGATGCTCTTTTAAAACGGACAAAACATATTTTGTCGGCAAATCCGTTGACTCATTTACCCGGAAATGTAAGTATTATGCAAGAGGTTAACCGTCAGATAAATATTGGTGAAAAATTTGCATTTGCTTATCTGGATATAAATAATTTTAAAGCATACAATGATAAATACGGATTTGAAAAAGGTGATGATGTTATAAAATTTACAGCAGAAATTCTTAAGCAGAGTACAAATAACAATATATTTATAGGTCACATTGGCGGAGATGATTTTATTTTAATTTGTAAACCTGATGAGTGTGAGATGCTTTGTCTGAAAATAATCGAATTATTTGATAGGAGAATCAAAAGTTTTTATAATTCTGAAGATTTAAAGATAGGATATATAATAGAAAAAAATAGGAAGGGGAAAAGGCAGAGATTTAATATTATGACTTTATCAATAGGAATAGTTACTAATGAAGATGCAGAATTAAATCATTATGGAAAAATTGTTGAATTAGTAACAGAAACAAAAAAATATGCAAAAATTGAGGCCAAAGGCAAAAAGAGTTGTTTCGTATTCAATAGAAGAAAAAATAATTTGGTTGAGGTTTAAATGGAAAATAAGAAATACAATATTATGGTAGTTGACGATGATAAAAACCTTTTGGATTTGTTAGAAATAAATCTAAAAAAATCCGGCTATAATGTGGTTAGTGCTTTAGACGGTATTGAAGGATTAAAAAAAACTAAAATTTTCAAACCGGATTTAGTTATAGTTGATTTAAAAATGCCGGGAATGGATGGTTATCATTTTTGCTGGAATATATTATATGAAGACGGTTTATATATATCTCCTGTGCCAAAAATTATAATTTTAACAGCAAGAGATGAAAAGCTAGATAGAGGAATTTCAAAAAAAATAGGTGTCGATGCATATATCACTAAACCGTTTGAAATAGAAATGGTAATTAATAAGGTGAAAGCACTCTTAGGAGAAAATGTTATGGGAATTAAGAAGAAAATCGCTGTAATCGATGACGACCCGAATGTAGCGGAATTGATATGTACAAATTTACTCCCGGATAAGTATGAATGCGTCCGTGCTTTAGACGGAGAAGATGGATCAAAACTAATTGATTCTGAAAAACCGGATTTAATAGTTCTCGATTTACTTATGCCCAGAAAAACAGGATATGAACTTTGCTCAGAAATTAAAACCAATCCTGCAACCGCTAAAATACCCGTAATACTACTTACCAAAAAGAAAGAACATAGGGACAGATATATCGGTACTGTCTTTTTAAAAGCAGACGAATATGTTCCAAAACCGTTTGATATAAATGATTTAATAAAAAAAATTGAAAAAATATTAGGATAAGAAAAAGGCAATTCAAAATTAAAAGTTAAAAATTAAAAATTAAGGAATAATTTAATAGAGATAACTATTAAATAAGATTTCCACATTCATTTTTCCGCCACTAAGACTTTGGCGGATCCGCCGATAGTTCAGTGGCGGAAAATTTAACATTTTTAATTGAAGTTCTTGACAACAAAAACTAATCTGGTATAATTCCATTATTATGGCTATTTTGCAAATTAAAAAATATCCGGATATTATACTTAAGACCAAAACAGAAAACATTACAAAAATTGATGGCGATTTGATTAAATTGGCTAAAGACATGATTGAAACAATGTATTTCTTTAGCGGAGTTGGTCTTGCTGCAAATCAGGTTGGAATATCTAAAAGTATTTTTGTTGTTGATATAAAGCCGGAAAGTAAAAAAAATCCAATAGTAGTTATAAATCCTCAGATTATATCAATGGAGGGAAACTGTTTTTTTGAGGAAGGATGTCTTTCACTTCCAGGTATTGCATCAGAAGTAAAACGTGCAAAAAAAATATGTCTTATAGGTCTTACAACATCCGGGAAAGAATTAAAAATGGATGCCGAAGGTATGCTGGCAAGGGTTTTTCAACATGAATTTGATCACCTGAATGGCAATGTTTTTATAGATAAAGTAAATCCGTTAAAAAAATGGAAGCTTAAACGGGAGTATTTTAAAAAATGAAGCTAATATTTTTTGGCACTCCCGGTTATGTAAATCCGATTCTAGATTACTTAATAGAAAATGAGAATCTTATTGCTGTTGTCACAAAAAGTGATAAACCTGCCAAAAGACATTTAGTAACATTGCCTTCCGGCATAAAAAAAAATGCTCTTGAAAAGAAGATACCGATATTTACTCCTGAAAATATTCAAAATCAGGATTTTATTTCTAATTTGTCGGACATTAAACCGGATCTTGCAATAGTTGCAGCATATGGTAAAATATTACCTAAAAAGGTTTTGGACATTTTCCCGAATGGCTGCATTAATATACATTTTTCTCTTCTACCAAAATACTGTGGTGCTGCGCCAATCCAATGGGCTTTAATAAATGGTGAAGCCAATACAGGCATAACAAGTTTCTGGATGGATGAAGGCATGGATACAGGCAGAATAATATCCCAGAAAAAGATAGAAATAGATAAAAATGATGATACAATAAGTCTTCAGAAAAAACTTATTCCAATTGCTCTTGATGTTCTAAAAGAAACACTTAAAAAAGCAAAAAATGAAGATAAGGGTATTGAACAAACGGGCAGTAAGAGTTACGCACCGCCTTTAAAAAAAGAAGATGGAAAAATAATTTGGGAAAAATCTGCTGAAGAGATTTATTGTTTGGTTCGCGGGACAAAGCCATGGCCGGGAGCGTATACAGAAGTTCAAAGTTCAAAGTTCGTAGTTCATAGTTTGAAAATACTTGATGCAGAAATCGTAAATCAGACAAATTATCTTAATTCGGAATCTTTTACAGCAGGTACCGTAATTGCGTTAGAAAAAAATGTTGGTTTTGTTTTAAAATGTGGCAGTGGTTATCTATTGGTCAAATCTGTCCAACCAGCTTCGAAAAATATCATGTCCGCATGGGCTTTTCTGCAAGGTTACAATCTTAAAATTGGCGATAAATTAGGTTGACAAATCAAAATATTTTTATATAATAAATAAGTTATTCGGAGGTAAAGTTTTATGAATGGTATTAAGACATTTTTATTAATGTTGACAATGATGTTCCTTTTTATTTTAATAGGCAATGCAATCGGCGGAAGGCAGGGTATGATAACTGCTTTTATATTTGCAGCGGTTATGAATTTTATTATGTATTGGTTTTCAGATAAGATAGTGCTTGCAATGTATAGAGCAAAACCAGTGTCCGAAAATGATGCGCCTGAAATTTATAAAATTGTCCGTAACTTGACTGTAAAAGGCAATATCCCAATGCCTAAAATATATATTTTACCAATGGAAACACCAAATGCTTTTGCTACAGGTAGAAATCCTGATCATGCAGCGGTTGCAGTTACTAAAGGCATTTTGGATATTTTAGATGATAATGAGTTGGAAGGTGTTATAGCACACGAACTTTCACATATAACTCATCGAGATATACTGGTTGCAACAATTGCGGCAACAATGGCCGGTGCAATTTCAATGCTCGCACGTATGGCACAATTTGCTGCGATATTTGGCGGTGGTTCCAGAGACGATAGGGATAGGAATGGTGGTGGCCTCGGGCTTTTGATTATGGCAATAATAGCACCTATAGCTGCTCTTTTGATACAATTAGCTATTTCCCGGTCTCGCGAATATGGGGCAGATGAGGGTGGTGCTAAACTGTCTGGAGAACCACTGTCATTGGCTTCAGCACTCAGGAAATTGGAAAATTATTCTAAAAAAATACCGTCACATGTAGAACCGGCTACGGCACATATGTTTATTGTTAATCCGTTAAGGGGTGATTCTCTTTTAAAGCTATTTTCGACACATCCCCCAGTAGAAGAACGAATAAAAAAATTAGAAAAGCTTGCAGAAATGAAAATACCAAAGGTAATATATTAATTAATGTTTAATCTTGAAAATGAGAAAAGAAGTTAAAACAATAGTTCAATGGATTTTGTATTTCTTAATAATAGCAATTGTTGGATTTGTAGGATTGAACCGGCTTATAGACGCCTTAATCCACAGCAAAAAAGATGTAATAGTGCCAAACTTGATTGGAAAAAATATAAACGATATGCTGGATACGGTATCTTCACTAAATTTATATATTAAAAAAACAGGTGAAGATTTTAATACAGAACTCCAAGCGGGACTGATAATTTCACAGTCACCGGTATCGGGTAGCGTTGTCAAAGAAGGCAAAGCAATAAAAGTAATTGTCTCGGCAGGCGGGGAAGTAATATTCGTCCCTGATTTAACTAATCAAACTATTCGTTCGGCTCAGGTAATGTTAAGAAAGAATAGTTTGGATTTAGGAGAGCAGGACGAAAAATACTCTTATACTGTAGAAAAAGGTAAAATAATCTCACAGAGTCCACTTGCAAGAACATCTGTGAGAAAAGACGGACTGGTTAATATTATTGTTTCATTAGGTGTTCCACTCGAAGGTACTTTATTGATGCCGAATTTTATTAATAAAAATTCATTGGAAGCCGAGCAGTGGTGTGTGGAGAACGGGGTAATAGTAAAAAACACAAATATGGTCAGTGATCCGTCAATTGCAGACAACACTATAATTAAGCAAATGCCGGAAGCGGATGCTGTTATAAATAAAGGTCAATCAGTGGAATTCTGGATAGCATCAAAACCAAAATAATGAGCATAGAAATTTCACCATCAATTCTATCGGCAGATTTCGCAAACTTAATAAATGATATTGAGGAATGCGAAAAAGAGAATATAAACATATTTCATATTGATGTTATGGATGGACATTTTGTACCTAATATATCAATTGGTCCTGTTGTGGTTGAGTCATTGAGAAAAAAAACAAAATCTGTAATGGATACGCATCTGATGATAACTAATCCGGAAGATTATATAGAATCTTTTGCCAAAGCAGGAAGTGATTGGATTACTTTTCACATTGAGACAGTAAAAAATCCTTTGGGATTGATTAAAAAAATTAAGGATTTAAACTTAAAAGCAGGAATTTCTCTGAATCCTGCAACACCTATAGAAAAAATAATCCCATGTCTTGATGAGGTTTTTTTGGTTCTTGTAATGAGTGTTAATCCCGGTTTTGGCGGTCAGAAATTTATGTCGATATCTTTGCCGAAGATTAGCAAGCTAAAAGAATACAGAAGCAAAATAGATAATAAATTTAAAATAGAGGTTGACGGCGGAATTAATTTTGATACCATAACGGATGCATCAAAAGCCGGTGCTGATATTGTAGTTGCGGGTTCTTCTGTTTTTAGAACAGAATTTGGAATTAAAAAAAGTATAGAAAAATTGAGAGAATTATCAGCTACGGTTCATGGTTCATAGTTGATAGATACAACGAGTAAAAAATAAAGAAGTAATTAGTGCGAGTAATTAGTAGTTAGGAATAAATTTTTCATTAGTATCTATAAAATTATTGCCTATCACTAATTACAAATTACTAAATACTAAATACTTAAATTTTGAGCATTAGCGAAAAATTTATCAGGAGGTATAACAAATGGCTGTTGCAATTAAGTTAAAAAGAATAGGTAAAACACTGAAACCTGTTTACAGAGTAGTAGTTATCCATTCCAAAAAAAGATGTCAGGGAGCTCCGATTGAAGAGCTGGGACATTACAATCCTTCTAATAAAAAGGATATTTTTCTGAATATGGAAAGAATTAATCATTGGATAAAAATAGGCGCAATTGTATCTGATACTGTAAAAGGTTTGATAAAAAAACAAACAGAAGTTTTGAAGAGTATTTAGTATAGTTTTCACCCAGTTAAATGTTTGTAAAATAACGGGTAAAATAATAATATTTTCTAAAACGCGATTAATCAATACATCTAATGGGGTTTGGAAAGATATTAAGGAGTAATTATGAAGGAACTTGTTGAATATATAGTCAAATCACTCGTAGATAATTCAAAAGAAGTAAATATTTCTATTGATGATTCTGAGATTGGCAAAGTAATAAAAATAAAAGTTGATGATTCAGATAAAGGCAGGATAATTGGCAAGCAAGGCAAAATAATTAAAGCAATAAGACAGGTAGTTGCTGCTGCTGCGACAAAGAAGAATGAAAAATACAGGGTGGAAGTTTTAGAATAACAATGCGAATAGATATTTTAACGCTTTTTCCTCCGCTCTTTGAATCTGTTTTTTCTAAAAGTATAATTAAAAAAGCAATAGAAAAAAAAATAGTAGATGTAAAAATCACCGATATAAGAAAATTTACAACTGATAGACATAAAACTGTTGATGATAAAGCATATGGCGGCGGAGCGGGAATGTTAATGATGGCACCGCCGATTGTTGATGCAATAAAATCCGTAAAACATAAAGGTAAGAGTTGCAGGGTAATATTATTATCGCCACAGGGTAAAGTTTTCAATCAACAAAAAGCAAAAGAACTTGCTAATTTAAAACATATAGTGCTTGTTTGCGGTCACTATGGCGGTGTTGACGAACGGATATTAAAGTTTGTGGATGAAGAAATATCAATCGGTGATTATGTCTTAACAGGCGGTGAAATTCCCGCAATGGTTGTTGTTGATGCTGTAAGCCGGTTGATACCAAATGTAGTAGGTAAAGTCGATTCTGTTGAGAATGATTCACTCTGGGATGGAAAGTTAATAAGTCCAATGTATACCAGACCTTATGACTTTCGAGGTTTAAAAGTACCAAAAATTCTTTTGTCAGGCAATCATAAAGAAATAGAAAAATGGAAAAAAGATAACGCAATTAACAATACAATAAAAAAAAGACCGGAACTATTGAGAATAAAAAATGGAGGGCAAAATGGAAAATCTAATAAGTGTTGTTGAAAATCAGTATGCCAAAAAAGCAAATTCCGAAATCAGGCCGGGTGATTTGGTGAAAGTTCATTACAAAATTATTGAAGGCGATTCGGAGAGAACTCAGGTTTTTGAAGGTACAATTTTAAGAATCAGGGGCGCCGGAAACGGAAAAACCATTACGGTAAGAAAAATTTCTTTTGGAATAGGCGTTGAAAGAGTTTTTATGCTCAATTCGCCTCGTCTTGAGAAAATAGAATTAGTAAAACATAGAAAAGTAAGAAGAAGCCGTTTGTATTATTTAAGAGGACTTTCCGGTAAATCAGCAAGAATGGAAGAACGTGCCGGAAAAGAACAGGTTCAGGAAACAAAGGCACCCGCTGCCGATCAGCCAGCTTAAAATAGTTAAACCGTATATTGGGAAAATGAAAGAGCTATGGGATTTTGATAAATCAATTTGTCCTAATGGTATTTTAGCAGGAATTGATGAGGCTGGCAGAGGTCCGTTAGCAGGACCTGTTGTTTCTGCAGTTGCAATTCTTAAGAAAAATATAATAATTGAAAATCTTAATGATTCTAAAAAGCTTTCCCCGTCGATGCGTCTTTCCGTATACAAACAAATAATAGAAAATTGCATTGAATATCAGGTAGGGATAGTGGAGCATTCTACTATTGACCGCATAAATATTTTAGAGGCTACTAAGCTATCAATGAAAATTGCAGTTGAAAAACTTGTCAGCCAGCCGGAACTGGTTATTATAGACGGCAACCAGCCAATCGATATAAAAACGAAGCAGAAAACCATTATAAGCGGCGATGCGAAAAGTGCGTCTATTGCAGCCGCTTCTGTTATAGCAAAAGTAACCCGCGATTTAATGATGGAAGAATTTGATAAAAAATATCCCAATTATGGTTTTGCAAAACATAAAGGTTATGGGACAAAAAGTCATATTTCGGCAATCAAGAAATTTGGTCCTTGCGAAATTCACAGGAGAAGTTTTGAACCGGTAAAATCATATGACCCAATCAGCTGAGCTCGGAAAATTCGGGGAAGATATTGCGGGGAAATTTCTCGAAAATATCGGATACAAGATAATTGATAAAAATTTTAAAACAAAATTCGGGGAAATAGACATAATAGCGAAAGATAAAAACACTTTTGTATTTATAGAAGTAAAAACAAGAAACAGTGATGAATATGGTGCTCCGCAACTTGCCGTAAATAATTACAAAAAAAAACATTTAATGCTTTCTGCCTTAACCTTTATTAAGAAAAATTCATTATATTCGGATTATCGCTTCGATATAATTGCAATTAATAACTACGAAATAGAACATATAAAAAATGCTTTTGTGTTTTCCGGTTATACCGTATAGTAAAATATATGATTGTTAAAAAAAACAATCATTGCCAGAGCGGTAACGCTTTCAAAATATATGATATTTTTTAAAACAAAACAGGATAAGGGTGTTGAATTATTAAAAAACGGAAGATACGATGATGCTATTCGCATCTTCTCTGAACTTGTTTCCGATAATCCAAAAGATGCCAGGTTGTTATATTATCTTGCCGAGGGTTACTACAAAAAAAATGATATATTTGAAACAAGAGAAAACTTATTTGAATGTTTGGAGCAATTTCCTGACGATGAAATTATCAGGAAAATAACCGGAATAACAAACTTTAAGAAAATATCATCCGATAAATATTATAATTCATGCTTAAATTTTTCATCTGACGGGCAAAAGATAATTTACGTATCCAGAAGGCGTGATACAAACGGAGACGGCTATATAAATTTCCTTGATAATGGCGGTGTCTATGTAGTGGATATTAACGGAAAAAATGAGAAACAGATTGTTGAAGATAAATTTCATAATTCCGATTGCTCTTTTTCGGCAGACGGTAGATATGCATTGTATCTTTCACGGCGTCGTGATACAAACGGAGACGGTAAAATTAATGCAAAGGATTCTGCCGGGATATATCTTTATGATTTAGAAAAAAACGAAGAAGAATTGCTGGTTTCAGACAAGCTGTTTTGCAGGAAGCCGATGTTTACTTATGATAATAAATTGGTTGTATTTTGCAGCTGGCGGCGTATAGGCGGAAATTCCGGTATTTATTCAATAGATATAAAATCAAAAAATATTGCAGAAATTGTTTCTGATTTATATGAAAACACCGCTCCGGTAGTCTCAAATGATAGTAAGTATATTATTTATTCTTCATGGCGGCAGGATACAAACGGAGACGGTAAAATAAATTTCAGGGACGCATCGTCGATATACATTACCGATATATTTCACAGAACCACAAAACAAATCACAGAAGATATGTTTGATAATTCATTCCCGTCTTACTCACCGGATGATAAATATGCATTATTTCTTTCAAAAAGACGGGATACTAACAATGACGGCAAAATTGATTCATTAGATTTCAACGGTATTTATATTTATGATATTTTAAACAAAAAAACAGAAGAAATTGTATCGGATAATGCATATAATAAATATCCGATGTTTACAAATGATAACAAATCAATTGTTTTTCTTGGTTCTACACGCAGAAAATATAATATTAAAAATGTGGAATTGAAAGATATCTATCAGAATAAAGCAATTTTTTTAGTAAATATTAAAAATAGAGAAATAGAAACGCTTACCAGTAACGAATTTTTATCTTCAACATCTCCCCGGGTATCCGGAACCAACAAAATAGCTTATCTATCCTGGAAAAAAAATACACGGCGAGGAATCTTTGTAAGGGATATTTATAAACTGCCTTCAATACCGGAATTAAAAGAAATAGTAAAAGAAAATTTATGAGCCCCGTTAGAGATTAGTTTGTAAGCGTATATACATATTTGGAAATAAAGGAAATATAAAATAAATAAAAGTTTGTTTAAGAGTTACGGAAGCATTAGGAAATGCGTCCTATCTCTAACGGGGTAAATTTTATGCTTTCACAGGTTAATTCAGCATCCGTTTTTGGGATTGACGGCTACGATGTCACCGTTGAAGTTGATATATCAAAAGGTTTCCCGACTTTTAACATAGTCGGGCTCCCCGATACTTCGGTTAAAGAATCAAGAGATAGGGTGGTATCTGCAATAAAAAATTCGGGTTACGATTTTCCGACCAAAAAGGTTACCGTCAATCTTGCTCCGGCAGGAATAAAAAAAGAAGGTGCAATATTCGATTTACCTATTGCAATTGGAGTGCTGATTGCTACGGGTCAGATAAAATCAAATATAAATAAAAAATTCTCGCTTATAGGCGAGCTTTCTCTTGACGGCTCAATAAGAAGAGTCAATGGTGTTCTTCCGATTGCTATTAAATTGCGTGAAGAGAGCTACGACGGTTTAGTTCTTCCTGAAATAAACAAAAACGAAGCGGCAATAGTGGACGGTCTATGCGTTTATCCTGCAAAGAACCTTAAATCGGCAGTTGAAATAATCTCATCAGAAATAACCCCTGAAAATTATAAAATTGATCTAGCGGGACTTTTTTCCGCATCTTCAAATTACGAAGTGGATTTTAAAGATGTAAAGGGCCAGGCGTTCGTAAAAAGAGCGGTTGAAATCGCTTGTGCAGGCGGACATAATATTTTACTAATCGGTTCACCCGGTAGCGGAAAAACAATGCTTACAAAAAGGATACCGACAATCTTGCCTCAGATGTCTTTTGAAGAAGCGATAGAAACTACTAAAATACATTCCATAGCCGGTCTTACTTCTTCACACAATTCAATGATAGCAACCCGTTCATTCAGGTCACCGCATCACACGATATCTGATGTTGCATTAATAGGCGGCGGCTCTTATCCTAAACCCGGTGAAGTTTCGCTTTCACATAACGGTGTTTTATTTTTAGATGAACTGCCAGAATTTCACAGAAATGTCTTAGAAGTATTAAGACAGCCGCTTGAAGACGGTGTTGTAACCGTATCCCGCGCACAGGCATCATTGACATACCCGGCAAGATTTATGCTGGTTGCCGCAATGAATCCCTGCCCGTGCGGCTATTACGGTCATCCGACCAAAGAATGTGCCTGCACGCCATTTGCAATTAAAAAATATATATCCAAAATATCCGGACCGCTAATGGACAGGATTGACTTGCACATAGACGTTCCATCCGTAAAATTTGATGAATTATCTGATACAACTATAATATCCGAATCTTCTGCTGAAATAAGGAAAAGGATTGTAAAAACGAGAAAAAGGCAGAAGGAAAGATTAAAAAAAGAAAAGAACTTATACTGTAACGCCCACATGGAATCAAAACACATAAAAAAATATTGTGAAATAGATGAAGAAAGTAAAAAACTGTTGAAACACGCAATGGAAAAACTTGGTTTTTCTGCACGTGCACATGACAGGATATTAAAAGTTGCGAGAACCATTGCCGACCTGGCAATTTCAAAGAAAATCCAGTCGCAGCATATCGCCGAAGCAATCCAGTATAGAACATTAGACAGAAGCATATAACTGGGTAAACCCCGTTACAAAATGAAGAGTTATAATGATTTTAAAATATAATATAATTAACAAGTAACTTTTACAACATTTTCGTACGGGGTAAGCCCCGTTAGAGATTACTTTTAACTTGTAAATGCATATTTAAAAGTAAATGGGTTGTAAAATACATAGGGATTTATTTAGTAGTCACGGAAGCATTAGGAAATGCTTCCTATCTCGTACGGGGTAAACCACTGTAATATGAATCAGAAAAAAAATATAGATGTTGTTAGTATTAAAAATAGGATATATCTGAGAATAATTATATTATTTTTAATTATTGGATTAGTTATTTTCTTTATGCGGTTAAGTTTTATAATAGTAACGGATAAAAAGAACGGAGAGTATCTTGTAACCGATTATAAATTTATTGAAGATGACTTTTCACATCCTCGACTTAAACTGTTAAGAAGCAGAGAACATCTTGATGAAGTTGTTGCTTCCGGCAAATCACAATTTGAGAAAATAGTTTTATTACGGCATTGGGTTAATCAGCAATGGAAAGCCGGAAAGTATTTTTATTATCCGCCTTTTGACGCAGTCGAAATTCTCGATTTAGCAAGGAAGCATGGGAATTACGGGTTTTGCGCGCAATATGCCGTTGTTTTTTTACAGTCTTGCCAATCGATCGGCCTACATGCAAGATATATAGATCTTATCGGACATTTTGCTACGGCTGTGTGGTCGGATGAATATAATAGATGGGTTGTAATGGACCCTGATAATGATATATATTATGAAAAGGACGGAATTCCTTTAAGAGGCAGGGATTTATGCAGCGCATATTGGAATAAAAAAACAAAAGGAATATATAAGGTTAATTATGACGGTAATAAAACCAAAGTTACAGTAAATGACTTGGTGAATTATAAACTTTATTCAATTATCATGAAAGCTGACCAGTTAAGCGAACCGATAAGTATTCTTTATAAAGGATTAAATAGTAATTTAACATTAAAAAACAATTACCGCGAATATCCTTATATAGGCAATAATGTTCTAAAGATTTTTTTTGGTGAATCCTTAATGTGGAAGGAATTTGATACAAACGAGTCCTTTCGTGACAGAATAATCACTGACGATCCTGATGATTTTAGATATGCTATGAACCAGACGAGAATAAATACTATCAGATATTATCCGGATAAAGGTATAGTGAAAATATTGCTATCAGCCATTAGTTCACCTACATTTAAAACTTTTATAATAAATGCAAATAACAGTGGTTGGCAGGAGCACAAAGAAAAACAAATATTGTATTTAAAACCAGGTTTTAATAAATTTTCTGCGAGGATACTTACTAAATTTGGCTGGCCTGGTACCGAAAGTTATATAAGATATTTTTATAAACCCAATTTTTTTAAATATTTTTTAAATAAAGAAATATGAGCAGGACTGAAAAACAAAGAGCATTTGCATTACTTGAAATATTGATAGCAACTGCTTTGGTTATTTTATTGGCATATTATGCAGTAAAAGTTTATTACAAAAATTCAGCATTGGATAAGCCGACTGAGAAAGCGTTAAAAGAGCAGGGCATAAACGCGGAAGCGGATAATTATTCGGATATGATAAAAGATTCCCAGAAAAAAGTTGATGAGTTCAACAAAAGCACCGAAAATCATCAGAAACAAGCTATTCAGAATAAATAGGTAGCTGTGTAGATTCAAATTGCTAATGCAACAGTCTATGAAATACTTCGTATGGAGTTAAAAAATTTAAAATTTTCCGTGGACGGTCGTTTAACATGTCTTGTGCCTGTTTAATACTTTTATATGAAATTTTCGAGAAATCAGTACCCTTGGGGAAAAACTGGCGAACTAAGTCATTA
>Ga0208246_1000490_pt1 | contig 31876 bp, 28 predicted proteins | sample RifOxyD2_FD_184039 | JGI IMG/M metagenome (GOLD analysis project Ga0208246, IMG submission 184039) | Soil microbial communities from Rifle, Colorado - Rifle Oxygen_injection D2 (SPAdes) | ecosystem: Environmental > Terrestrial > Deep subsurface > Rock core/Sediment | place: Rifle, Colorado... | reverse complement strand
AGTGTCAAGAATGTTGTGTAAATTCTATTTATGTCATTCCTGCGGAAGCAGGAATCTATGTTTTACTAGAGAAATGGATTCTGACTTTCGTCAGAATGACAATTTACACAACTATTTATACACCATCAGATCCTAAAGTTAATTGACAACCGATTATTGCATTGTTATCATAATGTAGCCTGCTGTTTATGTGGGTTCTGTGGATGTAATTCTTGAGCCAATTTTTATATCTTGGGAGCTTACCTTGTGTTTTGACAGCATTAGCATCGTGAGATTTGACCCACCTTTATAAGTGGGGACAAGATTTTCTACTTATTTTTTTATTTGGAGAAAAATAATGACAGTAACAGTAATAGTCGGTACTCAATGGGGCGATGAAGGTAAAGGTAAAATTACAGATATTTTAGCTTCTGATATGGATATGGTGGTCAGATACCAGGGAGGGAATAATGCCGGTCATACTGTTGTCATAGGGGACAAGACCTTTAAACTTCATTTAATCCCTTCAGGCATTTTTTATGACAAAGTTTTGTGTGTTATCGGAAATGGAGTTGTTATTGACCCGTCTGTTATTTTAGATGAAATAGGGTCTTTACAGAATAAAGGATATACAGCTGCTTCTTTAAGAATTTCTTCTCAGGCCCATGTTATATTCCCTTATCACAAAGATTTAGATGCGGCACAAGAAGAAAAACGTGAAGCGGGTCGAATAGGAACAACTTGCAGAGGGATTGGACCATGTTATATTGATAAATACAATAGAAGAGGGATTAGAATTTCTGACCTTTATGATAAAAAGATTTTCAGAGAAAAGCTAGAATGGAACATAAATGAAAAAAGTTTTTTGTTGAATCAATTTTATGGTATGGAAGTTAAATACGACATAGATTCCTTGTTTGAACAATTTTTAACATATGCTGATGCTATAAAAAAATATGTGGTTTCCGATTCTTCATATTTAATAAATGAATATATTGCTACTAAAAAAAGAATTTTAATGGAGGGGGCGCAGGGGATGATGTTAGATGTTGATCACGGGACATATCCTTTTGTAACTTCTTCAAATCCTATATCTGGCGGAGCGTGTACCGGCGCCGGTATTGCGCCTAATTCAATAGATGAAATCTTGGGAGTTGTTAAAGCTTATGTTACTAGAGTTGGGGGTGGGCCTTTCCCTACGGAAATTGAGGGGGGAATAGGAGAGATGCTTCGTGAACGAGGGCATGAGTATGGGGCAACAACCGGCCGCCCAAGGCGTTGTGGCTGGTTTGATGGGGTTGTTATGCGCCATGCCGCGCAAATTAATGGCTTGACCAGTTTGGTAGTTACAAAACTTGATGTTTTGGATTCTTTTGAGTCAATAAAAGTTTGTACGGCTTATAGGTACAAAGGAAAGGAAATTAAGGGATTTCCTTCTGATATTTATAAGTTGAATGAGTGTGAGCCTGTTTATGAAGAAATTTTGGGGTGGAGGGAAGATCTTAGTAAAATTAAAAAATATGAGGAGCTACCTCTTAATGCAAAAAGATACCTTGAAAAACTCTCAGAATTGGCAGCTGCCCCTATATCTATGGTCAGCGTGGGAGCGGAGAGAACGCAAATTATTAGGTTGTAACTTTTATTTTTTATGAAAGAAAAAACAATTATATTGCTCTCTGGCGGCTTGGATTCTACAACAACTTTATATTATGCCAAACAAAAAGGATATGATTGCCACGCTTTAATATTTAATTATGGACAAAGACATGCAAAAGAGATTAAAGCAGCGGTTGAAATTGCTAATTTGGTTCAGGTTCCTTATCAAATTTTAAAAATTGATTTTCCCTGGAAAGGGAGCGCTTTAACAGATTCAAAAATCAAGGTGCCTTCTTTCAAAACTTTTCATAAGAATATAAAAAGCATCCCTGTAACCTATGTGCCAGGGAGAAATACTATTTTTTTAAGTTTTGCTTTATCATATGCTGAAGCGATTAAAGCAAGGTTTATTTTTATAGGAGCAAATGCAATTGATTATTCAGGTTATCCCGATTGCAGACCTGGGTTTTTTAAAGCTTTTCGGAATCTGATTAAAAAGGGAGCCAGAAATAAAGAGATACAGATTAAAACCCCTCTTATAAAAAAAACAAAACCCCAGATATTGAAAATGGCGCTTAAGCTTGGTGTCCCCGTGGATAAAACCTGGTCATGTTACAAAGGCGGGAAAAAAGCTTGCGGGGCGTGCGACAGTTGTTTGTTGCGTAATAAGGCGTTTAACTCCGATTATCATAATCGGGGTTAATGTGTTGGCTTGATTTTTTAGATAGATCTTTTTTGTTGCGATAGTTTTATTTGTTTTTATCTGCTAGAATTTTATCATGGTTTCTTTTTGTACCTTGTCCATATTTTTTACGGGTATCGCAAGCGTGGTTTTAAGTTTTGTTGTTTTGTTGTATGGCAAAGACAAAATTCCAAACAGATACCTTGCCCTTTGTACGTTTGCTATCGGTGTATGGTGTATAGGGCAATTTTTTGGAGCCATTAATTCAAATAAGGATAATGTCCTTTTTTGGACCAGAGTGAATATCGGCGGAGCAATATTTATACCTGTTTTTTACCTTTCTTTTATTTATTCGTTTACCGGTGAGATTAAGGCAAAACGCAAAATAGTCATTACCTTTTTTGCAATTGCTTTTTTGTTTCTTCTTTCAGATTTTACGCGATTTTTTATCGCAGATGTGGGGCCAAGATTTGATTATCCTTTTTATCTGCTGCCAGGCCCTTTTTATTATTTATTTCCTGTATACCTTATTTTTGCCATAAGCCTTGCATTTTCAAACTTAAAGGAATTTGTAAAGAGATCTTCAGGTAACAGAAGGAACCAGACGAAATATCTTTTTTGGGCCTCTGTGCTTGGTTTTGGAGGAGGGATTACAGCTTTTTTCCCTGCGTTTAATATTCCTTTGCCGAGTCTTGCTCACTATTTTGTTCCTTTATATGTGGCTATTACGGTTTATGCCATTTTAAAGCACAATCTTCTTGATATACGAATTCTTGTGAGGACAGGACTTACTTATTCTGTCATGACCCTTTTATTTTCCGGTTTTTATATTTTACTTTTAATAATGTTTTCAAAGTTTTTTCAGGAAATTACGGGATGGAATTCTATCTATGTGACGGCAGTTCTTGTTTTTGTTTTTATCTCTTTATTTGAGCCAATACGCAGAATAGTGCAAAATGCTTTAGACAGGCTTTTTTTTCACCAGAAATATGAATATGCAAGGACAATTAAAGATCTTTCCGATGCTGCAGTTTCTATTTTTAATAAAGAGGAGTTATTAAATAAAGTTACTGAGACTATAAAAAGCACCATGAAGGTATCTTCTGTGGAAATTTCAAGCAAAGATGAAGAAATTTCCGGATTTGATTTGAGCCTTCCAATGAAAGCAAACGGAAGAATTGTGGGAAGATTAAATCTAGGGCATAAAATGTCAGGAGAGATGTTTTCCAAAGAAGATATTGATCTTCTTTCGACTCTTGCGAACCAGGTAGCTATTTCAATTGAAAATTCAAATTTGCACCAGCAAATTTTGCATAGCGACAAGCTGGCAGCTCTTGGGACAATGGCTGCGGGATTGGCGCATGAAATAAAAAATCCTTTGGCTTCTATGAAAGGGATGACTCAGGTGTTGCCGGAGAACATTTTGGATAAAGAATTTATTGATAAATATTTGGATATTATTCCAAGGCAGATAGACAGAATTAATTCTATTGTTGAAAAACTTATGAAGGTTGCAAAATCAAAAGATATATCAAAGGAAGATGTTGATTTGAAGGATGTTTTATCTGAAATAATAAAGCTTGTGGAAAACAATTGTGAAAAGAGAAATATTTTATTGCATTTGGATGTTTGCAGTCTAATAGTCGAAGGGAATAGGGAACAGTTAATGCAGGCATTTATGAATTTGGTGCTAAATGCTCTGGATGCAATGCAATATGGAGGAGATCTTTTTATAAAGACGAAGTTTGAGGGGGAAAAGGGATTAATTGTTGTTTCTGATACTGGTGAGGGGATATCGAAAGAGAATTTAGGAAAAATTTTCGATCCTTTTTTTACTACCAAGGAGAATGGAACCGGCATGGGACTTGCCATTTTTTATCGTATAATTACCGAACATAATGGCATAGTCAAGGTTGAGTCTGAGAAGGGAAAGGGGACAACATTTAAAATATGGCTTTATATAAAACAAAAGGGATAGTATTAAAAACACGCCCTTTTGAGGAAACTGCAAAAATTGTAACTTTTTTTACAAAAGACTTTGGGAAGATTAATGCAATAGCAAAAGGAGCCAAAAGGCCAAATTCAAAGTTTGGCGGAAGGCTTGAACCTCTTACGTTGTTAGACCTCTCTGTTGCTAAAGGAAGGAATCTTGATATTTTAAGTCAGAGTGAGACTATTCAAAATTATCAGGAAGTTAGAAACAGCCATGATAAGTTAATGCTAGCTTTTTATTTTGTTAAAATAATATTAAAAGCTTCTGATGAATATCAGCCAAACCCGAATCTTTTTAAATTGCTTTTTTATTCTCTTGAAAAACTGAGGTTGAGCGAAAACATAGGCGGCTTAGACACATATTTTGAAGTCAATTTTTTAAGGGTTGAAGGTCTCTTCCGTCCGCAAGTCCAACCTGATATACTGATAGGTGAACATTTAGGAGAAGATATAAGGTTATGGAAAAGATAACTTCCGAAAAAAATTCTTCGCGGTTTAGCGCGGTCTTTTCAAATGTCGGATTTTTGTTGCTTTGGCTTGGGCAGCTTACTTCTCAACTTGCTGACAGGATCTTTGTGTATGTTCTAATGATAATAGCTTATCAATTAACCCACTCGAATCTTGGGGTTTCACTTCCTCTCTTAGCCTTTGGGATACCATCTGTTATTGTATCTCCGTGGGCTGGAGTTTTTGTCGACAAATTAGATAGAAAATGGATAATGGTATTAACTGATATAATGAGAGGTTTGTTAATTCTTCTTATTATACCCTTACTTACCAAATCTATAGCTTTAATTTTTTTGGCTACTTTACTTATTTATAGCGCCGCGCAATTTTTCGCTCCGGCTGAAACAGCCTCTATTCCTGAGCTTGTTGAGAGAAAACATCTGATAATTGCGAATTCTCTTTTTATGTTGACTTGGATGGCTTCTTCTGTGGTTGGTTTTGGTTTGGGCGCGCCGATGGTAAACTTACTGGCTGAAAAGGGGACACTTGTTGCTGCTTCTGTCTGTTATTTTATTTCTGCTGTCTCCATAATACTGATTCCTTTAAAAGAGAGAAAGGCTCCTAAAATTGAAAAACACGTTTTTGAAGATTTAAAGTTTGTTTTTGAGTTTATTAAGAGAAATGTTGTGATTAGGTATTCGTTATATAAGCTTTTTGTTGCCGCAATGGCGATTTCTACTCTTTCTGTTCTTTCTATATCTTATGCGACAGATATTTTAAAAATAGGGGAGAGGAATTTTGGTTATTTGATTATTGCGGTGGGGGTGGGGATGGGGATTGGTATGTGGTCTCTTTCGTATCTTTCTGAATGGATTAAAAAAGGGACAATAGTTGTTGCAAGTTTCCTGGTCTCTGGAGCTGCTCTTATTTTGCTTTCAAGAACGTATGATTTATTATTTGCATTGTTTTTGATAGTTATTCTTGGTTTAACAAATATTTATATAACATCATCTATTCAAACTATTTTACAGCACAATATTCCTCGCCAAATTAGAGGGAGAGTTTTTGGCGTACAAAATATGCTTATTAATTCCGCTTTTACGCTCCCTGTTATATTTTTTGGTATGATTGCAGATCTTTTTGGAATTTTATTCGCGATGGAATTGCTTGGTATTGTTGTTTTGCTCATGGGGGTGGCCGGCCTCTTTTTGCCTAAGTTTAAGACTATATAACAAAAAAGCCCGAACAGGCTCGGGCTCTTTTATTCTTCAAACTAACGGGCTAATATTTTCTACATATATATCGTGCAATTTTATTTGAAATTTCACGATAAAACTACTGTAAATGGCACAAGTAAGTTTTAATAAAATAACATCTGTTGTCGCGTCTCGTATAGGTCGGGTTTTAACTGGAGACATTCACACCAGAAATCCTAAAACTCAGAGGGTTTTATTCTCCAGAGTTATAGCGCCTGTACTGGCGGGAGAGATAACTTTATCTCCCGTAAAAAATCTAGCTGTTGATATTTTTACAAAGGCAAGAAGAACCAGATTTTTTATTTTGGTAGCTGACGAGATTTGTTATCGTTTTAACAGGGAGGCAATGAGCTTTGGTTCTTTTTCGGGATCAAAAAAAAGAGAATTTGTTGAAGCCGCGAAATTTATTAGACGGTTAGAGCATGTAGAAGCTTTTTTATGTGGAGATGATGATTTAGATGTTGATAGAAATCTTATGGCAGTCTTGCAGCATGAGAAAGAACCTCCTGAATCTCAGGATAAAAAAATAACTTTACATGAACAAGCTATTTTAGATTTTAACTCTGTAACAGCTAAAAGAAGAAGAATGCTTCTTGCTGATTTTTCTTTAATAGGAGATCGATTAGACAAAACAGTTAATGCATTAGCAGTTGCAGAGAAAAAAGCAGAGGCATTATTATTGACCGAGAGGTATTTTGATTTGGTGTTAAAAACAGGAAGAAGAACTTTAATAATTAAAGCTGCGAAAGGTTTTGCCTCTTTGGGGGATAAAGATAGGGCTATTGCAATAATTCAAAGCTATGGAACAAAAGAGGCAACCATGAAAAGATTTTTTGATTTTATTGAAATCGCAAAGGTTGCCGTTAATTGTAAAAAAACTGAAACTGCGATAGCAATAACAGAAGCAGGCTTGCCGTTTTTTATTTCCTCTAGACCGAGCGGATGTTTTCCTTATGTTATAGGGAAGATAGCTTATCTTGGGAATATTAAGAAAGCTCTGGAATATGCTTCTTTGATAAGAAATCATGGAGAAATAGCTTATCTATTTTCGGAAATCTCGGGGGCCTATGTTTTACAGGGAGAAACAGAAAAGGCAAAAGAGATTATTGAAAGGGCATACAAAGCTGCAATGAAGCTTCATAATATTGATAGCGTTGTTAGAGTTTTAATTTCTATTGCTGGACATTATTTTAATATGGGCGATGAGAATAAAGCAAAAGAAATTATAGGTGATTGTATTCGTAGAATTATTCTGGAAGATCCTTCAACTTGTTGGAAAATTGATTTATTCTCAAGAGTTGGAGAGGGTGCTGTTGATTTTGGCATGAATGATATCTCCTTTGCCGTGGCTGAAGCGGCTTTTGCGAGTGCAAAATATTTCGAAGATCTATTAAATGTTGCTAAACTTTCTGAAAAACTGGGGGTATTTGATGTAGCTTACAGAAGTTTAGAGGCGGGCTATAACCTTTTGATTAGAGAAGATGATTTTTTTAAAATGATACGATATCTAAAAATAGCCGAAGGATTAATTCAAATTGATCCGCAGATAGCGTCAGAAAGAAGAATTCAATTGGTTCGGTTAAAAGCAGAAGAAAAATTTATTTTGGATTTAAACAGCCCGAGCGAAGAAATAAGACAATGTGCTATCAAGGGCTATCAAGATATAAGAACACAAGACCCTCGTATAAAAGGGCCGCTTGCAAAGATGGTTTTTGAAACCCATTCATGGAAAGATGCTCTTAATATCCTTACAAATGTTGGCCGAGATTTTGTTGATAGCGCTCTTTTTGAATTTTTAAAAGTAAGAAGCGATATAGTTTCTGATGGGCGTTTATTTCAGCTCCGATCAGATTCCAGCGTGCGATGGTTACCCAATACTTATCCAGAACTTGAAAAAATTAAAGAAGGGCGGCTGGAAAGGGCGAAATCAGATGTATCCGCGTATGAAAGGGTTTTTCATAATGATTATTTTACTTTTGCGGAACAAGATTCTATCTATTGTTGCTGGGGAGAAAAAAGAGATCTTTCAGAGCAGGAGGCGATGGCTCATTCTGCTGCGGAGTATTATTTAAAAGAGAGAGCAAGGGATATGTTATTTAATGAGAATCTTTGTCTTCATGAAGAGCCAACCTCCCTGGCTGTTTTAGAAATGGTTTTAAGAAATCCCTGGGCCTTAGAATTTTTGGGATCATTAACTCTTGAAAAACTTGATGAAGAAAAAATTAGTGCCATAGCTCGTTTTTTAGGACTTAATGATGATCAAGAAGAAAAATTTCTTAAAGTATACCGCGAAGAACGGGAAGCTAAAGGAGAAGCATTTACAACTCTTTTTAATATGTCGCGCGCTTTTTCTTCTTCGGCACGGATTGCTTTTCCTCGCGCTTTTGAAACAATATATGATTTGATGCAAATTTCAGAGAAAGCAAAACTAAAAGTGCCAGGATTGATCGATCAGGCGATTAAAGCGATTCCAGAAAAAAAAGATTTAGCTCATATTACCGCCAAATACAGAGCAATACCTTTAGATGTAATCTGTTTTGCTATCTGTTATGTTAATGGAATGTCATTTGACAGTATTTTAAGCAATTTTAATACCGTCTTTTCCGCAAAAAACATTAAAGATAGTAGAAATAATAAGTTATCAATCAGGAATGCCCTTGTAAAGATCTATCTTTCGGAATCTAAGTTAAACATTGCGGCTGTTATCGATCTTTTGCTACTTGTTGAAAATGGGTTCGGAAAATCAGATCAGAAGGCTTTTGTAGAAGCATTAAGGTATATAGAAAGCTTGGGGGTATTTGGTGATTTGATAGCTACAGTTGAAGAGACTGTCAGTCAGGGATAAATAAAAGGAGTATATATTATGCCGGGTTTTGGAATGAATTTGAACTCGAGCTTAAGATTAAGCTTAAGCTTAAGACTGGAACTTACACTTCCTCAACAAGAAGTTTTTGATCATGCAGAAGCCGCAAAAAAAAGGCTTGAAATTCCTTATACAGATGTTAGGGCCTCAAACACCATTTCTGTCTATAAAGAACGTTTGGCCGCGCGCATGAATGATGTGGGATCGACTTTGCTTGGCATTCCGATTTCGGAGGAAATGTTTACTAGACCCAATTTTATGGAATTAATTAGAATTTTTTTAACTCTTCAGGCCGCATGGAGAGAGTCAAACGATAAAGGGATAGAATTGTTAAAGTTGGGATTTAAACATTATTTAGAGCAAGGTAATATTAAAAGCTTAAAATATGGAGGAACAAAAGAGACTTTAGCGCAGCAAAAAATGGCAAAGGTTTTAATTGAGGAGCGAATGCCTGGTTGTGCAGAAGTATATTTAGCAGCCTGGAAGTCAGATATTGAAATGCCTTCATTTTGGACAACTGACACCCTGTATGATTGGCTTTCTATGGGGAAAGTTTGCGGAGGGTCTTGTCAAAGTTTTGATGGAAGCCCTTATTGGAATAAATCTTTAGGCGGCCCTGTTTTTGCTTTGGATAAACTTGCGTTTGTGGGTGAAAACAAAACAAAAAGATGTAGAACCCTGCTTGTTCCTACTGGTGTTAAAGTAAATGGCAGGCTAGGATGGGACGTTGTTGTTCCATCGGTTTATACCGCTGCGGCAAGCCAAAATGATATAGCAAAAATTATAGAGGGGGCGCTTTATGCTGCCGGAATTTATGGCTGCAGACATGTAATATTTCTTGATGATTGTTTTGCTAGATTTTTAGGGATTGATTTAGAAAAGATTTACGAAGAAATAAAAGACAGGCACATAGTTGTCGAAATAAAAAACAATGCAGGTGAAGTTGTAAGGAGAGAAAAGATTATTCCCCGAGAAGTTACTGATAAGGATTGTCTTGTTTATGCGATGAAAGGGCCTAATCGGTATAAATATTGGGATAACTCAGGTGGTATTATTGATTTTAAGGATGCAAGAAAAAGTAGAATAAATGGCGTTGAAGTTTCTGTAAAAAAATTATCGGCTCGCGGAAAGGTGATAAAATTTGACAGGGAAGTTGCAAGCGATTGATAAGTGTTTTCTGGCCTGATCTGGAGATTGATTTATCTACTGAGATTTTAATAACCTCGGATAAATATCCTTTAACATATAAATAATTTTCTGCCGCGTGATAATTCTATTTGGTTTTAAAAAACGTGTTATAATTCATAAATAATGCGAACCTTAGGAATCGATCCAGGCACAGCGACGCTGGGATTTGGTTTTGTTGAAGAAACAAAAAATGGATCAGCTGAGCTTGTCCATTACGGATGCATAAAGACTTCAAAGATGTTTTCGGCTCACGAACGATTATTTAAAATCCATTCTGAACTTCAGGCTTTGATTAAAGAATTTGAGCCTGATTATGTTGCGGTTGAAAAGCTCTTTTTTTGCAGCAATAGTAAAACAGCCATTTCTGTGGGAGAGGCGAGAGGTGTTGTTTTGCTTTCTGCAGCGCAAGCAGGTCTTTATATTGCGGAGTATACCCCTCTTCAAGTAAAATTAGCAGTTACAGGGTATGGTAAAGCTGATAAACGCCAGGTGGGACTTATGATGATGAGGTTATTAAAGTTAACCAGATGATGTTACCGACGCGTTGGCTGTCGCTGTTTGTCATTTGCATTCAAGAAAATTAGCGGAAAAGAATGGATAATTTAGATTAAGCGGGTGTTTTATGATTTCTCATATTTCCGGCATATTGGAACAGGTGGAAAACAATCTTATAATTATTGATGTTAACGGGATAGGGTATAAAATCTTTGTTCCGATATCACTTTTAAATTCTATCGGAACTTCCGGCGACAAGGTTAAGATTTTTACTACGCTGCTTGTCAGAGAAGACTCAATCTCTCTTTACGGGTTTAAAACCAAAGAAGAGAAAAATCTTTTTAATTCTTTACTTAATGTCAGCGGTATCGGGCCTAAGAGCGCTTTGGGGCTTATTTCTGCTTTATCTGTGAATAAACTTGTTTCTGCCATAGCAAGTGGCGATGTAGATGTTTTATCCTCGGTTTCTGGCGTGGGGAAGAAGACTGCTCAGAGGATAGTTGTTGAGCTAAAGGACAAAATGGGGAAGATCTATGGAATTAAGCCGTCAGAGCTGGCTGTTGGGGTTCCAGGGGAGAGTAGTTTGATATCTGATGCTATTTCAGCTCTTATGACATTGGGGTATTTACCAAAAGAGGCTAGGGATCTTCTTTTAAAACGGGATTTATCCGGCGCTAACAATATTGAGGATGTTATAAAAATCGCCCTTAAAAATTCAGCTTAACTCCGATTGTTCCCCCGATTATCCTAATCGGGGTTAATTTATTTAATTATACTGAATTATGGAGAAATCAACTTGCAAACATTAGCTAAAACAATTCGATTGAAGAGTGGGTATTGGTTGAAAAATGTCAATTTATTTGAAACACCTGCTGATTTTATAAAAGAATCAGGCTCTTTGCCTCCTTGCACAATAGCGCTTACAAAATATCCTGCTACCTTACGAGATATAACAGTTTTAAGGGAAGTCGCGCCAAAATACGAAACTGGAGTTTTTTATGCTGATCCCCTTTCGTGCTTCTGGGTTAGAGGATTTGATCTTAATGTAGATATTCCCCCGCCGTTGCGATCGACTGGGAAGCTGCGGCAGTTAATGGTTCATAGTCACCCGTTTGTATCAGATATATCTTTTCCTTTGTGTTTTCCAGCTATTGGTGATTTAGATGCTGTATTAGGAGGAACACCTAATGGCTTAATTGGAAAGGACGGAATTACCAAATTTGGATTATTCCCTTTGGACACAAGAGGAGAACCTTATAGAGATGTCATTCTTTTCTCTAAAAGTGTCAATTTTAGAGGAATATTTAGGCCGGGTCAAAATTATAGAGAATTTTCCCCCTTTTGCAATTTTGAGGATTTCCCTTGTATAATGTTTTTTTTAAATCGAGGAATTGCTATGTGGGTGTTGTCTTATCGTCAAGTAGAAAAATTGTCTCCCGATATGCTTCTATATGATTTTTTTAACATGGAATGGGTTTTGCTGGATGGAATATCAGCGAGAGCACACAAATTTTATGAGTTTCTTACTAAAGAAAAGCATGATATTGGAAAAGAAGAAGACTCTCTTTTTAAACTTAGAACTTATGATTATTGCTAGCGCTTAACCATTCCATTCTTCTAGTAGCCTGCTGTATTTCTTCTTCTACATCTTTCTTCCTATTTATTAGCGCGGTCGTTGCAGCTTTTATTGTTTTGAGAGAGAGCTCATTTGCAATAGTTATAGGTAAAGAGCCAGCAAATAAAAAGAGGATTGTTTTTACTGATGCTGTTTCTCCTATAGGATTAATGTTGTTCCAAACCAAAAGAAGACTAGCCCATCCAAAAAAAGAAATTGGTAGTTTCGGATGAAGATCTTCAAAAAAGCGTTCAGAAAAAGAAGCAGCTTTTACCCATGAGTCCAGTTTGGACGCAAGTATTGTTTTTCTTGCTATTTCGATCTTTGGGTCGAATCCATTTAAGAGGGATGTCTTTTTTAACTCATTCCATTTTCTCGCAAGATTTCTGTATCCTTCTGTATCATATGGATTCCCTTTTAATCTTGTGAATATTGGATTTACAATATTACTTGTCATGATTTTTCCAAAAACTGTTGCGGTTTTATCTGCGGAAGCCTTTATGCAATCGGGTGTTTTTCTCATTAAAAAAGCCAGCAGTTTTATTTTGCTAGTATACATTGTTATATTTATATCCATTGTTTTTTTCTCCTATTTTTTTTCCTGTGTGATTTTATATCGGGGGAAAAAAGTTGAAATTTCAGTATTTCTTGATAGTTTCTCCATGTTAACCCGATTATTCTCCCCGATTAAGATAATCGGGGTTCACGTCAGAATCAATAACCAACAAATTGTCAAATATTTACCCCGATTATTCATACCTGGGAAAAGTTTCAACACTCTGCTAGAATTCTGTTCGTCTATAAATAATCGGGGTTTACTCGAGATGAATAATCGGGCTTAAATTGACAATCCTTTCCAAAATAAAGTATAATTTAAATTGTTGTGTCTATAATAGTTGATATTACGCCACTTTTGGAAAAGGTGGGCAAAAGTTTTCATATTGATGAATCGGATACTGTCTCTTATCCTGAAGACAATCTTGTTTTAGTCTCCCCGATAAGATTTGAAGGGGATTTGATTAACACAGGCAGTTCTATTGTTTTAAAAGGGAAAGCTTGTGGTGTGACAAGATTAAGCTGTGCCAGATGTTTGAAGGAGTTTGATTCCCCTTTTGACATTCCTATAAAAGAATCATACATTATAGGTGGCGGGCTTATTCCGGACAAAAAGGAGTTTGAACTAAAAGAGGAGGATTTTGCTTTTCAGATAGAGGAGGATAACAAGCTTAATTTATCCGAGATCATAAGGCAAAATCTTATAACTTTTATCCCTATTAAGCCTTTATGTAGTGAAAAATGCGGGTTAGAGTAAATAATTGATTTAGAGATTTGAAAAGGAGGAATATATACAATGCCTGTACCAAAGAAAAGACATTCAAGATCGAGGCAAGGAAAGAGAAGGGCTGAATCTTTTAGGGCGACGCTCCCTAATTTAGCTAAATGTCCTTCTTGCGGAGAGCCAGTTCTTCCTCATAATGCCTGTTTGTCTTGTGGCACCTATAAGGGAAGAGCAGTTATTAAAATAAAACAACCGAAGAAAAAGGGGAAGGAGTAGTCTTAGGCAGTGGTTAAAATTGCGGTTGATGCAATGGGCGGAGATTTTGCTCCTTTAGAGATAGTAAAAGGGGCGATCTTAGCTTCCAATGAATTTCCTGACATAGAGATAACTCTAGTGGGGAAAAGCGACTTGCTTAATAATTTATTAAAAAAATTATCTGCGGGCGCAAACATATCTATAAAAAATGCTTCTCAGTTAATTGGGATGGACGAAGCTCCTGTATCTGCAGTTAGGGAAAAAAAAGATGCTTCCATAAATATTTCTTTAGAACTTTTAAAGGATAAAAATGTCGAAGCTGTTGTTTCTGCAGGGAATACCGGAGCTTTTATGGCTTCTGCCCTGTTTAAACTCGGGAGAATAAAAGGGATAGAACGTCCCGCCATTGCGACTGTTTTTCCTACGGGAAATTCAAGAGTTCTGCTTTTGGATATGGGCGCTAATGTTGACAACAAACCCAAACATCTTCAGCAATTTGGACAAATGGGAAGTTTGTACGCAAAGTATGTAATGCACGTTAAAAAACCGAGAGTTGCTATTTTGAATATTGGAGAGGAAAAAGAGAAGGGGAATGAATTGACCCAGGAAACATGGGGACTCCTTTCAAAAACCCCAAATATAAATTTTATAGGAAATGTTGAAAGCAAGGAAATTTTAAGCGGAAATGTGGATGTTGTTGTATGTGACGGTTTTGTCGGGAATTTGATTCTAAAGTTTTCTGAAAGTGTTGCTTACAAGATAATGGATATATTTAAAAAAGAGATTTCAAAAAGTTTTATTGCTAAAATAGGGGCTTTCTTAATGTTTCCTGTTTTTAAAGAGCTTAAAAAACAGATAGATTACGATGAATATGGCGGCGCACAACTTTTGGGAATTAATGGTGTGTGTGTAAAAGCCCATGGCAGAGCCAAAGCTAAGGCCATAAAAAATGCAATTAGAGTTGCCTATGAATCGATAAAAGGAGATATTGTCGGTTGTATTCAAAAAGAAGAGAGCAGATAGTTTTGGACTAAAGCTTTTTTTGTAAGACCCCTCGGTATGTTTTTTTTCTTCTCTAATATTTTATCAAGATTAATTCCAGCTTTCCTGCCGGCCCTGACTGCCGTCAGGCAGGCGACAGGCACGGCGCTAAGATGACAAATTACAAAAATTGGCATTATGCAACAGTGCCATAATAACAAATCCTAGAAAACCGTCCCGATTATCCTAATCGGGATTCAGTCGCAGGGTTCCTCAACCCAAATAAGCATTTTACAACGGGCCCAGTATATGGGCTTGTTGCATAATAGCGGTTTTTGCAATTTGTCATCCCCGCGAAAGCGGGGATCCATCTTGTTTTCTGAGAAATAGATTCCCGTTTTCACGGGAATGACCATTATGCAACAGACCCTATATAAGTATTTCTGTTGAAATTTATGTTTTCTTCTTTCGAAGATAAGTAGTTAGAAGATTTTCAAGGAGGTTTATTATTTATGAGTCAATTTGAAGTTAAGGGAAAAAAAGTTTTACGCGATTGGGTGCGTAGTCAACCTGATGGCGCTCGTGATTTAAACAGGCGATTGGTTGATGTGAGAGATGATCTGAAGAGAGGGTCTAATCGTTTAGTCAAGGGACTTAAAGGTGTAGCATCTTTTTGTCGTCAAGAGGTAAGATTTCCTGGTTTGAAAATAGAAGTTGTAAATCCAAGCCGTTCCTATGAGCCTATGAATAGACTTTTTGTTCCTAGTATAGGGCTGGGAAAATCAGGGGAAACCCTTGAGGCTTTTTTAAAAAGTGGTGCGGATGGGGTACATAGATTAACAGCACGGGTTGAGAGTCCGATTGACAAAGCCTCTAATTTTTTAAGATTTGGCAGAGTAGATTTTCGCTTGGATTGTTCTCCTTATGGTAATTTAAGAAACCTGGCTATTTCAACTTCGAGTCAGTTTTATGATGCTAATCTTTGCGAGTTGTTAAAAGTGGTTACATCGGATGAAATTGAGAAATTTATTATAGGAATGATTAGAACAAGGGATCGTTTTGGCGATGTATCTTCAATTTCAATAAGAAAATCTGTGAGGAAAGAAGAATTATCTGAAAGTCGTTTGGTAGAACTAGCGAATTTTTTAAGATTCTTAGAGTTAGACAGAAAAAAAACTTGGGAATATAAAGATAGCCTTTCTAAACACTACTATGATGATAACTTAGATTTGGATTGTAAGTATGACGAATATACTGGAATATCTTCTTTTATTTTTCCAAGAAATGTTAGATCCTTAACTCGTGAAAGGTTACTTCATTGCATGCAGCCTGTAGATATTGTTGATGAAACTTCCACAAAAAATGGATATGAGTGGAGAATCCTAGCCGCAGATTTGAGTTTTAAAATTTTAGAGGAGAAGGGATTGCTTAGAAAATAAGTTTTTTTGCTTAGTTATATTTAACCCCGATTAGGATAATCGGGGTTAAGAACCCCGCATAATTGGTGCGGGGTTTTTGTTTTTGCAGGCTTTTTTTCACCCCGATTAGGATAATTGGGCTTTTTATATATGAACCCTGATTATTCATAGCTCGAGGAATGTTTGACAATTTGTTAGTTATTGATTCTGGGATGAATAATCGGGGTGAAATTTAACTTGTTTATTGAAGATAATCAACTATAGGGAAATTGATTTTTGTTGCTTGGTATCTTTTTTATTGGGTTTTTATAAACAGGAGGAAGATTTTATGGTTGGGTTTAATACCGTGTCTAATATTGGGTGGAAAGTTAGGCGGGTTGTCGATAGGTTTGAATCAGGATGTGTAAGTGTCGCTGGATATTCGATAAAAGCTGCAGATATATTAAGGTCTGGCGTTAGAGTGTCAGGACCCAAGATTTCGTTGTATTCTAAAGGGGGACGATGGGCTGAGAAAAGCATAGAATCTTTCGCTTTTCATATAAGGCCGGGTCGTTTAAGTGAAAAGATTTCTAGGAGATTAGACAGAGTTTCACTTTTTCTTGAAAGTAGCGAAGAACATACTCTTGATTCAGGCGGGTTTAATAACTTAATAAAAGGGACAAGAGCTAAACTAAATGCACTGCACTTTGGCAGAGAAGATTTTAGTTTGATGGTTTTAGGTAGTTTTTGGACATCTATTAAAGAGGCACAGTCACCTGTTTGGATAGAAGATGGGATAGAGCCTGGAGATATTATGCGTTTTATCAGCCATCTCCTTAAAGAAAGAGGGATGTTTGGTTCGGTGTGCGAGGTGAAAATTAAAGGAGAGGTTGCTTTTCGTGATATATTTTATGCAAATGAAAAGTTGTTGGCGCAGATGAATATTCGGAGGGAAGATTGGAGGCATGAACGTTGGTATGTATTATCTTTGCTTAAGCCTTCTTTCTTAGAGGAATGGTTTTTTAAGCTCATTTCTGAAAGTTTGCCTGCGAAAGATTTTATAATAGAGACTCCAACTGAGAATGGACCTAAATGGGAAATTTTACGCGATGATTTGTTTCAAGAGATTTTGAGATGGAAAAACCAGCAGAATTAAGATAAAGGAACTGATTTCAGGCCCCGATTATCATCATAATTGGGGTTAAAAGGTAGAGTTCTTCCTATGGGCTGATGTCGCAGGATCTGTTTAAATGTTGTATTATAAAGTTATTATATATGTTTATTGAAAGGAATTCACCCCGATTAGGATAATCGGGATGAATAATCGGGGTTAATATGAAAAATGAAATAATTGACAATCAGGAATTTGTTTTTGGCAGAAATCCAGTTTTAGAAGCGTTGAAATCTGGCCAATCTATAAATAAAATCCTTATTGCAAAGGGGCTTCATGGAATAGAAAAAATTATTGATTATGCCAGACAAAAAAAGGTTTTGTTCCAGTTTGTTGAAAGAAGCGCGATTGATAAGGTTTGCAGGGAGAATAATCATCAGGGTGTTTTGGCTTATATCTCTCCTAAAAGGTATGTTGAAGTAGAAGAAATCTTAGCTGTCGCGGAGGCAAAAGGTGAGCCTCCTTTTATACTTTTATTGGATAGCATTGAAGACCCTCATAATTTGGGGGCGATATTAAGGACTGCTGATGCTGCGGGTGTTCACGGTGTTATCATTCCCAAAAGGAGGTCTGTCCCTTTAACAAGTACCGTTACCAAAGCATCATCTGGCGCTGTTTTTTATGTTCCGGTTGCACGTGTGAGCAACTTAAATGATGCTATTTATAAATTAAAAGATAATAGAGTTTGGATTGTGGGGCTTGATAGTTTAGCAGAACAGGAATTTACCAAGGCTGATTTAAAGCTCTCTTTGGGGCTAGTTGTAGGGAGTGAGGGGAAAGGATTGTCCAGGCTTGTTAGAGAAAATTGTGATTTCTTAGTTAAGGTTCCCATGAAAGGCGAGATTTCTTCATTGAATGCTTCTGTTTCCGCCGCGATTGCCATGTATGAGGTTGTAAGACAGAGATGGGGCTAGGGGGCAGGAATAATCGGGGTAAATCTTACGGTAATAAAGCTGCAATTTAATCCTATTTTGTCCGATATATAAAAAGGACATTAACCCCGATCGTCATAAATTTCGGGGTTGATTTCTGAGTTCTCCGTGAACCCCGATTATGATAATCGGGGTGAATAATCGGGATTAATATGACAGGAATATCAGTAATAAAAGGCTTCGGCCATCCTAACTCAATGAGAGATTTACCTGTTAAGAGAATTATAAGATTTGATTCTTCTCATGATTTAGGCGAACAAATATCAGGGATAGTCTCTTCACTTCGTTTCCCACAAATTGTATGTGTAGGAGAATTTCATAGTCCTTATACATTAGATGATAATCATCCAGTATATTTATTTAAACAATTGCTTTCTTGTTTTTTCCCGTTTTCTTTTGACACTAAAAAGACCTTGGTATATGAAGGTGTCCCTTACGGGGTTTTATTGAATAGATCGGTTATTGAAGGACTTGGTAAGTTACCATTACCCCAGCCTCTGCGTGATTATTTCCCGGAAATTGTTTCCCAAAGAATGGTGTTGTTAAGAAATATTGAAAGCATTGAAAAGATAGCAAAACATTTAAACTCGGCATTTATCGGGGCGTTTTCTCCTTTAAGTTTAATGGAATTTTTAAAAATATGTTATGAAGGAAACTTTACTTTGCCTGGAGTATTTCCATGCACTCCTCTTGGCAATGAACCCCGATTAGAAAATCGGAGTGAACAAGAAAACTCTACCCCCGAACTAATAGCTAGAAATTTCCTCAAGGTTATACGTGAGCGTGTAATTAATGGAGATCCGGTATTAACATATAGCGGGCTTGCTCATACGATTACCGATCCTCCAACCATAGAAGATCTGGAAAAAATGGAATTAGAAGATATTCATGTGCAATCCTTTACTTCTCTGTTATTGGATGAATTTCGAGATCAAGTGGTTGTTTTTGATCTGCTTTCACCGGGCCAAATTAAAAGCAATTTATATGAAAGGAGTTTTTATCGTTGTTTTCCACAATACAATTTTGTGAATTTTTTGGCAGCTGAAAAATATGGGTCTATTGTAGAATGGGGAAGAAATCAATATTCAATTATATTTCCATCTGGTGAAGGGAATTGTCTTTTAAACCCAGAACCTTTTAGAGTTGGTGGGAGGTATACTAGTTTTAGTGTTACGCCAGAAGATAGATTGTCTTCTCCTCTTGGAGATGCCTTTATTGATCTATGTAAAAGATCTATGCCTGAAGGCGACTCTATCCCTCCTCCGGGTATGTTTTTTCCTCCGGTATCGGAGATTTCATTACATAAGGGAACTGATCAATGGCATAGCTTTAATCTTCTAATAGAATTAATTGATGGAACGGCAATTGCGATAAGCAGCAGCGGCTTTGATAAGATATCGTTGTATGCTTTTTGTGACAAGGGACAAAAAAAACTTTCTTGGGCAGATTGTTTGTCTGAAGAAGTTAGAATTATTTTGGAAGGAGGAGGTCACGGTTTTTTTGATATTGGTAAAACAAGACTTTATTATGATTCAAAAAAACCAGGATATAGATATTACAAAATAGGGGAATTAGGTGATTTAGAACGTTTTGCATGGGAAAAAATGTTAGTTGAAGGAGAAAAAGAGATTTATTCGTTATTCCTAGAAAGAATGGATGTAGGTAGAGATGATTCTGGGCCAGAGGATAAGGCAAAAAGAGATCTATTCTTTGGTAGATGGTATGACAAAATTTGGGATTTAACGGAACAAATAGTAAGTTTATCTGGTTCACAAGTAAAAGCTTTTCATGTTAACATTCCATCATTTGGATTATTACCTGAAACGTTGGAAGGATTAGGTTGGGAAATAAAAGAGATAGTATTAGGCGATAACAATAAAGAAGGTTTTTTAGCGACAAAAGAAAATTGCGCCCCCTTGATTTTTGAACCAACAGGAACAATTGTTAGTCCTTATGATATTTACTATCGTGTAGAGCCTCCCGATTCCGGCATTATTATTTTAAATAGTAGGAGAAAAAAGCCATTAGCTTTGCAAGAAGCTATAAAACTTGCTCTTACTTTAAGGATATAGGGCTGTTATCCCCAGCCTAAAATTTCGAATCTCTAATTTCTCCCTCTTTTGGAGGAGAGCCTGAGTTTTTTCTTTCTGTCTGCGCTAAAGACTCACACTCAAGGCTTAAATGGAGAGGGAAGGATTTGAACCTTCGAACCCGTTAGGGACCTGATTTACAGTCAGGGGCATTTGACCACTTTGCTACCTCTCCGAAAAATTTTGCTTGCCCGCTTTTGGCGAGGCTTAGCAGAATTTAAGGATAAGAATGAAAGAAAAGAATTAGATAAAATAAAATCATTTAAACAAAATTTACCCCTAATTCCTCATTCCTAATCCTATTTTATTATATCTTATGAGGCTTATAGTCGCAAGTTTTCATATACTACGTTTTATTGAACAAAGTTTTCATCTATGAGATAATTTAATAGTTGTTAATTGTACGCGCCCGTAGCTCAGCTGGATAGAGCGGCTGCCTTCGAAGCAGCGGGTCGCAGGTTCAACTCCTGTCGGGCGCTTTTTGGCTTATAGCTAATGGCTTATAACTGGTAATGTTTTATTTTACTTGAAATTGTTATATGCTATAAGCTATAGGCTATAGGCTAATATGGCGGCCTTGGTGTAGAGGTAACACAGCAGATTGTGGTTCTGCTTTCAGGGGTTCAATTCCCCTAGGCCGCCCCAGGTTGAGTAGTTGGTAATTTGTAGTTTGTAATTCGCAAAATACAAATTACAATTGCTAATTACAAATTACAAGCAATCAAACCCAATTTCCAATATCGAATTCCTAATCTCCAATTTCTAATTTAAGTATCACGATGGCAGACTACACCAAGGGTTACGTCCCTAGCAGATGTCTGCTTTTATTTTTCTAAATCTCCTCCACTAAAATCACTTCATTTTTTATTTCTTCATTCAAATGGAAAGAGCAAAAAATAAGAGGGATATCAGGATGTAAAGCTTTAAAATCTTTGCTTGATTTTGAAATAAAGTCTGTTTTATCCACTGTTTTTTTGACTTCTAAAGCCAATGACTTGGAGTTAGCAAGCTCAATTACAAAATCCACTTCAGCCTTATATTTTGTTCTCCAATAACGAAAAACCCTCTCTTGTTTTGTAAGCTGCATTGCTATACCGTTTTCAAGGAGGCTTCCATTGTCAGTCCTTTCATTTATAGATCTGAAATCATCAACAATATAATTCCTTAAACCAGTATCAATAAAGTAAATTTTAGGATTTTTAACTATTTCTCTGCGTTTATTCTTGAAAAATGGTTTTACAAGCTTGCAAATTAAGGTTTTTTCCAAGAAACTTAAATAATGTTTTACCGTTTGATAGCTTAATTCAGAAACTTTTGATATTTCTTGATATTCAATAAGATTCCCAACTTGCAGAGCTAAAGCTTTTAACATTTGTGATAATTTATAATCATCGACAAGGCCTAAAATATCTTTAACCTCTCGCAAAAAATAAGTATTATATATATTTTTTAAAACCAGCTTCTTTTCTTCAATCGAAGAGCTTGTAACTACCCTTGGATAGCCCCCATAAATCAAATATTCTTCATACAGGTCTTGAAGCTTTGATACTTGATTGTTATCGAAATGGAAATGATTTTCTGTCCCAATTTTTTCTAAAAATCGTTTATTTTTCTTGTAAAAAGAAAAAAGCTCTGCATCTTTTCCATTTAAGAATTCTTCAAAATCCAAAGGGAATAACGAAAATACAAATATCCTTCCTACTAAATATTTTACAGCTTGAACTGTTAAGTCTATTGTTGAAGAGCCTGAAATAAATATTTTTGTGTGGGCGGTGTCAAAAATATACTTTAATAATTTGCCGCCTTTTTTAGCATATTGGAATTCATCTATAAAAACATACTTGTAAGGCTTAATGTAAGAGACTATAAATGCATCTATATCATGGACAAATAAATCTAAGATTTTTTTATCTTCAAATGTTAGAAATACGGCCTCTTTTATGTTTTCGAATATATGCCTAATTAATGTTGTCTTTCCGCATTGCCTAGATCCTACAATAGCAATTATTTCTCTGGAATTTAGGTTCCTTAAAATAGCATCTTCTAATTTTCTTGATATATACATAAAAATAAAGCCTTATTGCTAAAATTCAACTATGGTTCAATTATAGCAACGCACATCAACTTGTCAAGCATTTGTCCAAGGTTTTTAAACCACCTGCAACAAACAGGTTCTAACATCGTTTAATAAGCCGCCCCAGGTTGAGTAGTTGGTAATTTGTAGTTTGTAATTCGCAAAATACAAATTACAAAATACAATTACAAATTACAAGAAAAACTGATATTTTCGTTGCAATAAAAGAACAGTTGTCGCCCGTTTTTGGATAATAAGCAGGGTTTTTATACTCCTAACTTGAGCGGGTCTTGTTTTTCCTCGAGGGATATGATTTTTGTTTCAAATTTTTCTATTTTCTTTTCTGTCGAATCATAGGCGGCTGTCAAATTTTTAAGATGGGTACCCATCTTTATGAAATCTTCCAGAACTTTTGAAAAGTCTACTTGCAGCCTGGAAATATTTCTTAATATTTCTTGAGCCTGTTCTTCTATCTGCATTCCTCTTAAACCAAATAAAATGGTCTGCAAGTATCCATAAAAAGAGTTTGGGGAGACAGGGAAAATTTTGTTCTCCATGGCAAACTTGAAAACACTTTTGTCCTCATCTAGATTTTCATCTTTTACAATTATTTCATAATAAACATTTTCCGCAGGAATATACATTAAAGCAAAATCGGCAGTCCCTTCATCGGGTAAAATATATTTTTTCTTTATATCATTTATATGTTTTTTTACATCTCTTGCAAAAGATTTTTTAGCGTTTAATCTTTCGGTGTCAGAGCTGACTTCGATTATTTTTCTAAAGTTTTCTAAAGGAAACTTTGAATCTATAGGGATTAAAAGGTCTTTTAATATTATTACCGCGTCTACCGCTTCACGGCTTTTAAACCTGTATTGTTCCTGATATCTGGACGGTGGAAGGACTTGAGATAAAAGATCGCTTAGAAATAGTTCTCCCATTCCTCCTCTTATTTTAGGGGATCTTAATATTTCCTGCAGAGATGAAATATCACGGCTCAACTCTTTTACCTGTTCGGTAGCCTGATGTACCTCCCCCAGTTTTCTATGGACATCACTTATCACTTTTGCCGCGTTGTCGAGTCTTGAATTGACGTTCTTATCAACATTTTGAAGCGTTTGAGTAAGGTCGGAATTTACTTTTTGCAAGATATTCTGATTGTCAGAATAAAGTTTTGTTATCTGTTCATTCATTTGTCCCATTTGGAGCGTGACTTGGTTTCTTATCCCTTCTAATTGTTGATTTAATTGTTGATCTTTATCCTGATGTGGAGATTTTTGAAGAGAATTTAGTTTGTAGAATATAAGTCCAAGGGCCAGGATAGATATAAAAGATAAGGCAACTGCAACTATTAACATTGAAATATTATAACATCAAACAATTAACTTACAATCTTTTTGGGAGTTCAAATTTTGATATAAGATTTGATACAAGAATGGTAGTAAGTAATGTAAGGACAAGTACTGATTTTATCTTTTCAGAAAAAAAAGAATCTATGGAGTCAATAGTTAAGACGTTTAACAAGATAAGTGGCATTGCTGTTCCAAAAGAAGAAGGACTTTTTTGGGTATATTCCGGTTTTGGTAGTGGCTGAACAGCCCTTTCTACCCCTGCCCAGCGATTAATAGGGCTTGAACTGCTTATCATATTTTATCTTACTCCTTATTTTGTTTGGAATGCCTTTTATTGTCTGCTCTTATTTCTAATTTACTACGTATATATCGTAAAATTTCACTTTTTATTTCAGCTTATGTTATAATTTAAAAAATGTTTCAATTGATAGATACCAGTATATTCTTTATGAATTTGATTTGTAAACCCGGAATTTTAGGAGGATAAAGATTTTTTTTATAATCTTTTTTCTGGCATTAAGAGTAGTTTTGGCCTTTTCTTTTCCATTGACAGCTGATGAATCGTATTACTGGCTTTGGTCGCGGCATCTTTCATTTAATTATGTTGACCATCCCCCCATGATTGCTTGGCTTAACTTTTTTTTAAATAAAATCTTTATAGATCCTGTTGTTTCGGTTAGGATAGGGGCTTTTATCTTTACCTTGCTTGATTTAGTTGTTGTGTTCTTTATTTCCAAAGAGAGTTTTCCGGAAAAAGATAATAAGTTGCATTATGCGACGAGCCTTGTTTATTTGTTAATACCTGGGATTTTCATTACGTGGTTATCATTTATTGTAGATCTTCCTCTTGTCTTTATTTATAATTTGTCTTTATTGTTTTTTATTAAATATTTAAAGTCTTCTTCTGCTAAATATTTATATTTGGTCGGTTTTTTTGTTGGAATTGGATTGTGGGTAAAATATTCTATGTCTCTGCTTTATCTTGTTTTATTTTTTTTCCCTGTTTTGTTTGTAAAACAGAGAAAACTTTTTTCTTTTGCTCATTATTGGATTTCCGGATTTGTAGGATTGTTTGTTTTTTCTCCTCTTTTGGTTTTTGGTCTTTTGCAATTTAAAGAGTCTGTTTTTTTTCATGCAAACAGGATAGGTGATAGCGTCTTGTTTTTAGGAACCTTTGATTTTATTGGAAATCAAATCCTTTTCTTTTCCCCCCTTCTTTTTGTTTTTTTTGTTTTGTGGTTAAAAAATGAGAAGAGATATATTCATAATAATCCGATAAAAATCTTTTTATATTTATCTTCTTTTATCCCTTTTTTGTTTTTTCTTTTATTAAGTATTAAAACCAAAATCTGGCCACATTGGCCGCTAATGTCTTATGCCGGCATTACTGTTTTAATTTCAGGCTGGCTTTATGAAAACAAAAAAATGTTTAAATGTTTAGTCTATGGGATGATTTTTTTTGAGATAATATTTATATTGATCGGTTTGTTTTGTGCCCCTGGCATTTTTATAAGCAGTCATAAGTTTTCAGAAAACAGGCTTTTGGCGGGGAAGATGAATTTTTTTATTTCAGAAAATAAGGTTGATTTTTTTCTTTCAGACAATCATGGATTAGTGGCTCAACTTACTTGTTATGCGGACAAGCCGTTTTTGATGCCTACCGGGGTTTTAAGTGTTGCCGAGGGGGTGTGGGGGAGGGGGCAGTTTGATAAATGGAATAATAGATATTGCAAAAAAGGGGAGAATGTTCTTTTGTATGTAAGAAAAGATTCTTTGGTTTATAGTAAAGCGCAAAAAAATTTCGATAGAATTTATGAGGCGCCGGGGAAATATAAACTTGAGTTTTTTGCTCTGGAGGATTATTTAAAGGATAGTCGATTTTATTTGGCAGAGGGTTGTAAATTAGATAATATTAAGCTTTGAGTTCTTAACCCCGATTATCATAATCGGGGTTAAGGATTTTTGTTATTCATTCACTCTTAATTTTGATATAATAACTTTGTGGCTCGCAAGAAAAATAGCATAAATCAAGAACCTTCACCTTTTGCTCAAGATCTGTCAGGCATACTCCTTGTTGCTTTGTCCGTTTTTATACTGGCATCTAACTTTTCTTCGTCAACAGGGTTTGTCGGATTGTATGTTGTAAAGCTTTCTCTTAGGGCTATCCTTGGAGTGGGTATATACATATTGCCTTTTTTTATAGGTTTTTATGGGCTGCTTTTACTTTTTAGGCGTGAAATAAAAGAATTGGCAACTCGCCTTGTCGGTCTTTTGGTCCTGTTTTTTGCCTTTATTTGTGCGGTTCAGTTTTATTCCTCAAATTATTTTGCATCTGAAATTTCTCATAAAGTAATTCAAGGGGCTGGTGGTTTTTTGGGATTTACTCTGAGATTCGCGATGGAACGGACAATTGGCGCTGTTGGTGCTTATATCTTAATAACGGCTTTTTCAATGATTTCTCTTCTTTTGGTTTTTAATATTACAGTTTTGGACATTGTTAAATTTTTAAAATCTATATTTGCTTTTGTGCCTGAGAAGGCCTTAGAGGCCAGGAAAACAAAATTTCAAACAGTTCAGACTAAGATTCCTGATGTTGTTCCTAATGCAAAAGAGGTTATAACCATGCCTGCGCCTCAATTTTCAGATGTTGAGGCTAATCCGGAACCACATATTATAAATAGTTTTGACTTTGATAATAATGATAAAAACAAAGAAGAAGATGATTTTGAAATTGTTGTTGAGGATAGAAGAGAAAAACAATCTTACAGTAAATATAAGTTGCCCCCGCTCTCTTTGTTGGATGACCCCTCCCCAAAAGACAGGAAAAGACAGGAAAAAATCAGAGAGACAACAGAATTTCGCAAGAAACTCCTTGAGGATACTCTCCAAAGCTTTGGAGTTGGAGCCAGAGTTGTCTCCATAAACCAGGGGCCTGCTGTTACCCGTTTTGAACTTCAGCCTGATCCTGGAGTGAAGATAAGTCGAATAGCATCCTTGTCTGATGATATTGCTTTAAATTTAGCCGCGCAGGGGGTTCGAATTGAAGCTCCTGTGCCGGGAAAATCAGTTATTGGTATTGAGGTTCCAAATGCGGTAATCACTCCCGTAAAATTAAAAGAGATTGCAAAAGCAAATGAGTTTCAAAAGAGTCAATCTAAGTTGTTAGTAGGGCTTGGGAAAGATCTTTCAGGAACACCTATTTTTGGAGATCTATCAAAAATGCCTCATCTTTTGATCGCAGGGACCACGGGATCGGGTAAATCTGTTTGTATAAATGCTTTAATCATAAGTATTTTACTTAGAGCGCGTCCTGATGAGGTTAAACTTATAATGATTGATCCTAAAATGGTTGAATTGTCTATTTATGATGACATTCCTCATCTTCTGGCGCCTGTTGTTACAGATCCCAGAAGGGCTGCCCTTACTTTAAAGGAATGGGTCATGCGTGAAATGGAGAGGCGATATCAAATGTTTTATGATTGTGGCGCAAGAAACATAGATTCTTACAATACTAAGAATTCCGAAGAAAAACTTCCTCACTTGATTGTTATAATTGATGAATTAGCTGATCTTATGATGGTTGCGGCCGCAGAAGTTGAAACAACTATTTGCCGTTTGGCGCAAATGGCTCGCGCAACAGGAATTCATCTTGTTATAGCGACCCAAAGGCCTTCTGTTGATGTTATTACTGGTCTTATTAAGGCCAATATCCCATCTAGAATTGCTTTTGCTGTGGCGACACAAATTGATTCTCGAGTTATTCTTGATTATTCAGGGGCGGAGAAATTGTTGGGAAGGGGAGATATGCTTTATAATCCTATTGGGGCTATGAAGCCTATAAGAATGCAAGGTTCTTTTGTTACTGATAAAGAAGCCGAGCGAATTGTGGATTTTATAAAGGGACAGGCTGCGCCTGATTATTTAGATGAAATAGCGGAGCTTAAAATACCTGAAGGTGAATCTAAAACATCGGATGGGGGAAAGGGTTCATCAAGAGATCCGTTGTTTAATGACGCGGTAAGACTTGTTATTGAGTCGAAAGTGGCATCTACCTCTTATCTTCAAAGAAGAATGAGAATTGGGTATAACAGGGCTGCTAGGCTTATGGATGAAATAGAAGCTGCAAATATCGTTAGCCGTCCCGAAGGAGACAACAAAGGGAGGCGGGTTATTGCTACTTCTGAAATCTTATCCGCATTAAATATTACCGCTATGGTATCTCCTCAAACTTCAAAAGGCGAAGAAGTAGAAGAAGTTTCTGGTTGATTTTATTATGCTAAAACCGTTTAATTTTATATATAGAAATATTGTTGTTTTAATAGGTGTTATATTTCTTTGCTCGACTGCAAGTGCTTTTCCTTCCCGTATAATATCTACAATGCCTTCTATAACAGAAATTCTTTTTGCTTTGGGGCTTCAGTCCAGGGTTGTTGGAGTTACCACAAATTGTGATTATCCAAAAGAAGCTAAAACGAAAGAAAAGATTGGTCGGGTTGCGATTAATTTGGAAAAAGTTTTTTATCTGAAACCCGATCTTATAATCATGTTGGAAGAGGCCCAAGGGCGCAATGCTGAATTTTTAAGGTCTAAAGGGTTGCCTGTGGCTACAATAAGTTCTAAAAGCATAGAAGACGTTTTAATTTCTATAAAAGTTATTGGCGCTTTGACAGGGGTTACGAAAGAGGCTGATATTTTAGTTGCAAAACTGGATAAAAGGTTGACAGAAGCTAAAAATAAAAACAAAAAGGATGTTCGTCAATCTGTTTTTGTAATGGTTGGGTTTAAACCGTTGGTAAGTGTTGGGGAGAGTTCTTTTATAAATGATATACTTTTAAAAGCTGGCGGTGAAAATGTTGTTGTAAGTGATGTCGCGTATCCTCAATTAAATTTTGAAGAATTATACAGACTTGACCCTGATTTTTTAATTGTTCCTTCCAAGCTTTTTGATAAAAAAAATATAAAAAAAGAAGAAAAGCTTAGAAAACTTTCGGCTGTTCAAAATGATAGAATTTTGTTTGTAAATGATGATATACTGTTTAGAGCTGGGCCAAGAGTCGTGGATGCCGTTGAAATAATTGCGAAATTTTTAGCAAATGAAGATCAATAAAAAAAACATATTATATCTTTTGCTTGGAGCTTTGGTGTTGCTTTCGATTATTTCAATGTTTTTAGGTCCTGTTTTTATTTCACCTGAATATCTTTTAAAAAGTGAAATTTTATGGCAGATTAGAATCCCTCGAATTATACTTTCAGCCATGGTGGGAATTATGCTTGGGATCTCGGGTGTGATTTTACAAGGCATTTTACGAAATCCATTGGCCGATCCCTATATTTTAGGAGTTTCTGCGGGCGCTGGGGTTGGGGCGGCTGTTGCAATGGGAGCGGGCTTGAATTTTGTCATTTTTGGTATGAGCGCAGTTCCTGTTCTTGCGTTTGTATTTGCTGTGGTTTCTGTTTTAATTGTATATAAACTTGCCCAGGTTAAAGGTCAGACTTCTACAGAGACATTAATATTGGCAGGTGTTGCTGTCTCTGCTTTTTCCGCTGCCGTTTTAGCTTTAATCATTATAGTTACCGGAGAACTTCAATCCATATATTTTTGGCTTTTGGGATCTTTTTCGATGGCTTCATATGGGGATATAATTACTTTAACCCCTTATTTACTGGCCGGTTTTATTTTTGCTTTCTTTTATTCCAAGGAATTAAATGCTTTAATTTTAGGAGAAGAGATGGCTTTTACGCTTGGTGTTGATGTAGAGAAAATTCGCTTAATTATGATTATTATGGCGAGTCTTATGACTGCTGCTGCTGTTTCTGTCTCTGGGTTAATTGGGTTCGTCGGGCTTATTATTCCTCATTTTGTCAGATTGTTTTTAGGTCCCAACCACAAAACACTTGTTCCCGTATCTGCTTTAGGTGGCGCTATCCTTATGATGGGCGCTGATACTATAGGGAGAACTGTTTTTTCTCCAATAGAAATACCTATTGGCGTTGTAATGGCTTTAATAGGGAGTCCTTTCTTTTTGTATATTTTGAGAAGGAGATATAGAGTTAAAAGGTGAATATTCTTGAAGTGCAGAATTTAGTTTGCGGTTATGGAGATAGCCCTATAATAAGAGACTTGTCCTTTAATGTTAAAGCAGGGGAATTTTTAGGCATCGTTGGTCCCAATGGGTCTGGCAAGACAACACTTCTTAGAGTTTTGAGCGGACTTTTGGTTCCTACCGTAGGGGAGATTAGGTTGGAGGGGGGAGGAGTTAAAAATTATACAAGAAATGAACTGGCAAAAATGATTGCTTTTGTCCCCCAATTAATGGAGCCTGTTGAAGGGTTTTCAGTTTTGGAAATGGTATTGCTTGGGCGTACCCCTTATGTTCAGAGATTTAGATTTGAATCAGATGAAGATGTGCAGATTGCAAAATGGGCTATAAAAGAGCTACAAGCAATGGAGTTTATTGATAAAGATGTTTCAAAACTTTCCGGGGGAGAATTTCAAAGAATTGCGATTGCAAGAGCGCTGGCACAAGAGCCTAAAATAATGTTGCTTGATGAACCTATTTCTCATTTGGATTTGCGCTATCAAGTGAAGATATTGAAACTTCTTAAAAAAATCAGGCAACAAAGGACAATAATTGCCACTTTTCATGATTTAAATATGGCATCTCGCTTTTGTCAGAAGCTTATGCTTCTTAAGCATGGTGAAATTATAGCTTACGGTTATCCAGATGAGGTTGTAACTACTGAAAATATTTGGAAAGCTTATAGAGTTAAGGCTCAAGTCAAAAAAAATCCTCGCACAAAACGGGCAAGCCTGGTTTTTCTTCCATAGCATCCTCTTAATAAATCACCTGAAATTTCTGAGACTTTTAAAAGAATAGGAAACTATATTGGACATTGGTCATTATATAGTGTATAGGGCCCGAAAAGCCAAGGAGGAATTATGGTAGCTCAATCTGTTTATACGGGAAGGCTTTTAAATCTTTTGGTCGCGGAGACCAGACAACTGCTCCTGGTAAGTAAAGGGGAAAGAGAAAGGCCTTTATATAGGCTTCCTCAACCGCTAAGGTTTAAACTGCTTCAAGAGACACTCCCCAAATTAGAGGCTCCTTTATCTGTTGTAAACAACGGGAGGCCGGAAGATGCCCTTAGGGATATTGTAGAAATTATTATATGGGATTGGGATAAGAACCCGGTAGATTCTAACGTTGAAAAAGTATCTAGAGACATGGATATTATTGTGGATTTTGTGCGAATGTTAGCATTTTTAAGTAAATTTGATGTGGGAATTAATATACTAAGGCCTGGTTTGCAGGCTCTTGAGAAGAACCTGTCTCATTTGATAGAAATGATTCCTAAAAATAAAAAAATGCTTCATTGATTTTTTTTGTCAATCAATATAAATCTATATGGTTTTTCCGCCCATTCTTTGGCATAATTTACGCCGATTCTTGGGGTGCGTTTAATATATTTTTTTGATATCTTAATTCCTCTGTCTTCAATCCAAAGTCCGTTTGCAGGGATTGCTTTTTTCCCGTTTAGTTTTTTATCTATTTTTAAATGTTTTGTCACTCTTCCGGGCCCCGTTATTCCTTCCACTCCTCTTATTAAAATAGCAGATGGATAATCTTTTTTATCTGTAACGATATTAAGCATGTGATACAAGCCATATACAAGATAAACATAAAAAACGCCGGCGTCACCAAACATTGTTTTTGTCCTGTCTGTTTTTCCTTTAAAGGCATGGCATGCTTTATCGTGCGGTCCGTCGTATGCTTCTATTTCAGTAATCATCCAGGCAGATTCTTTTTCTTTATAGCGGCGAACAAGAAATTTACCAATAAGCTCTTTGCAGACTGGTAGAGTTTTGCGACCGAAAAAGTCTTTTTTTAGAATTTTAGCTAGAGCCGCCATTTAATTCTTCTTTTGTTGTTTTCTCCTTCTATTTTAGATCATAAGCCATGTGCCATTAGCTATCAGCTAAATGGGCGGTGTAGGAGTCGAACCTACGACCTCCTCGGTGTAAGCGAGGCATTCTAACCAGCTGAACTAACCGCCCTTATGGCTTATAGCTGATGGCTTATAGCTGATGGCTTATAGCTGATGGCTTATAGCTTTCTACATAAGATATTTTTTAGCTATAAGCCATTAGTCATGAGCCATTAGCTGACTGGGCGCGAGAGGGATCGAACCTCTGACCTCTTCCGTGTGAAGGAAGCATTCCACCACTGAACT
>Ga0208246_1000488_pt1 | contig 31883 bp, 32 predicted proteins | sample RifOxyD2_FD_184039 | JGI IMG/M metagenome (GOLD analysis project Ga0208246, IMG submission 184039) | Soil microbial communities from Rifle, Colorado - Rifle Oxygen_injection D2 (SPAdes) | ecosystem: Environmental > Terrestrial > Deep subsurface > Rock core/Sediment | place: Rifle, Colorado... | reverse complement strand
CACTAGGGTACGAAGCACCTACTTCAAAGGGCCACCAGCTGGTTGGGGAAGTTTTATAATATTGCATATCTATATCTCGTCTATCATCTATCCCATTATTTGGTTCACCTTTTTTTATTACAAGTTCTTTTTCTACAATTACCTTGATATCAGAACCATCATCTATAATATTATTTTTTGTACACATCCAATTTTGCGGCACGTTTAGATATGGAATAGTCCGTTGCATGACTTCATCCCTTGTAATACCAACTAAAGATGATACTACAGAAACATCAATAATGAATATTAGAACAAAATATTTTGTATAATTATTTATCTTTAGGAACATATTGTATCACCTTATATACATCATTCTTTTCATCATAATAAAAATAATATTTATCTATATAATATGGTGGCACACCCTCCAGTTTTTTTATTAGTTTTTTTTCTAAATCATATATATATATTTCTACCTCATAAGTTGAGGCATATCCCTTACCTACACCGATATATATTTCATTTTGAGTTAAAAAACCATAATATCTTATAGAATATTCTGCCTTTGATAAATCTATTTTTGTTACTTTATTAGTGGTTTTTGATTTAATATTTATTATTCTTTTTGGTAATCCACTTTCTGAACTTGAGAGATACAATGTATATTTACTTTTTTCATCTGGTATCTCTTCGTATTTTTTACCTGTATTTATATCTAAATAATATTTATCCATATCCAAGAACAAACGATTATTCTTAACTATTAAAGAATTGCCTAATTTCGTTTCGTGTTTCTTTACCAACTTATCTTCTTTAAACTGCCATACCTCACCTTTGTTGTTTCTTTCAAGATAGTAATACAAATTGTCTTCAGAATCTATTGCTATGTTTATACCGTAAACCTCTATCGGATGTATTAAATATCTTCCTTCTAAATATGGATTCTTAATTGGTTTTCCTCTATGATATCTTACTTTTCCTTTAAATGATTCTACTGGTATCGAAAGTAGATATTTACCTTTATTATCAAACTTCTGTATCCTATTATTCACTGTATCTAATACATATATATTCCCTTCAGAATCCACTACCATACTACGAGGTTCATAAAAATGTTCACCCCATTCACCCCGTCCAAATTCACCAGGTCCAGTTCCCCATTTACCTTCTACTATCACCTTGGGCATAGATTCTTCTATCATTACGGGATATGTCGCATACGGTGTCAACACCATCTTGTATGTGCTACTGCTATCTACTTCTGTAAATCCTTCAGGTAATTCTGATGTATGTAGATAAATACTTGTGCTTACAACCAACATTAAAATATTTAAAATAATCTTTTTCTTCATACTTCTCCTTTCTCTCGCCGAAGTTCCTAATAACGTAGGTTAGTTTTAGTTTTTTTCTTTCTAATCCCTAATCCCTATCCCCTATCCCCTGTACAACTAAAACTCCGCACAATCTATTCCGGTATATCCACTTTTTCCTGTAGGTACAGATGTATCCAAGTCCCTTTTACCGGCAATATATCCATTAGCGATATTGGTTTGAAATACTGAAAATGTATTATCCATGCCATACGCATACGCTACACTAGGGTACGAAGCACCTACTTCAAAGGGCCACCAGCTGGTTGGGGAAGTTTTATAATATTGCATATCTATATCTCGTCTATCATCTATCCCATTATTTGGTTCACCTTTTTTTATTACCAGATTCTTTTCTACAATTACCTTAATATCAGAACCATCATCTATTATATTATTAATTGAACATATCCAATTTTGCGGCACGTTTAGATATGGAATAGTCCGTTGCATGACTTCATCCCTTGTAATACCAAATAAAGATGATACTACAGAAACATCAATAATGAATATTAGAACAAAATATTTTGTATAATTATTTATCTTTAGGAACATATTGTATCACCTTATATACATCATTCTTTTCATCATAGTAAAAATAATATTTATCTATATAATATGGTGGCACACCCTCCAGTTTTTTTATTAGTTTTTTTTCTAAATCATATATATATATTTCTACCTCATAAGTTGAGGCATATCCCTTACCTACACCGATATATATTTCATTTTGAGTTAAAAAACCATAATATCTTATAGAATATTCTGCCTTTGATAAATCTATTTTTGTTACTTTATTAGTGGTTTTTGATTTAATATTTATTATTCTTTTTGGTAATCCACTTTCTGAACTTGAGAGATACAATGTATATTTACTTTTTTCATCTGGTATCTCTTCGTATTTTTTACCTGTATTTATATCAATATAATATTTATCCATATCCAAGAACAAACGATTATTCTTAACTATTAAAGAATTGCCTAATTTCGTTTCGTGTTTCTTTACCAACTTATCTTCTTTATATTGCCATACTTCGCCTTTATCATTTCGTTTAAAATAATAATATAATGTATCATCCGAATCTATTGCTATGTTTATGCCAAGTGCTTCAGTAGTATCATTTTCGTATGTTTTTTCCATTCCTTTACTTTCATTCATTATCGGCTTTCCTTCATAATATAAAATTTTTCCTTTATATGAATCTACTGGTATTGAAAGTAAATATTTACCTTCTCTATCAAACTTCTGTATCCTGTTATTCACTGTATCTAATACATATATATTGCCCTTACTATCAACTGATATACTCCTAGGCATAATCCCTTTTTCCATATCAATTAATACACTTCCAAACTCACCAGGTCCAGTTCCCCACTTACCTTCCACTATCACCTTGGGCATATACTCTTCTATCATTACGGGATATGTTGCATACGGTGTCAACACCATCTTATATGTGCTACTGCTTTTTACTTCAGTAAATCCTTCGGGTAATTCTGATGAATATAAATATATTCCAGTAACCAATATAAATATTATCGATACTAACTTCTTTAACATTTGTTCCCCTAGAATTTCCTTATTATTCTTTCCATTTATAATTTATTCTCTAATAATTATTATTTATTAGTGCAAAAAAAATTACTTATTTTTAAATAATTCTTTTATCTTATCAGGCTTTCTTAAAATATTTTCATATTCCTTAAATAAAGCAACTCTATTATTTATTTTGAAAGCTATAAGCTGAGAACCATTAATTGAACTATTAAAAAAATTTTCAGGTGTATATGTTATCCAATCATCATTTTTCGTAGCATAAAATGTTAACAAAAGATTGCCGGTTTCTCTATCCCACATTTTTATCATTGTATCTCTTCCACCAGAAATAATAAATTTCCCATTTGGACTAAAATTAACAGAGTTAACATAATCCGTGTGTCCTTTGAACGTTCTTAACAACTTACTAGTATCTACTTCCCAAAGTTTGATTGTTTTATCATCACTTCCTGAAACAAGATATTTACTATCATAACTAAAATCAAATGAATTAATATTCCATGAATGTCCCTTGAATATTCTTAACAATTTACCCGTAGAGACTTCTATTAAATTAATTTCATTTCCATTAGCTGATGCTAAATATTTGTCGTCAGGACTAAATTTGATAAAATCAACGGAACTAGTATTAGTTATAGATCTTATTAATTTACAAGTATTTATTTCCCATATATTAATTACTTTATCATAACCTCCCGAAGCAATATATCTCCCATTGGGACTGAAATCAACAGAATAAACAATCCAACTATGACTATTAAGTGTTTGCAATAATTTACCCGTACTTGTTTCCCATATTTTAACTGTATGATCATAACTTCCAGAAACAAGATATTTATCATCAGAACTAAAATAAACTGCCCATACGTAACTTTTATGCCCTATAAATGTTCTTAACAATTTGTTGGTTTCAACGTCCCAAAGTTTTATCGTGCCATCTTTGCTCCCTGAAACTAAATAATTTCCCTTTGAGCTGAATTTAACAGATCTAACGTGATCGGTATGTCCCTTGAATGTACTCAATAAACTCCCAGTATTTGTCTCCCAAATTTTAATTGTATTATCATCCCCACCAGAAGCAAAATAATTTTTATTAACATTAAAATCAACAGAATTTATAGGAAACGCTTTTTGTTCAAGTTTTGTTATAAATTTTCCTGTAGAGGCTTCCCATATTCTAACTTCGTTACCAGCAGTAAGAAAGTAGGATCCATCCAAGCTAAATTTTATAGGTGCAATTATCCATTTATGATCTAAGATATTTATTAGCTTTTTAGTTTCAACATCCCAAAGCTTAGTTTGTTCGAAAGTATCATCGTATAAACCTTCTCTAGCAACAAGTCTTTTCCCATCTGGGCTAAATGATAAAGAAGAAATTTGTTTTAAATTATTTATTTCATTTATCGACGACTTCCCAGTATTGATATTCCAAAACCTAATAGTGCCTTCGGAATCGCCAGAAATAATATATTTTCCGTTTGGATGAAACAAAACAAAATTATAAGATAAAAAAGAAGAAACTACCTTATCGATTATTTCAAATTTTCTTAACAATTTATTTTTATTTATATCCCATAAGTGTATGCTTTTCAAAACAGCAACTGCAAGGAATTTACCGTCTGGACTGATATCAATAGATCCACTTGTATAATTTTCAAATTCCTGTAATAATTTACCTGTACTTATATCCCACAATTTAGATGAAGTATCTTCACCTGCGGAAATAAGATATTTACTATCAGAACTAAATTTAATATAGGTATTATGCATTCCACCAGCTAGACTTTGCAATAACTTACCTGTGTTTGTTTCCCAAACCTTAATAGAATCGCAATCATTGAAAACAGCCATAGGATCTTCAGATGAAATAATTCCTGACGCTGCTAAATATTTGCCATCTAGACTAAAATCAACATCAGTAACAGGACTGCTATGATCTTTAAACATATGTAGTTCTTTTATTAATTTTCCTGTTTTTATTTCATATAATCTAACTAACCCTTCTTGCCCAGAAACAAGAAGTGAGCCGTCATTATTAAAAGCAACGGATACTATATGCCCATAACCTTTAAGTATTTTTATTAATTTCCAAGTATTTACCTCAAAGATCTTTATTTCATCAACACTTGCCAGAGCAAAATATTTTTCAGTTGGACTAAACGCAATAGAATAAATAATTCCTGGAGCATTTTGTGGTATTATTTCATACTCCCCTACCATAACGGGATATGTTGCATACGGTGTAAGAACCATTTTATAAGGACTTGTACTTTTTACTTCAGTAAATCCTTCAGGTAATTCTATTGAATGTAAATGAATACTTGTGCTTACAACCAACATTAAAATATTTAAAATAATCTTTTTCATATCTATACTTATTCTTCTTGAGTTTTGTATAATTCTGCTGAACATTTTAACTTACTATTTTCAGGTATACGCCAATTAAGTATTGCTTGATAATTGAATTTTATTACCGACTTAGCAGGTATTTTATTCATATCCCAACGCAATAATGAAAATGGTTCTTGTTCATTCCCCCAATCTTCTAAACCAAGTACTTGATGATAACATCCCACACTACTAGAAAGATAATTAAATTGTGATGATAATTGAACAAGTACCGCATAGTTTTCTGCCATACCAAATCCATCATTTCTAACTTCAACAGTATGTGATAATAGTTGTCCTGGACTTCCCCAATTCGAACCAAATATTTTCACACTTAAATCTGGTTGTGGTGGTTGACCATAATCAAGTCGCGTAATATTCAAAGACATATTTTTTGTATTTTCATCTATATCTGCCGATGCCAGTCCATATATAGGTTTAGTTATTACACCTTCAATTTTTGTTTGGGGATGAATATGCCTTGCGGTTGCATATATCATACCTGCCCCTAAATCTGAATTAAATGACATTATTGAAAAACCTTCGTTATTATATGGATTGCTCGTTTCAGTTATCCTTAATAATGTTAATGTAGTTGTTAAATTTCCTGTATAGTATCCAATTGATTTTCCTTCTACCATTTTTTGAAGATAATATAATTGCGTATTTGGATATGAAATTTCTGTTTGATATGTAATGCTTCCTGAGATTTTGATTCTTTCTACAATTTGTTGGTTTTCTGCTTGTATTATAGATAATGTTGCAAAATAAATATCATAATTATTACTGTTTACTATTGATTCTTGTATTACTCCTTCCATTATTCCATATATTGGTCCTTTTATATTTCCATATAAATATATTTTTCTTTCTTTTATATTTAAGTATGACATTCCATTACATTGATTTAAATAAACAGAGTTACCGATGTTTATATTAAATTCACTTTTAAAGAAACCTTTATCAGAAAAAGCTCCTGTTTTTATTTCAACTTTATTAAAATTATTAAACACTAATGTCCCAATTATTGTATCAGATTCAAAAGTATTGTTTTGCAAAATTAAGTTTTGACTTTTTAGTGTTTCGTATACAGTGTTGTCTTTTTTGTATATCTCGTTTAAGTTAGATACTGCTAAGGGCGAATCTTCAATTAATGATTTATATATTATGGTTCCAACTGGAGCATCTGATTGTGAGCTAATAGCAGCACGTCCACCATTTGCCGTAACATCACCTGTAAAATTATTAGTTTCATAATATATTGCTATCCTGCCTCCAGGTCCGCCAGAAGTTATGTAATACGGTGAATCACCGCCATCTGCTGTTATTTTACCAGTCCCGGATATTACATCTGCTATTATATATATACTTCCACCTTCGGCACCATTTGTATATTTATAACTCCAGTAATGGTATTTTATCCCTTCTTGTCCCCGGACTGTTATTTGTCCGTTGTTTATTATATTGTTCGCTGTTATTTTTATCTTTCCACCACCAGTCGCTCCAGCACATTGTTCATTTGCACCACCACCTGTACCCATATCTGAAGGTTCGTATACAGAACCATGAGGCCATGCAGGACCGCTACCGCCTGGATAGCCCTTGTAATCTGCATTTATACTGCCACCAGCTTCTATAGTTAAATTATTAGTCACTTCGAGGTCAAAATCAGAATCTTGTAATGTATGGGTCACTACTCCACCAGATGAAACAATTAGGGTGTCTATTGATAATGATGTATTTAAATAAAAAGTTCCTTTGTTTCCTATAGACAATATACCATTTGTTGGTGTCGTTCCTTTAATCGTTAAGTTCCCTTCATTGTGATAGAATATACCACCACTTTCTAAAGTCAAATTTGAAATTGTTAAACTACCATTATTTATTAATGTTCCATTATTGATTATCGTTAAATCTGTTGTTTTTATTTCATTGGAATTATTTATTTTTAATTCTGCTCTATTTTTTATTATTATATTTTCAAAAACATACGTACCTTGAGGCAATACTGCTGGATAGCTATCACTATTGCTGTTACTGTCTAATATTAAATCACCATTAAATTGTTGTGTTGATTTCATATATATTGTTCCAACTGGAGCATCTGATTGTGAGCTAATAGCAGCACGTCCACCATTTGCCGTAACATCACCTGTAAAATTATTAGTTTCATAATATATTGCTATCCTGCCTCCAGGTCCGCCAGAAGTTATGTAATACGGTGAATCACCGCCATCTGCTGTTATTTTACCAGTCCCGGATATTACATCTGCTATTATATATATACTTCCACCTTCGGCACCATTTGTATATTTATAACTCCAGTAATGGTATTTTATCCCTTCTTGTCCCCGGACTGTTATTTGTCCGTTGTTTATTATATTGTTCGCTACTATCTTTATCTTTCCACCACCACTTGCTCCAGCACATTGTTCATTTGCACCACCACCTGTACCCATATCTGAAGGTTCGTATATAGAACCATGCGGCCATGCAGGACCGCTACCGCCTGGATAGCCCTTGTAATCTGCATTTATACTGCCACCAGCTTCTATAGTTAAATTGTTGGTTACTTCGAGCTCAAAATCAGAATCCTGTAATGTATGGGTCACTACTCCACCAGATGAGATTGTTAGATTGGGTGTGGTAAGTTTTGTATTTAGATATAATGTACCATTGATTTGAACAGAATTAGTGTATATTCGAGAATTATTTAACGTATAGGTTTCGGTAGCAAGAATTACTAAATTGCTATCCGTATCAGTTACTGAAAATAAATAAGTATTATAAAATATTAATATAGTTAAAATGATTATCAATTTATAAAGTTTTGTATATAAACTATAAATAATTCTTTTCATATTTTTTTCATAAAATTCTTTAATTCGGATATCTTTATTGAATTCGCGGAATCTGATAATGCTTTTTCCGGTTCAGTATGCACTTCCATAAAAAGAGCATCCACACCAACTGCAACCGCTGCTTTGGACAAGGGTAGAATAAATTCCTGCTGTCCACCGCTTTTACTACCAAATCCTCCCGGCAATTGAACCGAATGTGTGGCATCAAAAACTACAGGATAGCCAAAGTTTCTCATTATCATAATGGAACGGATATCAACTATAAGGTTATTATAACCAAAACTGGTTCCTCGTTCGGTTAATAAAATATTTTTATTACCAGCAGATTCTATTTTCTCAACTACATTTTTCATATCATACGGGGAAAGGAACTGCCCTTTTTTTATATTTATCGGTTTTTTAGTCATAGCTACTGCCAATATCAAATCGGTTTGTCTGCATAAAAAAGCAGGAATCTGTATAACATCCGCTACTTTTGTAACTAACGAAACTTCGCTTACACAATGAACATCAGTTAAAACAGGTATGTTAAATTCCTTTTTTACCTTTTCCAAAATGTTAAGTCCTTTATAAATACCGGGACCTCTAAATGATTTTATTGACGTTCTGTTTGCTTTATCATACGACGCCTTAAATATTAAGGGTATTCTCAACTCCTTCGCTATTTTTTTAAGTTGCCCTGCTATTTTAAAAGTAATTTCATGTGTTTCAAGTACACACGGTCCCGCAATCAGAACAAGAGGATTTTTTCCGCCTATTTTAACATTACCGATTTTAAATTCTTTAGTCATATTTCTCCACCTTTACAAACTATCTCTAACGTGGCTTATTCAATATTTTCAAAATATTTTATCAGTTTTTTTGCTTCGCCTTTATCCTTAATTATTACAGAAGTATCGTTATTATATCTTAATCCATCAAAAGAATAATTGTGGCTGCCAAGAATAATCGTTTCTTTATCTATTACCAAAACTTTGCTATGAGTTGTCCTTTTAGGACTGTCAAATCGAACATTTATGCCGGCTGTCTTTAATTTTTCAAATACATCCTGATTTTTCAGTGTTTCACCTTCTTTTATATATTCGGGTTTCGGATATTCCAAAATTATATTAACATTTACTCCACGGTTATGGGCATCTATAAAATCTCTTAGTAACCTATTGGGATATGCATCTTCATAATCATAAAGCATGAATAAATAAATTATGAGATAAATAGAACTTTTTGCTTCTTGGACTTCCTTATGGGCAATTTGGAAGTATTCGTCATTTAAAATAATTTTGCCTTTAGTTTTTGTTGTGATACATCCTGAAAAAACATTTATTGATACTAAAAACAATGTAAATAGAATCCATTTCCACACTTGAGGTTTTCCCCACTAAGCACAAACTTGATTTCTATAATTTAGTATATTTGCTAAAGTCAGCGGATTCGGGTCTTCAATATCAACCGAACTCCATGCATCCATCATATACCGTTCAATATAATCATATGGTAAGAATCCGTAACCTTCCTGCCCCCATTCTTCTGACCATGAATTCTTAAATTTAATAAGTTTCTTTTTATCATCATAACCCACCGGACAGATAGCATGCCCGCCCAAACTGCTTTCAAACCTCTTCGGCATAGGAACTAACCCGGTTTGCGTCTCCATCATTCCGTTAAAAACTTCAACACCAATTACGCAGGGACCTTTTGTAGCGATACTTAAACGTAATTCATTGAGATTAAGAATACGGGCATATGTAATTATACAAAATTTTTTGGCATTTGATACAGCACCTTTCTGTGCCTTGTTTTTTTGGTGTGGAAAATATGGCCATAATTTTTCCTGACATACACCTTTTTCTTTGAGCACCCGCATAGCTGCACGAATAGTCGTTCCTTCCGCTTTGGGCATACCGTCAATCTTTTTGCATTCGCTATATAAGAATCTCGGCGACAGTAAAACCAATTTTTTATAATCAATCAATTCCTGATACTCTTTCATACCGACAGTTGTGGCAAAACCCACACAAGTGCCTTCATCACCTTGATTCCTGACAGGCGATAACTTTGATGTATAATCAATTTTAGCGGGTAACTTAATAACAGGAAGATATACTCTCATCAAATAATCCCTATCGTCAAATTCATCTTTGATACAACCTAAATTACCGTGCATGTTTTATATCTCCTAATAATTATATCTAAACGTTACCCTTACGGCATCCCGTACCGTATCGTCTTTCAACTCATAGTCTGTATATCTATACTTAAAATCTAAGCCCAATACCAAATTTCCATCAACAAAATATTTTTCACCTGACAATCTACCGTAGTATCTGCTTTTATCATCATTAAAATCTTCAAAATTATAATAATTTCCTTCTAATGACGTTGAAATTTTCCAGCCTGCATTATCCGTATACCGGTCTTTTTTTCTTATATAGTTTATTTTTATTTCTGCAGTTTCTTTTTTATAACTATTAATGGTTTTCAGCGAATAATCCGCATCTTTATGCTCAAGACCGAGGTCCAGCCATATCCTGCTTTTCTCATAATCCAGAATTTCGTAATCCCATCCGTTTTGGATATAAAATCCTTTGTGGTCTAAATCAGCGGTGATATAATCCTTTTTAAAATACTGATATTTAATATTTGTATTTAATTTCGAACTTATCTTATGCGCGGTTTTGGTATAATATTGCTGATATTCATAATCGTAATCTTCGTCCCTGTTATCCTCGTCTTTGGTATCCCGCTGTCCCCGGTTTATCCGGGTTGTGATTTTATAAATCGGCAAAATATCAAAAATATAATCAAACCCGCCCATAATATCGTGTTTTGTTCTCTTGCGATTTATGTTCTCTTTATTTAGTCGTTCTACTCTATAAGATGAAGTTAATGCCAATTTTTTATCCAAAAAATATCTTTTCCCGCCGATTTTACCAAAAAGTTTATGTTGAATATTTTCTTTTGGTTCCAAATAATTAAAATTATCAATTCCCGCAGATAAATCTATAGTATAGAAATCTTTTTTTGCATACGAAAAGGCAGGAACGGCAGTAAACTGGTTGTATTCATTTTTCGGAGAACTCTCATATCGTTTCTCTCTATATTTTAGATTTAGACCTAACTCTATGACTTGCTCTTTATTTTTTTTGATATAATAAGACCAGTTTGTCTTAAATATTTTGGATACATTATCCAAATAATCTTTAGCATTGTAGTCTTTTGAATATATAAACGAACTGAAATCATAATTCAAACGACCAGATACTTGTTGTCCAAATTTAATATGATAATTCTTATATGTATAATCATCATCCGTGTCCTCTTCTTCAAAATCTTCGGATGTTGACCTCTTATTTATTTCGGCATAACCACTTAAATTAAATTTATTCAATTTTAACGAATAATATTCATTTTCAGCTTGAGCATAAACGGGTAATACGAATTCTCCTATTATATTTAAGACAAAATATCCAGTTATAAGAAAGAACGCTTTATTCATTACCTTTTTCGCCAGAGTCCAATGCGACTGTCTCGCCGTAGTTACCTTGTAACATAGGTGGATTATTGGGACAGGGCTATCTAATAGATTTTCTGACCTTTATCAAGTCCTGTTTCGTGTCAACACCTATAGAATTATATTTTGTTTTAACGACAAAAACTTTATAACCGTTTTCTAAAATTCTCAATTGTTCCAGTTTTTCGGCGATTTCAAGCGGTGTCTGTATCATTTTTGAATATTTTAACAGAAAATCTTTGCGATAAACATATAAACCGATATGTTTCAATGAATTTGAAAGAGGTAACCGAGAAAAATAAATTGCATAGTTGTTTTTATCCGTTATTACTTTTACGTCATTTGGGTTTCTTATTTCGTTTTCCGACTTGAATTCGGTAGCAAGAGTAGATACTAAAATATACTTATTGTTAATTAATGGCTTAACCGCTAAATCAATCATTGCTGGTTTAATTAACGGTTCATCGCCTTGTATATTAACAACAATATCGCAATTGATTTTTTTTGCAACAAATGCTAATCTATCGGTACCGCTGTTACAATGCGGAGTAATCGCAACATTAGCATTAAAGGACTTTGCACAATTAAAAATTCTTTTGTCATCCGTTGCAATTATAATTTTATCTAATAATTTGGATTTTGAAACCGCTTCATAAACCCATTGAATCATAGGTTTATTTAATATTTTAATAAGCGGTTTTCCTGGTAATCTTGTGGAAGAATATCTGGCTGGAATAATTCCGATTATTTTCATTTTAATGCTTTTGATAATTCTTTCTGAGAGATGGTTGCCGTTCCCAGTTTGCCGACAACAATTCCTGCAGCATAATTTGCGATTCTTGCCGAATCCGAAAGAGACAATCCGCTTGCTAACGCCAGAGTCAAGACAGCAATTACCGTGTCTCCTGCACCTGTTACATCAAAAACCTCTTTTGCTGCGGTTGGTATATGAAATATTTTGGATTGTTCAAAAAGAGTCATGCCATTTTCACCCTGGGTTATCAAAACTGACCTGCATTTAAGCTTTTTTAATATGCTCTTACCTAATTCGTTTATACCATTTTTATTCTTTAATCTGGTAATATGCATTCCGCCCATTGCTTCATAAATATTCGGTGTTAAACAATCAACATATTTATATCTTATAAAATGCTCAATCTTAGGGTCGACAGTAACTATTTTTTTATGTTTTCTAGCCAATTTAATAATTCCCTGAATTATTTTTTGAGTTATTACCCCTTTACCATAATCGGATATTAAAATTGCATCACAATTTGATATTTTATCGTTTAAAAATCCCAAAATCTTTTTAGTATTAGCAGGTGAAAGCTCTCTTACCGTTTCTTTATCAAACCTGACAACTTGCTGATGAACGGCAATTATCCTCGTCTTAATGGACGTTTCTATCGTTTTATCCTTAAAAATACCGTCAGTATTGATATTCTTGTTCCAAAGTTCTTTTAATAGTACTTCTGCGGTATAATCATCTCCGATAATACCGGATATTAAAACATTTCCACCCAGGGCAACTATGTTATTTGCGACATTTCCGGCTCCGCCAAGGCAATACGATTCTGTTTTAACTTCAACAACCGGAACCGGTGCTTCCGGTGAAACTCTACGCGCTTCTCCGCGAATAAATCTGTCAAGTATTAAATCGCCGATAATAAGCACCTTGGCTTTTGAAAATTTATCTAATATTTTTCTAAAATTCATATTTGTGATTATGATACTGTTGAAAAACTCACTTCGTAGCGAGGTTTCAAGATTTGAGCCGAGACAAAGCGCACGAGGCGAGCATATCAATCCGACGATGATCTGTAAGCCGATGCGCAATGAAGTCGCAGGCCAAATATTGAAATTGCAGCAGAAAAGGGGTTTTTTAACAGTATCATTATATATATTTACTATAGAAAAGTCAACAAAGAATGGTATAACAAAGGAAGCATTATTTCGTGATGACCGATGAAGTAAAATCCGTTGCCGCCGGTAGGTCTTGAGACAATATTTTCAGCTGCCCTATATTGATAATTCATATCAAAATTACAGGCAGTAAAATTTTTAATTTTATGACCGAGATTTCTTGCCAAATTCAGCGATTTAAGAAATACTTCAGGTAAAATTACTGCGGAACCGAAGTTTAGCACCACTCCGCCTTCCAATTTTGTAATAATATCTGTAAGTTTTATAAAATCATTATAGGATGTCTTACCCCAGCTTGCTCCATCGCATTCCGGATGCTGATAAATTATATCCGTACCTATACCTACATGAACCGTCAAAGGTATCTTTAAATTATACGTATTCGCAAATATGCTGTCTTTGTAAAATTTAAATTTCCTGTTATAAATCATATTACCGATTGTTTCACCTAATCCGAGATTTCTTTCAGCACCTTCTTTTACCGCTTCGTTTAAATATTTACCTGTTTCATACGCCATTCCAAACTTACCATTTTTTAATTGTACCGCTACATCCTCCGATGTTTTACCGAAATACGCAAGCTCAAAATCATGAATTATTGAAGCACCGTTAGTTGATAACGAAGTTATAATATTTTTTTTAATTAAATCAACCACTATACGGGAAAGCCCGCATTTTATTATATGCGCTCCGAACATAAATATTACCGGCTTTCTATTTTTCCTGGCAGAAATTATTCTTTTTACAACTTCTTTGAAATTTTTGCCAGCCAAAACATCCGGGATATTTTTGATAATATTTTTTTTGTCGGGAGTTACCTGAACATCTATGCTTACTTTGCTATCTCGTTTACTTAACGGATATCTTTTAACCCTTTTTAAATTTATCACTTAGAACCCCCTATCATACTTTCTTTTTCATTCAATTCTGCAGTAATAGTACCCACCTTAACTTTTGATGTCATTTTTACGGGAATATGTTTTTCGTCATCAGTAAGCCATATTCTTGTTGCGCCCTTTTGCATGAATAAACCCGAATCCTGAAGCACAGGTTCTACAATTATGGTATTGTATTCCCTGTCACCGATTCTGAGTATCTCCCTATTATGAATATTTACATTCATTAAATAACTTTTGTTATGCGAATTAACGTTCACTTTTAATACGCTACCCGATTCCAATTTCTGAAGTCTAACCCAGTAAAAAGCAGAAAGCACATCTAAAACATCATTAGGAATATCAAATATTTCATTTTTCTGATTTGTCGCTTTATGATTTTTTTGGTCATATTTTGTAAATCTTTCCCTTTTATAACCGCCTTCTTTTATGCTTTGCTTAAATGCTAATGAATAAAAACGGTTTATATCAACCCACGATTCATTAGTATCCCTTACTTTATAAAATATATCAAAAAACGGGGCTGATTTCGCTTCAGAGTAAATATGATACGCTTTCGTACCATTATAATCTAAAATATTTTTCACTTCAAGCGTTCCGTATCCTACTTTGATAAATTGCCAGCTTACATCAAAAACTAATTTTTCTCCTACAATAAGCGTATTGCCGTTTATAAAAGAATAATTGACATACAAGAAAAGAGATATTAATAATAACTTACTTTTTTTCATTTTCATTTTTTATAATCCATTCTGCGGCATCTAAAATATCTTTAGCAACGTAATCCGCACCTTTCACATTTTCCCCCTGCCCGCTCAAAACAAGAACTGATTTTATATTGATATTTTTTGCTAAATCTATATCACATTGTTTATCACCAACAACATAAGACTCTTTTAAATCAATATTGAGGTCCCTTTTTGCTGCATAAAGCATCCTCGGTTTGGGCTTTCTGCAAAAACATTCTTCATCAGGATGGTGAGGACATACATAAACAGTATTTACATATGCATTGTTTTCTTTAAGTTTATTTACCAACACTTCATTCACTTCTTTTACATCATTCAATGTAAAATAACCCCTGGCAATACCGGATTGGTTTGTAACAATTATTATTTTAAATTCTGAATCGTTTAACAATTTTATTGCAGACGCGGATTTTTCAAATATCCTGAGATCCTTAACGTTTGATAGATAATGTACATCTTCATTTATTGTCCCATCCCTGTCAAAAAATACCGCTTTACTTTTATAAAATGTCAATGCCATTAAGAAAAATGCGGTTATTTTTACCTCTGAGTCCCCATATACATGTTCCGTCAAACCTGTAATCATAAATCCTAAAATACCAAGCAAGCAGCCAATCACAAAATACTTTTCGAAATTATTGATATATTTTGCTTTTCTTATTCCGTAATAGAAATAAAATCCAAACACGCTTAAAAATATAATTAATCCTAATATTCCGCGTTCTACCGATATATGCAAATATGTATTGTGTAAATGTGAAAGTTTATAATACTCTTTATCTAAGCCCAATTTCTCGTAATATTCTGGAAATATTGTTTTAATATTTTTCATTCCGGTTCCGAATATCGGATAATCCTTTAAAATTGCAACAGAAGTTTTCCACATATTAATACGTATCGGATCCTTAAAATCAATTGCTCTTTTTATAATATTTCCTCTTTTTGGGAGAAAAACACTTGAAAATGCTATAAGAATTAACGGTATAAGCAAATAACTAAGATTTATGTTTTTTTTGCGTCTAATCAATATGAAGAACATAATTATAAAAATAATCACAGTAGCAATCCATGCCATTCTAACATAACTTAAAACAATTCCGGAAACAATAAGTCCTATAATAAAATAATAAATTATTCTTTTTTTCGAATATATTAAAAAAGATACGCCAATCGGTAAAGCCATAAGGAGTCCTTCCGCATATGTATGCATCCAAGAACGGGTTCCATGCGCACGAAAGTTGAACATACTGATAAGATTTGCAGTCTTACCGTAAATAACATTATCATATAAGTTTTGGCCACTAAAATACTGCCATAATCCTAATAACCCGGTCAATGCTGAAGATATCAAAAAGAAATACGCTATCTTTTTTACATGTTGAAAATCCTTAACATTTATTGCAATAATAAAGAAAACTATAAAAAGTAATTCAGAATTCATACCTTTCATGCTTTTGAAAAAGTTTAAACCGAATATCGAAAAAACAACTGTGATAATTAAAAATATTGAAATCGGATAATTTAACGGTGTGTAGAAATTCTCAGATTTTTTTATAATAATCTTTATAATCCATACCAACAATAATACCACCCAGACAATATTAGTTGCTGCTATAGAAATAGGTAATACAAAAGCAAATACAATTAAACCGTAATATAGGATAAAATCCAGTTTCTTAACCAAGTTTTTTCTCCAAATGATTAGTTAGTTCATCTTTTTCCTTTATTTCAAGTCTTACATCAAGAACGTAACATGGAAAATCTTCGGGCAATCGGGTTACATCTTTAGCCGTCGTTATTACCACTGCCTGAAATTCCGCAGCATCACTGTAAAATCTTCTTATATCCTTGTCTTTAAAAAAGTAATGGTCTGGATATTTTCTATGAAAAAGAAGATTCAATTCCAATTCTTTGATTGTCTTTTCAAAATCTTCCGGAACCGCAATTCCCGATATTGCAATAATATTTTTTTCATGTAATTTCTTTAAATCTACTTTATTCCTGTTTCTATCAAAAATATCTTTTTTGAAATACGCATGAAAAATATGTGCATTTTTATTATAAATTTTTATGGTATTTTCTATTTCAAGAATTTTTTCATCAGACACCTTATCGCACCTGGTAATTAAGATAATATCCGCCCTTGATAAACCATTAACCGGTTCTCTTAAATATCCTGCAGGTAAAAGCAAAAAATCACCAAAAGGATTTAACGCATTAATGCACACTAAATCAATATTTCTATAAAGACCAAGATGCTGGAAACCATCATCCAATATTATCGTATCAACTCCGAATTTTTCTATTGAAAAAAGTCCTGCTTTATATCTATCTTTGCCGATAACCACGGGAATACCTTTAAGAGACCTTGCTACAAGATATGCTTCATCACCGGATATTTTTGGACCAACAAATATTCTTTTCCCATCGCTTACAACTATCGGATTTTTACTTATTATTTTTGATTTATACCCTCTGGACACCACACAGGTGTTTCTTTTTGCCAATAATTCCGCCAGATATATTACCATCGGTGTCTTTCCTGTTCCACCAACCGTAATATTGCCTACGGATATTACCCTGCAGTTCAGTTTCTTTTGTTTTGCTTTTCTTATTAATTGTGAAATGTTAAAGAACAAAAGATAAACATAAGAAAGCGGTTTAAGAAATTTTAACGGTTTCATATTTTTTTATATACCTTTTCGTAAATCCGTGATAAAAACTGGTTCGAATAAATAACCATACGTTTTTTTAACCAATTTTCGGGACCTCTCGCATCAATTCTTTTCAATAAATACGGATTCTGATTAACATTATTTAGTCCGATATTTAGAGTAAGCCCACATAAAAACCCGGTAGATTTTAATACATCAATATATAAGTCATCATATTCACCGTAAGGATAACAAAAATATTTCGACTCCTTTTTCAGATTTTCTTTAATAATATTTTTTGAAATCAGAATATCCCCGGCAAGTTTTTCTTTTAATGGCCTCATTAAAAAATATCTTGGATGACTATGAGTATGCGATTCAAAACTGATTATTTTAGAGTCCTGCATTTCCCGTATCATATTCCAATCCAGATGCCCTAATAGACCGACCTGTGATGTTGTTAAAAATATGGTTGCATTAATATTATACTTCTTTAAAATTGGGAATGCTTCCGTATAGTTATCAGAATACCCGTCATCAAAAGTTAAATGAACAGTTTTTTCCGGCAATTCCTTTTTTCCTATAATATGATTATAAACCTCATCAAGCGTGGCAAAATAATATTTTTTGCTAATAAGCAATCTAACATTTTCTTCAAATGTTTTAGGTGTTATTATACCATTTTTATTTATATTATGATAACAGATTATTAATGATGCCATAATTTTCTTTTAATTTCTCAAAAACTTCCTCAACCGACAATTTATCCAAATCTCCTTGTATATACTTATGAATATCAGACCCGGGTGGCGTCCAATTTATCGGATTTGTTCTTTTGCCATAAATTATGAACGTTGGTGTTTGTTGACTTACCGCTATATGTCCGGGTGCGGAAGAAGTACCAATATGCAACTTAACATTTTTTATCAACGCTGTCAAGTCAAGGAGCCCGGTATTAAAAGAAAGGATGTGCTGCTTTTTACATAAATTCATTGTGTTTTTTACATAATCAATCTCGTTGGGCGCATAAATAAAAATTACTTTTGCATTTAACTTCTCCGAAATCATATCTGCAAGTTTTGCAAACTTTTCACTTTGCCAGCTTTTATAATCCCTTTTACTTGTTACATCAAAAGAAATCAACAAATCTTTTTGACTAATATTGTTTTGTTTAAAAAAACTAAAAACCTTTTCTTCATTTTTAATATTATAATTTAAATCCAAATTAATTCCATCTTTTTTTAAATCCAGCAAATCCAGCATACTAAGCCGGTCATTGACAGTATAACCTTGCGCCGAATACTTTGGCATAATATTATAACACCAAAACCCCCATGGCCTATAAAAAGCAATCCGTTTTTTAGCCCCTGACTTAAAAGTGTAATAACCTGAAATTGCGCAGTTCATAAAATCTATTACTACATCAAACTTATATTCCTTAATTTTCTTTACCGTATCCTTATCCATTAAAATAATACCGGACAGATAACTATTATTTTTTAAAATATCTTCGGACGTTTTTTGAGTAAGGAAATATATCTGGCTTTCTGGCTTATTTTTTTTTATAGCCCTAATAAGCGGTGTTGTAAGTAAAACATCGCCTATCGCCCGTAAAACAATAATTAATATTTTCACACTACTCTTTCCTTTTTCAGCCATTAAAATTTCTGAAAAATTAGGTTTTTTCAGAATTCTATCCCCTATCTCTTATTTCTTTCAATTTCAATAACGATACAAACTCATTATAGGAATCCATCGTTGCAACTGTAAAACCCGTAAAACCATCCAAAAAACCGAATTTGAAAATATAAAGTTTGAAAAATTTTATCAAAGACTGTAATAATATAAATTTTGATTTTTTGTTCTTACTGAACCAATATTCCCCTTTTCTTGATGTATAAAAATTAGATTTTTTAAGCATATCCGAAATATCGCTATATGGATAATGCAACAAAGGAGATTCTAACTTTCTGACTTTCCCCTCAACATTAATCCGTTCATGAACGTGTTTGCAAGGAAATTTTGCAAAACCATTTCTAAAAAGCCGTAATTGATAATCTGGATATTTACCGCCGTATTTTAAAAATTTTCCAAAATAATGATTTTTTCTCGGAATAAAATAACCCTTGATTTCATTATCTTCAATTTGGACTATTGATAAAATTTCCTTCTTTAAATTACCGGACACAACCTCATCAGGATCTAGATATAATATCCAGCTATTCTTGCATTGTTCAATTCCAAATTGTTTATTGACGTTGAGATTGGGATTATTATCGCAGCTAAAAACATTTTTGGTATATCTATTAACTATTTCCGCTGTTTTATCCGTGGACTCGCAATCAACAAATATTATTTCATCCACCCATTTTACGCTCTCAAGACATCTTTCTATATTTCTTTCTTCGTTATGTCCTATAATGGAAACGGATATCATATCATCTCCCAATATACATGCTCAGTATTTTCAATCATTCTATCCTTAGAAAATTCTTTTGCTTTTATTTTATTTAATTCTGAAAATCTATTCAATAGATTTCTGTCCTTAACTAATTTCATCACTGCTTCGTATATCTGAGCGGGATTATCGGGTAAAACCTGAAAACCATTTATATTTTCTGCTATTAACTCGGGTACACCGCCTACATTTGTTGCAATAATAGGCAATCCCACTGCCATTGCGTCTATTAACGAGGTACAAAGCCCTTCCGTATATGAAGATAAAACAAAAATATCAAATATTGAAAGGATTTGCGGAATATCATTTCTAAAACCGGTAAATATTATTGAATCCGATAAATTCAGTTTTTTTGCATATTCTTTCAATTCCTTTTCCAAACATCCTTTCCCGACAATAAAAAATACTGCATCCGGAATACTTTTCTTAATTAACGACGCTGCCTGTATAAAACCCTTGTGATTCTTATGATAATCCAAACTGCCGACAGTACCGATGATGGTATTTCCTTCTTTCACATTAAATTCTTTATACAAATAATCTGTTGAAATATTTTCAAATCTATTTAAATCAATACCGGAAAAAACAACTGAAATTCTATTTTCTGGAATTCCATCTTTAACTAAAACTTCTTTTACTTTATTGGAAATAGCAATAATTTTATCTACGCTCCCGTATTTCCATTTGTTATTTATATTAAATTCCACTCTTCTGGTACAAACAAGTTTTGTCTTTTGGTCTGAAAGCATTGATGCAATTAGTCCTATTGTATGTGCATGAGCAGAATGCAGATGTATAATATCCGGTTTAATATCTTCAATAATTCTTTTCGTCTTAAATATTGCAAAAGGATCTATTTCAAATAATATTTTAAAACCAATTGTATTATAATCATTTTCCTTTAATCTTTTATGCAATTCGCTGTTCGGTTGGCAAATAATAAAATTTCTATAACCTTTTTTTGAAAGCCCTTCCACAAGCCAAAAAAGCTGTTGTTGCCCGCCGCGCCAGGTTTTTTCAAAGTCAATGTGTAATATCGTTAATTGCTTCATTATAAACCTTCTCAGTTTTCAAAATGTATTTTTTTATATTATATTTTTCCTTAACAGTTTCTTTGTTTCTCTCTCCGACAATTTTTATTTTTGCCGGATTTTCCAAAAATAACAAAACATTTTTAGCCAGAGATTCCGGACTATTCGGTTCCGATATAAACTCTTTATCAAGTATTTCGGGGATACACCCTACGGATGTCGCAACAACCGGTTTACCGCAACTCATCCATTCAAAAAGCACGCGGCTGACAGCTTCGCTACCGACCGATGCAATTACACCTATCGTACATCCTGACATAAACTTGTAAATATCATCTATATACCCTTCAAATTGGATATGCGCTTCTATATTTAGTTTACTCGCAACTAATTTAAGTTCATTGTATTTTATATTTTCTTCTTTACCGGCTATCAGAAATTTCAAATTTGAATATTTTTTTAATAATATTGCTGCTGCTTCCAAAAAATATTTATGACCTTTCACCGGATCCAAACGACCTAACATCCCGATAGTGGGACATTCGGGAACCGAATATTCCGATATATCTGGAATTTTAATACCCTGATATATTGTAGTAATCAGCTTTGGAGTAATTTCAATTTTATCATATTTGTTTTTTATAGATTCCGATGCCGTTATAATTTTTTGGGTCCTGTCCAAGATAAAACTCTTCTTCGGCTGCATATCATCCGATTTTGTCCTTATAATAGCAAATTTCCTATTAGAAAACAAAGAAACCATATATGCCAAAAAATGCCCCTTACCCGTATGTGCGTTGATAATCTCAATATTTTCATTTTTAATAATATTTTTTAATCTCAAAACGCTACTTAAAACGAAAGGATTTTTCCTTGAACATATCTCATAAGTAATAAAATTATTTTCTCTTGCCAACTTTAACGGTAATCCACCCTTTACACCTGCAAAAAAGATTTTATGTCCTTTTTCATAAAGCCCTTTTGAGGACTCTATCGCATAACTGGTTACTCCGCTGTACCATGGTATATCAATTATATTTAGAATATTCATAGAAAATGATTACTCAGATTTTAACGTCGGATTACAGTGATTAAAAAAATTATAAAACTCTATTTTAATCATTATAACCGTCTTTATTTTCATAAAATTTTCTTATACATTCAAAAACTTCACTAACACTAATTTCTTTCATACACTTAAAATGTTTTTTCGGACATTTTTTCGGGCCATGTTTGCCGCAAGGACGACAAGAAATATTTTTCTCTATTACAACCGCTTTTTCCGAAAAAGGGAAAAAACCTAATTTCTTTACTGTCGGTCCGAAAATTGCCACTGTCGGAACATCTAAAACCGCTGCGATATGCATAGCACCTGAATCATTGGTTATAAAAACCTTGCACTTTTTAATAAGTGCCGATAATTGTTTTAATGTTGTTTTGCCGGCTAAATTAATCGGCTTTTCTTTCATATTGTTTTCAACCTCTCTTGCTACACCAATATCATTATCACTGCCAAAAATTATTATCTTTGCACCGAACATTTTTATAATTCTATCGGATAATTCTGCATATCTTTCCGGAAGCCATCTTTTAGTCGCCCATACACTACCCGGATTAATACCGAAGATTTTATCTTGCCTATTCAGAATTGATTCTGCATACTTTTCATCTTCCTTGCCGATATATATTTGTGTCTTCTCATTTCCAGATATAATATCAAAATATTGCATTAAATCCAAGTGTCTTTCAAGTTGATGTTTATTTTTATTAAAAGTAATCCAATCTGTAAAGAAAAATTTTCCCGCACTATTAGAAAAACCGACTCTCTTAGGAATATTAGATATATATGCTATCAATCCTGATTTAAAAGATGGATGCGGAACCAGAACAACATCAAATTTTTTTGCCTTTAATTCTCTTGATAATCTAAATAAACTGAAAATACCCTTGTCCTTACCTTTTTTATCATAAACGATAATTTCGCTAATATCGGGGTGTCCTTCAAGTATGTTTTTAGTTGCCGGTATACACAAAACCGATATCTCTGATTTTAAGTTCTTTTTTATTGCCTGAATTAAAGGTAATGTTAAAACAACATCACCTAAAAAAGCCGTCTGAATAATTAGAGTCTTCATTCTTTCCCCGTGCCAGAGCCCAATGCCAGTATCTCAAATCAATAAATCAGATTGTGTTGTAATTTCATCTATTGCGATTTTAAGTTCTTTTGATTTGTTTTCTATATTGTCACTTTCTTTGACATATATCGGTTTACCGTGACATACAGAAATTTTATTAAATGGAAAAGGTATGTGAAATTCGTCCCAATGCCTTATTATATATTTTCTTTTTATGCTGCAAGCAACAGGAATTATCGGCAATCCCGATTTCTGGGCAGTAATAATCACACCCGGTTGCACTGTTTTTTGGGGACCACGAGGTCCATCCGGGGTAAAGGCGACCGAATTACCTTTTTTTGCAACTTCAATTAAAAAAAATAAAGATTCAACACCACCTTTTGATGTTGAACCTCTTATGCTTCTGTATCCGAATTTTTCCGTAATTTTTGCTATTAGCTCTCCGTCTTTTGATTTGCTTATTAAAACACTTACACCTTCATGCTTATGCGACCATACCAAAAAAATCTGCCTGCCATGCCAAAAAGCGTAAATTATCGGCTTTTTATTTTTTCTTAATTCTTCATACTCCCCTGAATCCTTAACAACAATCTTTGAAGTTTTTCCGATTAGCCATATATAAAAAAAACCTATCTCAATTAATATTTTACCTAATAAATTCATCCTACCACTTTACCCCGCTCCAAAATGTAGTAAGTAGTTTTTTCTGAAATAATAATATATTTAATAAGCATTATATATCTACATTTTGGGGCGTGGTTTATTTCTTTTTCCTTAGCAACCAATTACATGCAAAAAACTTGGTATATTCCGGCGAAATTTTATTGTACTCAAACCTGACACCTATTTTTGAAAAATCCATTGATTTTAATATTTTATAATTCTCAAATATTTTTGGAGGTTCAATTTCCAGCGGTTCTACTATCTCGCAGTGTTCTTTTTCTGCTTCTATTTCTATAAGTTTAATTGTGAAGCATTTTGCAACATCCAGCCCATCACTTAATGATGACTTAATAATTTCATTTTTTTCCAATAATTCAACATCTTTTCCAAGTGTAACGGTAAAAAGAGAAACAGCAATTGATTTTCCTAAATCAAAATAACCGCGAAATACATCCGGCTTAAAAGAATCGTAAACAGTTGCAGGTTTGATATTTTTCTGAATTTCATTCAGTTTCTCAGAAAGCAAATCTTCGGAAATATCGAACTTTTGCTTCTTAAGATCTCTAAAAATATAACCCTGTCTGAGATTAATTTTAAAGTTTTTTATTAACTTCATAATTAGGTTATTATATCAGAAAAAGGCAGGTTTTTCAAGAAAAATGCTTTTGATTACACGGATTTCTAACATCGATTACACCAGTGATTGTTAGGTTTTTTAACAATCACTATTTAACGGTTCTTCTTTTTTCCCATTCGTAGACGATAGGGGCAGCAACGAATATCGTGGAATAAGAACCGATTATTACACCAAATAGAAGGGCAAGGGCAAAGTCGTGTATCACTTCGCCACCTAAGAAGAAAAGTGAGGTTAAAACCAAAAAAACTGTTAATGAGGTGATGATTGTACGCGAGAGAGTTTCGTTGACAGAACGGTTTATCAAATCAAATAGTGATTCTTTTCTGTATAATCTTATATTTTCCCTCATTCTGTCAAATATTACTATTGTATCATTGATTGAATAACCGGCTAATGTCAAAAGTGCAGCAACTATTGTAATTGAAATTTCTCTGTTTAAAATAGAAAAAAGTCCGATTGTTATAAATACATCGTGAACTAAAGCTAATACACCTGCAACCCCCCATATTCCTGATTTGAATCTGAAAGCGACATAAATAATTATTCCGACAAACGACCAAAAAAGTGCGAAAAATGCCTGATTAATCAAATGTTTACCTATTGTGGGACCTACATATTCCGCTCTTTCAAGTTCAAAAGGATTTTGTGGTAATTCTTTTACGAATATATCCTGAATTTTTTGGGTTATTCCTTCATCTGTTCCTTTTTTTATTCTTATTATTACCGAATGTTGTTGCGGGAAATCCTGAAGTTCAGCCGCAATGCCGTTATTGGAAAGAATATTCCTAATATCAGCAAGTTTTATTGATTGATTGAATTTCAACTGTATTAATGTACCACCGGAAAAATCAATTCCGAAATTCAATCCTTTATGAAAAAATATTGAAAATACCGAAATCAAGAGAAGTGCTCCTGAAATTATAAAAAAAGGTTTCCTTTTGCCTACGAAATCAAAATTAGTTTTTTTGAATAATTCTATCATGTTTTTAGCTCCTCTCTTTAACTTCAATTAAAAGTAAAAAGTTAAAAGTTAAAATTAAATCTTTACGTCTTTATTTCTATTTTTACTTTTTATTTTAACCTGTCTTAATTATATTGATAGCTTTTCTACTTGTCTGCCAGAAAGCCAAACATCGTATATCTGATGTGTTACGATTATCGACGTATACATTGACGTTATTATTCCAAGTGTAAGTGTTACTGCGAAACCCTTTATTGGTCCTGTTCCAAATTGGAATAGAAAAGCTGCAGCTATAAGCGTAGTTAAATTTGAATCTATAATAGCTGAAAATGCTTTTTCATAACCAAGATCTATTGAGACTCTTACCGTTTTGCCGTTTCTTATTTCTTCTCTGATTCTTTCAAGTATAAGTACATTTGCATCTACAGCCATGCCTATGGTTAAAATTATGCCTGCAATACCAGGCAAAGTAAGTGTAGCGTGAAAAATCGCCATCATGCCAAGTAGTACAACTAAATTTAATATTAATGCAGAATTTGCTATCAAACCCGACGTTTTATAATAGAAAAACATATAACTTACAACTAACAATAGCCCTACTAAACAAGCGACCAAACCCGCCTTAACCGAATCCCGTCCAAGTGAAGGTCCGACTGTTCTATTCTCTATAATTCTTACAGGTGCAGGCAAAGCACCGGCACGAAGAACTATAGCAAGGCCTGAAGCTTCTTCAGCGGAAAAATTGCCTTCTATTATAGCATGCCCATCAGGAATTCTGCTTCGTATTACTGGGGCTGACTGAACTATGCCATCAAGTACGATTGCAAGTCGTTTGTCTATATTTGCACCGGTAACCGATGCAAATATTCTTGCTCCATCCGGATTGAAATCCAACCCTACATACGGCATATTGTATTGACCGCCGATTTTCATTTTTGCATCAGTTAAATAAGCGCCGGTAATTTGTGAGGTTGTTGTAACTAAAAAATACCCTTCTTCTTTGCCCGGTAAAATAGTATAACCTTTTGGTATCAAGTCAACAAATTCTTTTTTAGGCTTATTATTTTCATCATAGACATTGTTTAATTGAATACCCATTTCTCTTGCTTTTGCCAAAACTTTTTCAATTGCACCAGTATCATCAACAAGACGAAATTCTAAAAGTGCGGTTTTGCCTATTAAGTCAATCGCTGCTTTTGGATCCTTTATTCCAGGTAACTGAACAACAATCCATTTCTCACCTTGTTTAGCAATAAACGGTTCGGATACACCGAATTGGTCTATCCTATTTCTTATAATTTCTATTGCGCGGGTCAAGGCATCCTGAATATTTGTGTCTTTTTCTATTTTTGTATCATCAATTTCCAAAACAAGATGAATTCCACCCTGTAAATCCAAACCTAGATTTAAAATCTTGTTAACTATTTTTTCTTTTGTTTGTTGCGCTTTTAATTTTTCTTCAGGTGTCATTCTATACCATAAAAAAGTGGGCCATAACACGTAAATTGAACCTAACAATACCGCCCAAAAAATAAGCCATTTAAATTTTTTTAAATCCATTTTTCGCTCCAATTTAAAATTTTTTCAAAATTTTAGCACTCAGAATACAGTACACCGTATACAGTTAAAAAAATGGTTTTGATTTTACTGCATCCTGTATCCTGCTTGTCCGCCAGTGGTTTAGTGGCGGATATCCTGCCTTTAGAATAGTTTTGTTTCGTTTATATATAAATCAAAATCTGTTTTTAAATATTCGGCTGCTTTCTTACATATCAGCATTCTACTTAGAAATATTTCAAAATACTCCATTACCTGCGAAATTTTTGTATCAATAGTAAGTTCAAGAGAAATTTTTTTCTTTACTGAATCCACTCTCAAAAATGAACGCTCTACCGCATAATTAACTCTATCATGTATATCCATAGCTATTAATTGCGGATTTCTGACCCTATTCCTGTGAACATCTGCTTTATCGGCAAGTATTAAAGCTGCTGCAACAGGATTAACCGGCTCACCTACAGGTTCTTCATGATTGCCAATTGCACCCGTAATTATCGCAATATTTTCGGGCGGCATACCTAATTTGTCAAGTATGTCCATTGCAATTAATGCGCTAGCCGCTATGTGATCAGTGCGGTTAACAACATTACCAATATCGTGTAAATATCCTGCAATAGAAGCCAGTTCAGGAAGCGGTTTCTTGTAATTTAAATGAACCAATATATTTCTTGAAAGACTAGCAACAATATCCGCATGTCTGAATCCATGCTCGGTATAACCTATGGCACCAAGATATTCATTAGCTGCTTCTAAGAAGGAAATTACTTGAGCATCAGTTTTTACTTTTTCTAAAGTAACTTCACTCATTTGTTTTCAATTACAGGTACATTTTGTGCGTTTTCATTTACAACGGCTGAAATCGCCGATTTTAGTATCTGCACATTAACATTTTCTGATATTTTCAATTTTACTATATTACCTTGAATATCCTGAACATTACCATAAATTCCGCTCAGAGTAATTACTCTGTCACCTTTTTTAAGGTTGTTCAGCATTTTTTGATGTTCTTTCTGCTTTTTCGCTTGCGGTCTTATCAGCAAAAAATAAAATACAACAAAAATAAGAATGATTGGTAACAACGATGAAAACATTGAAGCTCCCTGGGCTGCATTTGGTGGCATAATTTCCCCTCCTATATAATGACCACGGGGATTAAATCCCTGTAATCGCTTTTAAAAATCACTGTAATCCTTGATATTTTTTTAAAAACTCTTTTTTTGTTTCTTTGAACTTTCCTTCACTAATACTATTTCTGATGGTTTCTGTTAATTTTAGCATAAAATTTAAATTATGTAAAGAGTTTAATTGCAAACCTAAAAATTCTTCTGCCCGGAATAAATGACTTAAATATGCCTTTGTAAAATTCTTACATGTGTAACAATCGCATTCGGAATCTAACGGTGAAAAATCATTTTTATACCTTGCATTTTTTAGGTTTACTTTCCCTGCCGAAGTCAATGCCTGCCCGTTTCTTGCATTCCTTGTAGGCAAAACACAGTCAAACATATCAATTCCCTGTTCTATACACAATAGTAAATCTTCCGGTGTTCCTACACCCATCAAGTATCTCGGCTTATATTCAGGAAGAAACTTTTCCGTTTCAGAAACCATTTCGTACATTCGCTCGCTCGGCTCACCGACAGAAAGTCCGCCTATTGCATATCCGTCAAACCCGATTTCAACTGTTGACTCTGCAGAAAATTTCCTTAAATCCTTGTAAGTTGAACCCTGAATAATCCCAAATAATAGACGATTATTATTTAAATTTAGTTCATTATATTTTACTTTGCTTCTTTTTGCCCAACGTAGAGTTAATTCTGCGGATGCTTTGACATAATCATGTTCAACTGGATATTCGACACATTCATCTAAGACCATTATAACATCAGAACCTAAAACATCTTGAATCTCAATTACTTTTTCCGGTGTAAAAAAATGTTTTGAACCATCAATATGCGACCTGAATTCAACCCCCTGTTCAGAAATTTTTCTCAAATCATTCATTGAGAAAACCTGAAAACCGCCGGAATCGGTCAATATAGGCAAAGACCAATTAATAAACTTATGTAGCCCGCCGGCTTGTTTTATTATGTCCATACCCGGCCGTAAATATAAATGATAGGTATTCGCCAAAATTATCTTCGCACCCATCTTTATAAGATCAGAAGGAAAAATCGCTTTTACCGTACCCTGTGTTCCAACAGGCATAAAACACGGTGTCTCAATATCACCATGCGAAGTATGTAAGATTCCTAAACGGGATTTACCGTCTTTTTTTAATAATTCAAAATGTTTAATTACCATCAGAGATTAGTGTATAGCTTGCCCACCAGTAGTTCAGTGGATGTCGTATAGTTTACCCGATAGAGTATCAGTGGCGGAAGTGGCGGGGGGTGTGAGCTAGAATCGGAATTTAAATTTTATAAAAGATTAATTCTTAATGCTTTACAGTCAATTCCACGCACTATCCCACCATCACACTATCACACCATCTCACTATTTTATAGGAATTTATTTTTATTTATATAAAGCACAAACATACACTTAAAATAATTTGCAGCTTTCTTTAATTGCAACATCCTTTCAAGAAAGGTTTCAAAATATTCGCCTATATCTATTATTTTTGTATTGATAGTCAATTCCAATGAAACTGTTTTTGACTTGGCATCAACCCGCAGAAAAGAATTTGTGCAGGCAAGATTAACCCGTGTATGCTCATCTAATCCGGTTCTTTTTTCTGTTCTTACCCGTGTATGGTGCACGTCCGTTTTATCGCCCAAAATTACCGCAGCGGTAAGTTCCGAACCCGGTACTATATCTTTTTCTTCATGCGAACCGATAGCGGTAACTATTTTAATAATTTCGCTATCTTTCATGTTCATCCGTTGTAAAAATCTTTTTGCAAGAAGAGCTCCCGACAATGTATGTTGATGCATTTCTATAGAATTTCCTATATCGTGGAGATACCCGGCAATCTGCGCCAATTCAACATCCCTTTTTGGAAAATTTAAATAAGCCAAAACATTACCAGCTATATTGGACGTAAGTTTAGCGTGTCTTAATCCATGCTCTTTATATCCTATTGCGGCAAAATTCTTATCAGCAGCATCAAGGAAAATCTTTACATAACTGTCTTTTTTAATTTCAGTAATCGTTATATTACCCATAATATTAAAGGAATTAAGACTAACGTCATAATTAAACCTACGGCAATCATAGATGATGCAAATTCATAATCTGCATTATATTTTCTGGTATATATATATGAACTTACAGCAGACGGCATGGAACTTGAAAGCAAACATACCGCTCTTGTGACACCCGAGATTTTTAATATTTCACAAAATAAAATTGCAACCAAAAAACCGCCAACCATACGTGCAGAGACTCCAATAAATATTTTCTTAAGCATATCCTTATTTACCGGTTTTATCTGATATCCCACCAAACAAAGCATAATCGGAAGCGTAATAACATTTAAAATTTTACTGAAACTATCTAAATACGACGGCACATAAATATTATTTAAACTCATTAAGATACCCAGAAAAGCGGCATACACCATCGGCAATCTGAATATCTCTATAATAGAACCGCTTAAAATCCAAAGCCCTATACTATTATATAATAATGTCTGAAAAATATTATACATTATTCCGTAATAAATGCCTTTTTCACCAAAAAATATGGCATTAAGCGGGATTGCGAGATAAGCGGAATTCATAAAAATAATCGGAACTGCGATATTCCTGAATTTTAAAGAAAATGTTTTTGAATATATAACTGCAAAAATTGCACCAAAAAAAAGAACAATTATAACAATATAAATGATATTTAAAGAATTACTTAGATATCCTTTAAACGAGGTACCCCACATATTGAAAAAAGTAAAAATAGGAAATAAAAAATAAATCGCAAATATAACAAAATATTTTATAAATGTTTCTTCCCAACCAAACTTGAATTTTGTAAAAATATATCCTATTAAAATATAAGGTAATACTTTTAAAACAAGATTAAATAAAATATCCATATTAAAATCAGTACACAGTAAACAGTAAACAGAATACAGCAAAAGGCAAATGCTAAAAGTTGTAATTTCTTAAACTGTATCCTGTATCCTGTATTCTGTATTCTGTATTCTGTATCCTGTATCCTGTATTCTGTATTCTGTATCCTGTATTCTGTATCCTGTATCCTGTATCCTGTATTCTGTATTCTGTATCCTGTATCCTGTATCCTGTATCCTGTATCCTGTATCCTGTATCTTGTGTACTGCCGTTAAGATTATATAAAATATTCTTGACTTTTTAAAGTAAAAAGTTAAAATAGAAATATGAAAATCAGTACTCATGATACGGGATTCAGAATTCAGTTTTAAGGAATTTTTGATTTTGACCTTTATCTGTATACTGTATTCTGTATTCTGTATACTATCTTTTGGAGGAATATAATGGATTTTTTTAGAAAACATATGAAAACCATATTTTGGATAACTCTTCTTGGTTTCTTATTAGCAACTTTCGCATATTTTGGTGCAGGTGGA
>Ga0208246_1000487_pt1 | contig 31948 bp, 24 predicted proteins | sample RifOxyD2_FD_184039 | JGI IMG/M metagenome (GOLD analysis project Ga0208246, IMG submission 184039) | Soil microbial communities from Rifle, Colorado - Rifle Oxygen_injection D2 (SPAdes) | ecosystem: Environmental > Terrestrial > Deep subsurface > Rock core/Sediment | place: Rifle, Colorado... | reverse complement strand
AGGTACCGCCGCTACGGCGATTGCCATGAACGCTTCGCCGTCGACGGCAATCGCCACCTTCCTCGAGGGAGGCAATGTGGGCATTGGTACCGCGGACCCAGGTACCTACACCGGGACAGCGGGTGCAAGCGGTCGCTACCTTGCAGTCGCGGGTAGCGGTACCGAGATCGGCGCTCTACAGCTAAGCACCGGTACCGATGTCGATTTTGATAGTGTTGGCGCCTTCGACTTCTTAAACACAAACAATTCTGCAAACACAGATGCTGTTGGTGGCAAATCGGTGGCAAAGATCACTTCATTTATGCGCACCGACGACGTGAACGCAGGTGATGATTCTGGCGGCATGCTTGCATTCTATACCAAAGCGGCGGCGGGTGATTACTCGGGTGGCGGGCGGCTCACGATGAATCATGTGGGGGAGGTGATCATCGGAAATGCATCAGCAGCAATCAATGCGGGCAATGTCGACGGTAAGGGACGTCTCTATGTGATCGGCGCCGCGCCGAATGGGACCAAGATATTCACTGCTGCGGACAGTGGTGCGACTGATCGCTTCAGCGTCTTTGAAAGCGGGAGAGTTGCCGTGAGTACGACCAGTCCAAGCGCTGTTCTTGCTATTACTTCAAGCAGTACGCTTCCCAGTTTTGTCGTCGGCTCTTCGGCCGGAACACATTTTGTTGTGGCGAGTAGCAGCTATATAGGTATCGGTACGAGTTCACCAACAGCTCAGTTCTCCCTCTCGGGTGGGAGCTTTCTCCATGTTGCCTCGGGGAATCCGACGTTGCTCGGCTCCGTTGCGTTTCCCGTCGTCGCTTCTTCTACCCATGTCGTTGGTCGTTATGCATATACCGTCGCGAACGACCTCTTCGGTATCATTGATGTGTCCGACCCACGGGCTCCCGTTGTTATCGGCTCTCTGGCAGGACTCGGGGACGCAAGAGATGTTCAGGTTGTCGGCAAATATGCATATGTGGCGAACACCTCTGGCCTTACGATCATAGATGTGTCAGACCATACTGCTCCAGTGAACATCAGTACGGTAGGTGTTGGCGGTGATGGGCTGTCGGTGTTTGTATCCGGCAAGTATGTTTACGTTGCTTCCGGTGATTCATATAATGTCGTTGATGTTTCGGACCCCTTCTATCCGGTACGGGTAGCCAACGCTGGAGCAGCAAACAATAAGGGAATGTTTGTGCAGGGGAGATATATGTATAACACAGCAGATGATTCCGCCAATCTCCGCGTGGTAGATATTTCGGACCCGCTGAATCTGGAAATTGTAGGTACTTACGATGCGGCAGAGTTTGGGGATGCCCGCGGGGTGGTCGCCTCCGGTAAGTTTGTCTATATGGCTGATGGTGCAAACGGATTGCGCATCATCAATGTTGGCGACCCAACGAATCCGGTATTAGCTGGAACGTATGATACTGCCGGCCATGCATTTGATGTAAAAGTTGCCGGTGATTATGCCTACGTGGCTGATGGTGCCAACGGGCTTGTCGTCGTTAACATTGCAGACTCCGCCAGTCCGGCATTGGTGGGTACCTACACAACCTCAGAGGTAGCTCACGGAGTATTTATTGCAGGTAAGTATGCATACATGGCGGTCGGCAACAGCTCTGACGGTCCTGGCGGTTCTGGCGCGCTAGAAATCGTAGACTTAAACGGCACAGAGACACCAAATGTAAAGACAGGCTCTCTCTTTGCCGGCAATCTGAATATTGCTGACGAGGCATATATTGGTAATAACTTGTCGGTGCGTAACGCTCTCAACGTCGGTATGGGCGGTATCCAAAGTCTTGGCCAACTTTCGATTACGGCGACGGCGACCCCAAGTAATATTATGAGCAGTCTGAGCATTGGTACCAGTACACCCTATGCAAAGTTTACGGTGTGGGGCACTTCCACCACCACCGGCCGCGCCTTTGAGGTGGTGGATAGTGCGTCAAGTACGATCTTTAGTATTGATAACAACGGCACCACCACCATCACGAACCTGCTGACGGGAGCCATGAGCTTTGAGGCGGATGCGGGGATTGTGTCGTGGGTAAATATGCCGAGCGCGACATCTACACGAGACATTAGTCTCGGCTACGTAGCCCAGCTCGGCGACCAAGATATCTTTGGCGTCTACGCAAGTACCACGGGGCCGGGGACCGTGTATGGCCAAAAGGTGATCGTGGGAACCACTACAACAGCCTTGCTTGGCATGAGTTCGCAGGGTTCTTCGACGCCGCTTATTATCAGTAACGGTGCATTTTGTGTTGGAGCCGGTGGCATGGACGCGGCCGAGAGTTGTATTAATGAGGCGCTGACCCCTGGTGTTATCTATGCATCGAACACGACGTTGGTAGACGCTGACTTTGCAGAAAACTACCCCTCATACGATGAGGACCTTGCGGCCGGAGAGCTGCTCAGTTTTGATGGGGAACACGCTGGACATGTGCTGCGGGCGAAGCCAGGACAGACCTTGGCGGGAGTCGTCTCGACCGCACCTGGCGTGCTCATTGGTAACAAGGTTGCCCTGGCGACGTCCACCATCCGCGTGCCGGTCGCACTCTCTGGCCGAGTGCCAACGAGAGTAAATCTCGACGGGGGAGCAATTAATGTTGGCGACCGTATCGCTCTTGCTCTAGAGCCTGGATATGGCATGAAGGCAACAAGCACTCGACAGGTAACGGTTGGGACCGCACTTGAATCTTTTGATGGCGCATCTGCAGAGGGGTACAGCCGCACGGGTACGATTTCTGTCTTTGTGAATTTGCAAGGGACGGCGATCGCTGGCGTTTCAGGCGGACAGGTTGAAGGAGGGTGGACGACTGATGCGGATACGGGAGTAACGAGCATGGCGACAGCGGGTATACTTGATATGCAGGGAAAGGATGTCGTAAACGTTCGCAAGTTGCTAGCCGCAAGCGGCAAGTGGAGTCTTGATGAAAACGGTGCACTTACGGTGCAGAGTCTGACGGTGGGTACCGCGGCAGCCCCTTCGGGGATTACACTCTTTGACAGGGCAACGGGTAGCCCCTACTGTTTCTCTATTGAGAATGGTATAAGTCAGACAGAGGCCGGTGTTTGTGCAGCAACAGCCAGTACGGCAAGCTCTTCGACGCAAACGACCACTTCTGCAACGGTAGACACGACCGCCCCAGTGATTACGCTCCTTGGCAATAGTCCGGCCCAGCTTTCTATTGGCGACAGCTTTATCGATCCTGGCGCAACCGTTTCTGACAATGTGGACCAGAACCTTTCCATCGCGATTTCTGGGGATACTATTGATACGCGCCAGAATGCCACGTATACAATTAGGTATAATGCCGTCGACAACGCAGGGAACGCAGCAGCGGAGGTGGTCCGCTCGGTCGTTGTCGGCACGGGGGTACTCGATACTGGCAGCGAGGAGGCGATACCGGCGGCGGAGACACCTGTAGCGGAATAGTGTCCGCACTACCAAAACGATGATGTTTAAAAAAACTTTTCTCTTTATTCTCCTTTGTCTTTCCTTGACTCTGCCGTCAGTAGCATCGGCTGCGCTTTTTTCAAATACCACCCGAAGTAGCATTCAGAGCGGCCTCGTCGGCTGGTGGACTTTTGATGGGGGGGATATGACAGCTACAGCAGCTATTGATAAGTCCACCACTTTAAACGCGGCGAGTATAACTGGTGCTATGGTAAAAGTGCCGGGGAAATTAGGGCAGACACTTCGTTGGACGGGTGCTACAAATTATCTTTCTGCGCCGGATAACGATGCTTATACCGTAACAAACCTTTCTTTCGGCGCATGGATCAAAACATCTTCAGCGACCACTCAGATTATAGGTGAACATTTAGACGGGACTGAAGGATACGGTATATATGTAGCTAGTGATGGTACTCTTCATGGCTATGGTACGTTTAGCGCCTCGCAAGATGATGCGACGGGGAAAGTCGTCCGCGATGGAAAATGGCACCATGTGATGATGGTGCGAAATGATGACGCTGACAAGCGTTACTATTTTGTCGACGGGGTGATGGTGGCTCAGTTTGACGATACACAAACGACTACCGCATCAGCAACTGCGGCCTTGATTATCGGGGCTCGCACAAACGGCGGATTAAATTACGTTTTTAACGGCAACATAGACGATCTTCGCCTTTTCTCCCGCCCACTTTCGGCCGATGAGGTTTACTCGCTCTACCAATATGGCTCGGCGAAGATAAATGTAAGCTCCCAAGCGGTGGCTAATCAAGGTGGCGCGAGTAACCTCGTTGGCCACTGGACATTCAATGGAGGGGATATGACTGCGACAACAGCTTTTGACAAAAGTGGAAGCGGTAATACATTGACAGCAAACGCAGGGCAGAGATTGGCAGGAAAGGTTGGTCAGGCATACGGAGCGCGAGCAACTTCTGCAGACCGAGCTTCGGCGGTTCAGTCGGGTAGTCTTAATTCCTTTTCGACACAGACTGTCTCGTTATGGGTGCGGACACCAGTACCAAGTGCGGCACAAATCGCTTTGCGAAAAACAAGTAATGCGCCACAGAATGTCTATCAACTAGACACTAATGGAAGTAAATTTCGCTATATTGTCGGCGTTGCGGGAGTCCTTGACGTGGCTACAAGTAATACAACTGTCGTGGCAAATAAGTGGTATCATGTTGTAGGTACATATGATGGAACAAAAGTACGGTTATATGTGAACGGTGTCGAAGATGCAACCCCACAAGATCAGACTGGGACGATAAATACAGGAACGACTAATTCTATGTTCCTTATGGGTGATGAAAATGGTACGAACTTATTTTCCGGGATTGTAGACGACGTGCGGATCTACTCCCGTGCACTGTCGGCCGACGAAGTTTATTCCCTCTACAAGTATGGTGGTGCGAAGATAACCATAAACTCCCAAGCAGTAGCGAATCAAGGCACAACAAACGGCCTCACTGGATACTGGACATTCAATGGGGCTGATACTATAAATGGAACGACTAAAACGTTTCTCGATAAAGGTTCGTATAACATCGTTGCCACCACAAGCAACGCTACGCTTACACCCGGCAAGGTTGGGCAGGGGACGTCTTATAACGGCACAAATTCGCGAACGACCACTAACCTATCTTCAAACTATAATCTTACAGCAAGCGATTTTACTTATTCTCACTGGATGCGCAGTACGCAGACAGCCTTTGCCACGATGGGAGGTGTCCGTGATACCACCGGTACGGCACAAAATGTTCTTGTTCTTACGGGAATTAACCTCACAGCAAACAAGCCATCGGTTTTTTATTGGGCCGCCACATCGCAATCGTTTGCTGGGAATACTACAGTCAATGATGGCAAGTGGCATCTTATAACAGTGACATATACAAATGGAGGAGCGATGAAGTTGTATGTCGATGGGAAATTTGATAATCAAGCCACTCCGTCTGGCTCTGCAGGTAATGTTGATAAAAAGATGAATCTAGGTTCGAACATCAATACCGGAGATAGTGGACTACAGTTCTTCAATGGTCAGATTGACGACACCAGACTTTACTCCCGCGCGCTTTCCGCCAACGAGGTTTACAATCTTTATATGTATGGGAAGTAATACACAGCCTTTCTGCTTTTCTTTGTGATAAAATAAAGGCATAGTTTTATCGCTAATTAATTATTCGCACATATATGTTGTTACAAACGTGGGGTGAGGTGCTCGCGCAATCTTTCCAGCGCATTGGGGCAGAGACGATTTTGTTTCTCCCGGCGTTGGTGTGGTCGCTGATTATTTTTATCGCGGGTTGGATTTTCGGCAGCTTTGCGGGCGCACTCGTGAGCCATGTGGTCAAGAGCTTGCGCATCGATCGCGCTCTTGATCATGTAGGGGTGAACGAGCTTGTAGCGCACGCGGGCTACAAATTTAGCGCCGGGGGGTTCTTGGGCGGTCTGGTGAAGTGGTTTATTGTCATCGTGTTTTTGGTAGCAGCTTTAAACATTCTCCATTTGGATACCGTCAATCAATTCCTGATTGACTTCGTGATCAGCTACTTGCCGAAGGTGATTGTGGCCGTCCTTGTGCTGCTCTTTGGTTCCATCTTGGCAGACGTGAGTGGCCACGTGGTGGCTGGGTCTGCTCGCGCGGCAAATATTTCTTCGGCACACTTGGCGTCAAGTATTGCCCGTTGGGCTATCTGGATTTTCGCGATTTTGATCGCATTGGTACAGCTCGGTATCGGAGTGGCCTTTATCCAGACACTCTTCACCGGTATTGTGGCGGCAATGGCGCTTGCGCTTGGACTTGCCTTTGGGCTTGGCGGACGAGATGCCGCAGCGGACTACATCCGCAAAGTACGCAAGGATATTGAGCCGCATAACTCGTAGCCACCCTTAAGTGAGCTAGACGAAAAAACCGCCTAGGTAGGCGGTTTTTTCGTCTACGTGCTTGTGTTCACCCGAGATGTATCTCCCCGGCAACTCTTTAGTTTGACGGTTCCTTGCCTTTACGCTACAATAGACCCCACTGCATATGACGTTACATCAGCTAATGAAACAGCGGTAGGGGTAACACCCAAACGGGGTTTGCGTTAGTCCCGGCCGCTCACTACGAGCGGCCGGTTCCGTCAAAGCAGTTTTGAACCTTAACAACTACATTCTGTCCTGCCACAGTAATACCTTTCGGGGTCTTTTCGAGTGGCGGAGACAGGCAGGTAAATGAAGTAAGTATGATTTTGGTTGGTGGTTGAGTAGACAACCAACCAAAGTCAGTGAGTGGTTTTTACATTTCCTAATAGGAGATGTAAGAGCATACGGTGGATGCCTAGACTCTATATGGCGATGAAGGACGTAGCATAGCTGCGATAAGCTTCGGGGAGGTGCGTAGCAACCTTTGATCCGGAGATGTCCGAATGGGGAAACCCCGCACGCGAAGAGCGTGTGACTCCAGCATTTCGTTGGAGAGCGTACCCTGGGAAGTGAAACATCTCAGTACCAGGAGGAAAAGAAAACAACTCGATTGTGGAATCTGGGGGCGTGAAGCACGGGCAACTGTGCTTGACCAACCAGATTCTACTTTCGATCATTCCCTTAGTAGCGGCGAGCGAAACGGGAAGAGCCCAAACCATGCATCTCACAAAGGTGAGATGCAGAGACAAGAGCTAAGAGCTAAGAGCGAAGAGTAAATGCATGCGCATTTGTTCTTAACTCTTGACTCTTAACTCATAACTCTGCACCTCACTTCCGTGAGGTGCGTGGGGTTATAAGGCAGAAATATTGTTTATTCAAGGAAAGTTACAAAATCTTTAATTAACCGAAGGTGTTGGAAAGCACTGCAATACAAGGTAATAGCCCTGTAGGTGAAAATTAAGGAACTTTCATTTCTGTTCTTGAGTACTTCGGGACACGTCTGGCCCGGAGGAATTCGGCGGAACTAACCGCCAAGGCTAAATACATATAGAGATCGATAGTGAACTAGTACCGCGAGGGAAAGGTGAAAAGCAGCCCGGTGAGGGCAGTGAAATAGACCTGAAACCGTATGTTTACAAGGAGTAGGAGCGTGCGCAGCACTAAAAGCACAAAGCCAAAAGCACAAAAGACCAAACAGAATTCATTCGAGTTCTTTGGAGTTTTGTGGTTTGGAATGTTTGTGTTTTTCGCGCTGCGTGCGCGACTGCGTGCCTATTGAAGAATGAGCCAACGAGTTTATGTACATCGCTGACTAAGCCCTTCTGGGGTGGAGTCATAGGGAAACCAAGTGTTAATAGCGCGATCGGTCGCAAGACCAAGTGGTGTACGTAAGACCCGAAGCCAAGTGAGCTTACCATGAGCAGGATGAACCCTGGAGAAATTCAGGGGGAGGTCCGAACCCGTGAGCCGTACAATACTCTGGGATGACTTGTGGTAAGAAGTGAAAAGCTTATCGAACTTGGTAATAGCTGGTTCTCTCCGAAAGAGCTTTTGGGTTCGCGTCATAGTGACCCACCGGGGGTAGAGCTACTGAAAGGTCTGCACAGGGCGAAAGCTCGGCTGACCTATCAAACTCCGAATACCGGTGATTAATTCTATGGCAGTTAGACTGCGGGGGCTAAGCTCCGTTGGTCAAAAGGGGAACAGCCCAGATCTCAATCTAAGGTCCCTAAATCTACATTAAGTGCGTTTAAAGGAGGTGATATTTCACAGACAATGAGGAGGTTTGCTTAGAAGCAGCCATCCTTGAAAGATAGCGTAATAGCTCACTCATCGAGAGATATCGCGCCGCAAATGACCGGGGCTCAAATGTAGTACCGAAGGTGAGGGCTTCAGTAATCGCAAGATTAAAGGAGCGGTAGGAGAGTATTCTTGACCGCGTTGAAGGTGAGGCCGTGAGGCCCACTGGAGCGTCATGAAGTAAGAATGTTGGCACAAGTAACCACAATTGGGGTGGGAACCCCCAACGCCGAAAGATCAAGGTTTCCTTCGCGATGACAATCAGCGAAGGGTTAGTCGGTCCTAAGGGGATGGCGAACGCCGGACCTAATGGATAGCAGATTAATATTTCTGCACTGCTTGGTGTACTGATGGGAGGACGAAGGGTAGTATGCGCGGCACCTTATTGGATTGGTGTCCGTGGCGTGAGAACGTGGTGTAGGCAAATCCGCACCGCTCTCTTCAATGAGGAGTTCAAGCGTTAAGGAAATCTTAGGGGCAACTCTGAGAGATCGCGCAAAGCACGCTTCCGAGAAAAATCTCTAAAGATATACACAGAGCAACCGTACCGCAAACCGACACAGGTGATCAGCTCGAGTAGAGTAAGGCGAACGAGTGAGTGTGTCTCAAGGAACTCGGCAAAAAAGCGACCGTAACTTCGGGATAAGGTCTGCCTGCGCAAGCAGGTTACAACAAAAGTTTCTCTGGCGACTGTTTATCAAAAACACAGCTCCCTGCGAACTCGTAAGAGGAAGTATAGGGGGTGACGCCTGACCAATGCCAGAAGGTCAAACAGTGTCGTTGTATGCATCACATTGCATGTGATGCGGAGTTAAGAGTCATGAGTTAAGAGTTAAGAGTGAATGCAATTCGCATTTTTTCTTACCTCTTACCTCTTACCTCTTACCTCTGCATCGCGCGTAGCGTGATGCATATGGTGTACGCTGTAAGCCCTGGTGAATGTCGGCGATAACTATAATCGTCCTAAGGTAGCGCAATTCCTTGTCGGGTAAGTTCCGACGTGCACGAATGGCGTAACGACTGGAGAACTGTCTCGAGACACAGCTCGGTGAAAATACAGTAGCGGTGAAGATGCCGCTTACCTGCAGCTAGACGAAAAGACCCCAGGAGCTTTACTGCAACTTGGTATTGGCTATACGTGTTTGGTGCGTAGCATAGGTGGGAGGATTTGAGAGTACGATTTCGGTTGTGCTTGATCCGTCAGTGAAATACCACTCTCGAAACGTGTATAGTCTAACCTGCGAGGCAAAAACTCGCGGAAACAGTATCTGGTGGGCAGTTTTAGTGGGGCGCTATCCTCCTAAAGAGTAACGGAGGAGTTCATTAAGGTCAGCTAAGCGCGAATGGAAACCGTGCTGATAGTGCAATGGCATAAGCTGGCTTAACTGTAAGACGTAAGTGTCGAGCAGGTACGAAAGTAGAACATAGTGAACCGACGGTCCGCATTAGACGCGGCCGAAGATCATCTGACAAAAGCTACCCTGGGGATAACAGGCTGGTACCGCCCAAGAGTTCATATCGACGGCGGTGTTCGGCACCTCGATGTCGGCTCATCTTATCCTGGGGCTGGAGAAGGTCCCAAGGGTTTGGCTGTTCGCCAATTAAAAAGATACGCGAGCTGGGTTCAGACCGTCGAAGTTAAAAACACAAACGTGTAAAAACACAAAAGACCAAACAAGAATGCACTCGCATGCATTTGGAGTTTTGTGCTTTTGGCTTTGTGCTTTGTAATATCGACAATCTGAATCCTTAGAGGAATCTGTTAGCAACTTTCCATTGCGCAAGCAATGGATATCACGGCGGTTATTCGTAGCAATACGGGTAATACAAAGTTAACTATATCGGTGAATACCCTGTGTGATGCGCACGGTGAACCCCGAGGGAAGTCTGACCTAGTTCAGATCCCGTAGAGACTGTACGTTAACCATCCAGATTTATCGGGATGATGATTCAGTCCATTCCACGTAGTAATGCGTGAAAAGAAGCGTGAGACAGGTTGGTCTCCTATCTGCTGCAGGCGTTGAATATTGAGAAGATTTCCCATTAGTACGAGAGGACCGTGGGGAACTGACCTCTGGTCTACCAGTTGTCCTGCCAAGGGCACCGCTGGGTAGCTATGTCGGGAATGGATAATCTCTGAAAGCATCTAAGAGAGAAGCCAACTTCAAGATAAGTATTCGTTATGAGGCTCGTCAGAGATGATGACGTTGATAGGCTCTAGGTGCAAGCACCGTAAGGTGTTCAGCCGAGGAGTACTAATAAGCCCATTCCTATTAGGAAATGTGAAAACCACAGTGAGTGTTTCTTCCTTCATTTACAAAAAAGCTTGAAAATTAAGAGATGGAAATTTCTTGCGCACTCAGCTCGTTTGAGGAGATATCCTTGCAGTCCCGCCCCCAAGGCGGATTTAGGAGATTCTCCGTGAGCACGTCGGGGCCCCAATCTCGCGAGGTGTCGGTAAAATCCGGCAAGTGCGCGCCATTTCCTTGGTTCTCTTTGTTTGCGGCTGAGCGGCCCCGGACCTTTCCCAAGGTAGTTGGATCATGTTCGGAGTATTACGTACCCCGGTTTCTGTTCCACGGTGGGGTCGCTCAGCCCTGTCTCCTAGTTTTCAAGTTGGTTGTGGTTTTTGTTCTGGTGGCATAACGGAGAGGTCACACCTGATCCCATTCCGAACTCAGCAGTTAAGCTCTCTAGTACCGATGGTACTGCGCAAGCGGTAGAGTAGGTAGTTGCCAGAACAAAACTCATAACTTTATCACAAAGACCCACCTATACACAGGTGGGTCTTTGGGCGTTCATCTGTTCTTGCTATGATGAAGGTATGAAAACTGTTGTCTCGTGGGGACTTCGTCGCCAGTTGGTGGGGTTCTTGCTTTTCCTTATTCTTGCTGTGGCTTCCGGGTACGGAATATATACACAGCTGATACCTCGCGCGACTTGTTCAGACGGCCGGCAAAATAGTACTGAAACGGGTGTAGATTGTGGCGGGGCATGTAGTCGTGTGTGTTCAGGGGAAGCAGAAGACCTACGGGTGGCGTGGAGCAAGGTTTTTCCATCGACAATCGCCGGAGCATACGACGTCGCTGCGCTTGTGCTTAATCCGAATCTTGCCCATGGGTTGAGTGAGCTCCACTACCGCTTCAGTCTTTTTGACGCTGATAATAAGCTTGTGGCTGAGCGGGAAGGGGATACCTTCGTAAACCCGGGAGAACAAGTGGCGCTCTATGAGCCAAATATTGCCACGGGCAGACGCGTGCCTCTTCGTGCGTATGTGCAATTTGAGGGACCAGAGTACGAGCTACCTTGGCGAAAAGGTCTTATCCCCATTCGCCCAGTCTTGTCAGTAGACAGCGCACAGCTAAACGCAGAAGAGGATCCTGAGCTTGTGGGCCAACTGGCAAATCGCTCTATCGCAGATGCTGTTGGTATTCAAGCTGTGGCGATACTCCTTGATAAAGATGAGGTTCCTATTGGTGTGCGCTCTTCCTATTTTGACAGTCTCAAGCGGAACAAGGCCATTCCACTCTTTTTCTCTTGGCCCGGATTACCCAAGAATACTGTTCCTGTAGCAGGAGAAGTGTATCCGCGCTCTACTGCCGAAGGTATTAAATAGCTCGTATCAGCTAGAGCACCTTGCCGGCAGGGTCTGCCCTCCGATCGCTACCCGCACTATTCTTTTTCCTATATACTATTCCCATGTCCTCTTGGGGTCGCCAACATCAGACGGGTTATCTGCTCGCGATCATTATTGTTGTGCTTGTTGCCGGTGTCGGCACCTACGTCGTGCGAAAGCCTGTGCCCACCTGTGGTGATGGAGTAGAGAACGGTAGCGAGACCGGAGTAGACTGTGGTGGAGCTTGCTTGCGCGCGTGCAAAGACGAAGCCACTGCGCCCATAGTCTCATGGGTGCATTTTTTCCCGGTACGCAGCGGGGCGGTGGATGTCGCCGCTCTCCTTCGGAACCCCAACGCGCGCTTTGCTCTATCGGAACTCCGGTATCGTTTTAAGCTCTATGACGCGAATCAACAGCTCATCGCCGAACGTGACGGTGTTACCTTTTTAAACCCGGGGGAAGAGACGGTGATCTTTGAGCCGCTAGTACAAACAAAATCTCGGGTGGCCGCACGTGCATTTCTGGAGCTTGCTCCCCAGGGAGAGGATCTCTTCTGGGTCCGTAAGGGCGAAGAACGCGTCCCGGCGCTCGTTGTGAAGGACAAAGAGTTTGCTCTTGATCCGGTACCCTCGCTGACGGTTACTCTGGGAAATACTTCTTCTTTTGATGCACGTGACGTCAGCGTTGTAGGGGTGCTCTATGACGGCTCGGGGAACGCTGTTGCCGCAAGTGCAACCACGATTCCACGCATTCTGCGCTTGCAAGAAAGCGAGTCGACACTCACGTGGCCGAATCCTTTCTCGGTAGACATTGCCTCCTCCGGCGTATATCTGCATACGCGTCCTTTGTCGGTCAACTAAATTGTATGATGAGTTTCTTCCGTACGTCTGTGGCCGCTCTTGACTGGCTGCTCTTGGGCTCTACCTTGCCACTTCTGCTAGCTGGTTGGCTCACCATGAATTCTTTTGGTGCGGAGAACTACTTCGCGGACCGCCAACTACTCTGGATCGGAGTGGCCATCCTTGTTTTCTTTTTATGCAGTCAGGTAGACTGGCGCTTTTTAAAGCGTCCATGGATTCTTTTTGGTCTCTACCTTGTTGCCAATGCCTTCCTTGTACTTCTCTTTGTTGGGGCGCAAATTAAGGGGACACAAAGTTGGTTTCATCTGGGCAGCATCGCGGTTGAGCCGGGTGACTTTGTGAATCTGCTCGTTGTTATCCTTCTCGCCAAATACTTCTCGCGGCGGCATGTAGAGATTGCAAACATTCGCCATGTCTTGATTTCCGGAATTTATGCGCTCATTCCGTTTGTGCTGGTGCTCTTGCAGCCGAACTTTGGGTCGGCTATCGTTATCGTCTTCATCTGGCTTGGCATGGTTCTTGTTTCTGGTATTCCAAAGAAGTATCTTTTTGCAGTGTTGGGTGCGGGGCTGGTCGCATTCTGCCTTCTGTGGCTCTTTGTGTTTAAGCCTTATCAGAAGAATCGCATCCTGAATTTCGTTGACCCCATGCGTGATGTGCGGGGAAGCGGGTACAACGCTTTTCAATCGCAGATCGCTGTTGGTTCCGGGCAGCTTGTGGGTAAGGGCGTCGGCAATGGTACGCAATCACGACTCCAATTTCTTCCTGAGTATCAAACAGACTTCATCGTCGCCGCGTTTGCAGAAGAGTGGGGTTTCGTGGGGGTGCTCATTATCTTTGTCAGTTTTGCCATAATTATATGGCGCGCACTCACGATTGCGTATCTGGGAGCATCGAACTTTGAGATGCTCTATGGCATGGGGTTTGTCATGCTGCTCGTCTCACACTTCGTGATAAATGTCGGTATGAATGTGGGCCTCTTACCGGTTACTGGAATTACGGTGCCTTTTATGAGCTATGGGGGATCACACTTGCTCGTAGAGTTTATTGGCCTAGGTATATTAATGAGTATGCGACGGTATGCACGGGCAGCGCACCGTGATGATATGAAGAATGAGTTTCTGGGAATCTAGATCGCGATGGAGCACAGTCGGGGAAGCGTGGACGTGAAAGCGCCCGCCGGGGTGGCGGGCGTCCAAAGGGTACCGTCGTCTTGATCACTCCAGACGACAGCCTGCATGTCCCGAGCGCAGTCGGGATTCTGGCAGATGAGCCGCACGGGCACATTGTATGGCCCGCGAAACTCCGTCATCGGTATGCGGTGGCGGCAGTGCACGCACCGTGGTCCAAACCTCTTCATGGAGTACCTCCTGTCCTGGTTCGCAAGTTATAACTCATCTAAAGTAGAGAAGGTTGCTCCTGCGCACGGTAGACTGCAAGAGTCTTTTTGAGCATCTGGTCGAGGGAAAAGTCGGCACTGATCTTTTCGTGAAGTGCGTGTCCGAGGTGGCTGCGCTCATCGCTCGAGGTGATAAGCCGCTCTAGTGCCTGGGTGAGGGCGTCGACGTCGCCCACGCCGACGAGTATGCCGGTATGGGTGAGCATATCGGGAATACCAAAGACATTGCTTGCTACTACGGGAAGCGAAGCGAGACCTGCTTCCATGATGGCATAAGGAAGACCTTCCTTCCGCGAGGGCATCACGAAAATATCGAAGGCGAGCAAATACTGTTTGGCATCAAGCACGAAGCCAGGGAAGAATACCACCTCTCCGAGCCCAGCCTCTTCTGCTTTGGCTTTGAGCTCAGTCTCTAGATCGCCGTTGCCCACAAGCACACAGGCGACGTTTGTCAGCACGTCCTTCTCTTTCAGTTTGCGTAGGGCTGCAATCAGGAAATCCAAGCCTTTGACTTGGTGGAGTTCACCGACTGCGCCGATGACGAGCTTGTCGTGCAAGAAGTCTGCTTGTTCTGCGAAACGGGTAGCTAAGTATGCTTGTGCTGCCGGGCGCGCGAGCATCTCGAAGGGTGCGGTGCCGTTGTGTACGAGGTGGAACTTGCGCTTAGGAATCAGGGGCAGTGCATACGCTTGCGCGAGCTCGTTTTTGGCAATGACGATAACATCTGTGGCAAAGACGCAGGTAAGCCAACTAAAGAAATAGAGCAACTGGCGGGCGAGGGGTGCGGTAAAACGTGTTTCGTTAAATGGCCAGCCATGGACGGTGTAGATAATCTTTGGTGCAGGGAACTCGCGGCGGGAGAAAGGGAAGAGGATCCGCACGCACCAGCGATACACCCGAGCGGCCACGGCGCCGAGGCCGCCGGTCTTTGAACTGTTCACATGCACTACGTGTGGCCGCTCCCGCACAATGATTTTGAATACTTGCCAGAGAACACCTGCCTCTTTCCAGAGGTTGATGTCACGCTCAAGGCCCTTGATGGGAATGGTGCGCACACCCTTGTCAGCAAGTGCCTGCACGAGTGGGCCGTTGCCGCCGAGGGCAACTACCGGCTCCCAAGTAGAATCCAATTCTACGGTAGAATTGGATTCTACTTTGTTTATATTTGTCGCCAAATCAAACACATACCGCTGCGCGCCATAGAAGTTCGATTTGGTGATGACATAGAGCACTTTTTGCTTAGGCATACGAAGTAGTCTACAGGAGCAAAGAGTAATAGACAAGAGGCATATTATATGGTAATATAACAACAGGAGCGGGAGAAAGGAGCAAGACTTTTATGTGTGAACTTTGCCATGCGGATCCTTTGGATAAAAGCACGCTCGACGGCCACCACACTTGGTGTCCTTGTCTGAGCGACGGCAACTCCCAAATCTGGGACCTGGGATACAGTGCGGGATATGCCGGCAAGGAATGTCCAGACCCTCACCCTGCCTGTATGGCAGGGTATGATCAGGGCGAGCGAAAAAGAAGGCAAGAGCGCAAATAGGGAACACGCTGCCAGGAAGAGGAGGGCTGCCACCTACCGCTTCCGGCAGCTTTCTTCGTTTTGATATTTTTAACTCTCTTTTCACTAGTGCAGAGGCACGGGAGGGCAATGAAGAAGCAAGCGAACTATACTACCCTTGGGGGATGTCTCGCAGCGCGACGGCGCGAGAGTAAAGAAACTTTCCAGCCCGGAAAGTATTCTGCTCCCCCAAGGGTAGTATGGTGAGCGTCTTCGTTGCTCTAGCCTCGGTCTTGGTCACGGATAATCTACTCGCCGTCGCTCCTAGATTTCCGCGACCGCACCTCGCAGTTTCGTCTGTTGACGAAACTTAGCTCCGGTTCGTACAAGTGTGCGAAAATGCAAAGCAGTTTGCATTTCCTGCCTTGTACGCTACCATTCTCCACATGTTCGGCAGACGAAGAACAAACATTTTTATACTAGTGATCGGCGACCTCTTTGCAATGGTGGTGGCTTTGTGGTTGACGCTCGGACTTCGCTACTCGGCGCTGCCGACGGAGGAGCTCTTTGTGCGCCACTTACAACTCTTTGGACCCGTGTTTGTACTCTGGCTGATCGGCTTCTTTATCTTCAACCTGTATGGCAAGCCAACGGCGGTCTACTTGCGCAATCTTCCCCTTAATCTTTTCCGCGCGCAGTTTTTCAATAGCGCTGTGGCGGCTCTTATTTTCTACTTCTTGCCACGCGCAGGTACGCCGAAGACCATTCTCTTTATCGATCTTCTATTTTCCGTTATCGTCCTTTTGGTTTGGCGTACAGTCTTAGGGCCAACGCTTACCTCGCGACGAAAAGAGCAAATGTTGCTTTTGGGCTCGAGTGCCGAGGCGAAAGAGCTCGAGCGCGAGCTTACGGAGAACGAGCGGTACAGCGCTACTGTGCATCGCTTGGGCGACAACGCCACTCGCGAAGAGATTTTGGATGACATCTATGCCAATCACATTGCCACCATCGTTTTCGACTTCAAGAATCATCACGAAAAGGAGCTTGTCTCCAATCTCGGAGTGCTGGCGCTCCTGGGCATTAAGTTTATCGACGTAAACGAGCTCTACGAAGAGCTCTTTGATCGTGTGCCTCTCTCGCTCATAAACGACCATTGGTTCTTCGAGAATATTTCTTCTCGTACGCCTCCTGCGTACGATATCTTAAAGCGAGCAATGGATATTGTTATCGGGATAGTGGCCGGAGTGGTTTCTCTTTTGTTGTATCCTTTCGTTATCCTTGCTATTAAGCTTGATGATGGCGGCCCGGTCTTTAGTATCCAAGAGCGCATTGGCAAAGGTAATCAGGTCTTCCATGCGCTTAAGTTTCGCACCATGAGCGGTACCGACAAGGGTGCGTGGGGAGCACAAGGAAAAGACTTGCGGGTTACCCGCGCTGGTCGCTTTTTGCGCGCTTCCCGCATTGACGAGCTTCCCCAGCTCTGGAACATTCTCCGGGGAGACATGTCGCTTATCGGTCCACGGCCAGACATCATAGATCTCGGCAAGAAGTTGGCCACAGAGATACCCTACTACACCGTGCGCAATATTATCCCCCCGGGTCTTTCGGGCTGGGCGCAGATTAGCCAAGATCTCCCGCCGCGATCCGTGGAAGAGACGCGCGAACGATTGTCGTATGATTTCTACTACCTGAAACATCGCTCGCTTCTGCTCGATGTGAAGATTGCACTTCGAACAATTAAGACCCTGCTGTCACGATCGGGCTTATAAAGCACAAAACTCCAAAGAATACAGATTTGCCCGGGCCCATTTGGAGTTTTGTGTAGTTTGTGCTTTGTGCTTTACTATTATCTATGCGTATTTTGATTACTGGCGCGGCGGGATATGTGGGTGGCATGCTTGCTCATCAATTTTCGCGTGGCCCCGAGGTGACCGAGATCATAGGCATTGACCGGGAGCCTATGCCAGAGCTTCTTGTCGGAAACGAGAAAATTACCTGGATCACACACGAGCTATCTGAAGACGGCTGGCAAGAGCTCCTGCGAGGGAAGACACCAGATGTGGTTATTCACTGCGCGTGGCACATACGTGACCTCTACTTTCGTCCGGGACTTCAGCGTCGTTGGAATGTGGGCGGATCGGAAAAGGTGTTTGACTATTGCTTTTCGCAGAGGGTGAAGAAGCTCATTCACTTTAGCACCGTCTCTTCCTATGGCGCTTTTGATACCAATACCCTCATTCGTCCCTTTATTGAGAATGATCCGCCGCGTGAAAATGTCTATCGCTATGGTATTGAGAAGCGAGACGTCGAGCTGTCGCTCAAAAAGAAGTACATGGCCTCGGGTAAAAGCACCCAGGTATTTATTGTCCGTCCTGCCACAATTACGGGACCGCGGGAGAGATATATGATGGGCAAGAAAGGACTCGCCTACATGCTTCGGCCGAATGAGCAGATTGGCCCAGAACACAAGAAGCGTACGACGGTGATGGATCTCCTCCGGCAGCTCTTGGTGGCGATGCCCATTGCGAGTGACGAGTGGTGTCGCCAGTATATCCATGAGGACGACGTGACGGATATCGTGGGAATGCTTACGTTTGGTAAGATTAAAGACCACTACGAAGTGTTTAATATTTCTCCAGCGGATATTATTCGAGCACCTGATATGGCCGCTCTCTTCCATCGAAAGACACTTCGGGTTGCCCCCTGGATGGTGCGCGTAGCCTTTGCTTTTGCTTGGGATCTTTCCTTCGGTCGCATCCCTACCTCACCTGGTGGCTGGCGTTTCTATTGCTACCCAATCCCTGTTGATGGTTCAAAAATCGAGAAGAAGTACCACTACGACTACGCCTATACCTCCAAGGAAGCGCTCACCAAAGATGAGGGGAGATACAGCTATGCTAAAGTAGAAAGCGAAAAGTCATGATCTAACAAAATTCAACCTGAGATACTCAGACATACAAGCGATGACTTTACTCTTTTACCTTTTTCATTATGAATTACTCTTTCATTAAAGAGAGCGATCCCAAGGTGTACAAGACGATACTAGGCGAGAAGAAGCGCGAGTCTGAAGGTTTGGAACTGATCCCTTCAGAGAACTACGTTTCCCCGGCTGTACAAGAAGCGCTCGGGTCAGTCTTCACAAACAAATATTCAGAAGGTTTTCCGGGAAAGCGATACTATGGTGGCCAGCAATTCACTGATGAAGTGGAAAATCTCGCCATCGAACGTGCCAAGGAGATCTTTCATTGCGATCACGCGAATGTACAGGCGCTTTCTGGTGCACCGGCAAATTGGGCAGTATTTGCGGCTTGGATGAATCCGGGAGATACGATCATCGGCATGGACCTCTCTCACGGTGGACATCTGACCCATGGTGCACCGGTGACGTTCGTTTCGAAGATATTTAATTTCGTCCGGTACAAGATGAAGGATATTGAAACAGGTGAGATTGATTATGAAGAGTTGCGAAAGTTGGCGAAGAAGCACAAACCAAAGATCATCATGGCTGGTTTCTCGGCTTATCCCAGAGAATACGACTACGCAGCATTTGCCTCTATCGCAAACGAAGTCGGTGCTGTGGCCTTAGCAGACATGGCGCACATCGCTGGCATGATTGCCGCAGGTGTTATGAAGAATCCTTTTGACTACGGTTTCCATGTGATGACTACCACTACGCACAAGACACTGCGTGGTCCACGGGGAGGTATGATTCTTTCCCGTGGTGAAGTATCGAGCCCCCTCAAGGCTCCAGTGAAGACCATTGAAAATCTTCCTACGCTCATAGATCGCGCCATATTTCCGGGTTTACAAGGTGGTCCGCACATGCAGCAGGTGGCAGCGACGGCCGTCTGCCTTGGAGAGGTTATGAAGCCGGACTTTAAAGCATATGCCAAACAGATTCTTCTGAATGCGAAAGTTCTCGCACAAGAGCTCATGGATGGGGGAGCAAAGCTCGTCACGAATGGCACCGACAATCACCTCATGCTTGTTGACTGTGTAAAATCATGGGGAATCGATGGTAAAGAAGCCGAGCACCTCTTGGACGAGGTCGGCATTACGTTAAATAAAAATGCAGTGCCCGATGATGCAAACCCGCCGTTTCGTCCTTCTGGTATCCGCATGGGAACACCAGCGTCGACGACGCGAGGAATGAAGGAAAAGGAAATGAAACACATCGGCAAGTTCATTTTATCCGCCATAGCGGCTCGTAATGATAGGAGTAAGTTAAAAAAAATCCATAGTGAGGTGAAGACGCTAAGCAATAAGTTTCCGATTCCAAGTGTGTAAATATGAACCAAGAACTCAAAGTCGCATTGCTTCAGATACATCCGGGCAACACCCCGGAAGAGAATCTTGTCGTGGCTCAACGATGGGTAGCAGAGGCGGCAGCCGCGGATGCGGACATTGCTCTGCTGCCGGAAATGTGGAGCATTGGTTATGAGTCGCCACATTCCTATGGCGGCGAGGAAAAAGCTTGGCAACAGGCTGCATTGCAGGAGGGCGATGAGATGTTTGCGCGGTATCAGAATCTTGCCCAAACGTGTCGAATTGCAATTGTCTTTACTTTTCTCGAGCGACGCGAGAATGGCTACTCGAACTCCGCTTTTCTCATTAATCGCGATGGTGAGGTGACGTTGCGCTACCGAAAAGTGCATACGGTTGATAAAAATTGGGAGCGCTCTCTTGTTGCTGGTACGGAATTCCCCGTCGCCACCCTCTCGCTCAAGGCGGGTGAGGTAAAGATTGGACTCATGATTTGTTTCGATCGCGAATTCCCGGAAGCGGCGCGTCTGCTTATGCTCGAAGGCGCGGAAGTAATCCTTTTACCGAATGCCTTCGGTATCGAGCACAACCATATTGCGCAATTGCAAACACGTGGATATGAGAATATGGTTGGTGTCGCCATGACAAATTATCCGCAACCGAAACAAAATGGCCACTCACTTGCTTTTGATGGCATGAATGCTCGCGGGCAGGCATACAACCCTTTGCTGGTACAGGCCGATGACACGGAGGGTATTTGGTACGCGACTTTTGATCTCACAAGACTTCGGGAGTATCGAGCCCACGGCTCTCAAGGAGATGCATATCGCAGGCCAAGCTTGTACGGCAAGCTCGTGGAAGATAACCCTAAGCCACCTTTTCTTAGAAAAGAAGCAAGGCGGTAGCCAAGCTGAAGGTCCTGCCGCTTTTATTCCACGGGTAAGGATACGACACAAATCATGTTTATCGACGGAAAACAAATAGTTGAGGTGCTTAAACGAGAGCTACGTGCGGACGTGGCAGCCCTCGGGCAGGCGTTGAACTTAGTCATTATCCAAGTCGGGGATGATCCTGTTTCTACTCGCTATGTGCGCATGAAGCAGCGGTTTGGGGAGTCGATTGGAGTTGCAGTCAGTCTCGAACATTACTCCCGATCAAGTGCCGCAGGAGAGCTTGTGCAAGCAATTGCTCGCGACCGCACCAGCGATTTTGATTTCTCGGGTGTTATTGTGCAGCTACCAATCCTGGCTACGGTGGATACAGAGCAGGTGTTGAACACCATCCCGCTTGAGCAAGACGTAGACATGCTCTCCGAGGCAGCCCGGGCGGCATACGAGGACGAGACGTCCCTTATCCTACCGCCAGTCGTTGCTGCAATAGACCATGTATTTGCACTCCATGAGATCGAGCTTACGGGTAAGCGAGTGGCGGTGGTGGGGTATGGTCGACTGGTAGGTAAGCCGGTCGCGACTTGGCTCGAACGAGCTCGTGCAGATGTGACGATCCTCACCCAGGCTGACCCACTCGAGGACACCCTTCGTACGGCAGATGTCGTCATTTCTGGGGTCGGCGTGGGAAATCTTATTCAGCCCGATATGATTAAAGAAGGAGTAGTGCTTGTTGATGTGGGGACTAGCAACGAAGGGGGAGAGCTTCGAGGAGACATCGATCTTCGCTGTGCTCCCAAAGCCTCTCTTTTTTCATCTGTGCCTGGTGGTATTGGTCCAGTGACGATGGCAATGCTTTTTAAAAACCTCCTCGAGCTAGCGAAACAGCATCAATTGCATAATTCGATAGAATCGCTATACTAGGCAAACTTATGGCGAAAACACGGATCTGGGCACTCATCTTTATCGTTCTTGGTGCCGCACTTTGGTACTTTGTGTATTCCTCGGAGCGTATGCCTACCAGTTTCTTTGGTGGATTTCCCTTTAAACTTGGCCTAGACCTAAAGGGTGGTGCAGAGCTTGTCTACCAGGCTGATGTAACGAAGTTGCCTTCGGCAGAGGTGAAGGATTCTATGGCATCACTCCGAGATCTTATTGAGCGCCGGGTGAATACGCTTGGTGTGTCGGAGCCAGTGGTACAAACCGAAGTGGGGAGTAATGGCGATGAACGCTTGCTCATCCAACTCCCCGGGGTGACGGACATCAATCAGGCTATTGCCGCAATTGGCGCGACGCCGCTTCTGGAGTTCAAGACTGAGCGTCCCGCAGCAGAAAAGGACAAAATTCTCGCTGCACAAAAAGCATTTATTGAGGCACAGCAAGCAGGCAAGCAGCCGACCGACATTGACCTTTCGCTCCTTACCCAGGATCCTTATTACGTACCGACGCAGCTTACCGGACGCTACTTAAAGAAGGCGGCTCTTGAATTCAATCAGCAGAACTTTGAAGCAGTGGTGTCACTGCAATTCGACGACACAGGTACTAAACTTTTCTCCGATATCACGGGAGCGAACGTCGGCAAAACCGTTGCCATCTACCTTGATGGCGCTCCCATCTCCACTCCCGTGGTGCGAGAGGCGATCACATCAGGGACGGCACAGATTAGCGGCAGCTTTAAGCCGCAGGATGCCAAGGAGCTGGTCGGAAGATTGAATTCAGGGGCGTTACCTGTGCCCATCGAGCTTATTTCTACGGAAACAGTGGGGGCATCACTCGGAGACGAGGCATTACAGAAGAATATTTGGGCCGGGATTTATGGCACACTGCTTGTGGCGCTCTTTCTGGTGCTCTGGTATCGCGTCCCCGGACTTATTGCGGTCATATCGCTTACAATTTATATTGCGCTCATGCTTGCCTTCTTTAAGTTGATTCCAGTGACTCTTACTGCGGCAGGCATCGCCGGCTTTATTATGTCGATCGGCATGGCGGTCGATGCGAATATTCTTATTTTTGAGCGGACAAAGGAAGAGCTTGAGGGCGGACACAGCCTCGCTGACGCCATCAAGGAGGGCTTTGCTCGTGCCTGGCTTTCGATTCGTGATTCGAATATCTCGAGTATGATCACGGCCGTCGTACTCTTCTGGTTGGGCACGAGCTTGGTGAAGGGCTTCGCGCTCACCTTCGGTCTTGGTGTGCTCGTGAGTATGTTTACGGCAATTACCGTTACCCGCATGTTCCTCTTCAGCTTCCGCATAAAGGATACACCGACCACCAAATTCCTCTTTGGTCACGGACTCTCTAAATAGCTACTATTTCTATGTTCATCGTTACCTACAAAAATTTCTTTCTCGGCCTCAGTCTCGTGCTTACCGTTATCGCACTGGTCGCTGTAGGCGTATGGGGCCTTCGGGAAGGCATCGACTTTAAAGGCGGAGCCATTATGGAGGTGGCCTATCCGATGGGTACTCGTCCGCAGCCTCAGCTGGTCCGTGAGCGCGTGGTGAGTTTTCCCGACACCGAGTTTGGCGAAGTGCTCGTGCAGCCTGCGGGGGAGAACGCCATCGTGCTTCGATTGCGAGACTTGAAAGAGCCCGAGCGTGTCCAGCTGCTCGGTATTTTAAATAGTCTTATCCAGCCATCCGCAGCAACAACAACCTCCACGTCGACAGCAGCTGCTCAGGTAGAGCAGAAGCGATTTAATTCCATCGGCCCCGTGATCGGCAGTGAGCTTCGCCAAAAGTCATGGCTTGCCATTGGAACCGTGATTCTCTTTATCGTGCTCTTTATCGCCTTTGCTTTCCGGAAAGTGTCGGCTCCAGTCGCGTCATGGAAGTATGGCCTCGTCGCCATTGTTGCACTCATCCACGATGTTGTTATTCCAACGGGAGTCATGGCGCTGCTTGGGTACCTCTACGGCACGGAAGTGGACATCCTTTTCGTGACTGCGCTGCTTGCTATTCTCGGCTTCTCTATCCACGATACGATTGTGGTGTTTGATCGCATTCGTGAGAACTTACGCAAGCATACGGCGAAGGATTTTGAGCATACCGTCGGTCTCAGTTTGAGCCAGACCATCGGTCGTTCCATCAACACTTCGCTTACGGTGGCTATCGTGCTGCTCGCCCTCTACTTCTTCGGGGGAGAATCGACAAAAATCTTTGCCCTCATTCTTACCATCGGTGTTATCTCTGGGACCTACTCCTCTGTCTTCCTCGCAAGTCCCTTGCTCGTCCTTGTAGAAAAGCTACAGAAGAAGGCTCGCTAGACTCACGTTTTCCGCTTGTTGCAACCGGTATTTCTTTGGGTTGGCAGCGATATGGGTCTGCGCCTATGAAATGGCTTCAGATAGGGCTTTCTCTCCACTTGACTCCACCCTGGAATCAAGTATACTTATCCAGCTAGCCCTAGAGGCTAGTTTTTCAGCCCAGACGGCAATGGCACGAGGCGGAAGAGACCTTTGACAATTGGTTTACACAGCAAAAACATAATTGAGAATTGTGCAAGTTCGGTAACAAATGAATCAACGAGCCAAGTTGAACTCTTTCTTTTGTTCCGTTCTAAATAAGAATAGACCTTCTGCAGCTCCGTTCGCGGAGACTGCGAAGGAAGATCAACTATTGAGAGAAATGCATGGTACCGGCATAGCTCGGGCATCTTGCATTTTTCATTGAGAGTTTGATCCTAGCTCAGGATGAACGCTGGCGACGTGGATAAGGCATGCAAGTCGAGCGCCCCGCAAGGGGAGCGGCAGACGAGGTAGTAACACGTGAGTACGTACCTTCGATTCAGGGATAGCCCATCGAAAGATGGGGTAATACTTGATGGTCCCGTAAGGGTAAAGATTTATCGATCGAAGAACGGCTTGCGACGTATCAGGTAGTTGGTGGGGTAACGGCCCACCAAGCCTATGACGCGTAGAGGAGCTGAGAGGCTGACCCTCACCGATAGCACTGAGACACGGGCTATACACCTACGGGTGGCTGCAGCCGAGAATATTCGACAATGGACGAAAGTCTGATCGAGCGACGTCGCGTGGTGGATGAAGTCCTTCGGGACGTAAACACCTTTTGTCAGGGAGAACGTGGCATTCATGCCACACGATAGTACCTGAAGAATAAGGGGTTGCTAACTCTGTGCCAGCAGCAGCGGTAATACAGAGACCCCGAGCGTTATCCGGAATTATTGGGCGTAAAGGGTGTGTAGGTGGTCATGTTAGTCTTCTGCTAAACCCATCGGCTTAACCGGTGGTGTGCGGAGGAAACGGCATGACTTGAGCGTGCGAGAGGTTTACGGAACTCATGGTGTAGGGGTGAAATCCGTTAATATCATGGGGAACACCAAAGGCGAAGGCAGTAAACTGGCGCACCGCTGACACTGAAACACGAAAGCGTGGGGAGAGAATGGGATTAGATACCCCAGTATTCCACGCCCTAAACGATGATCACTAGCTTTTCGGAGTATCGACCCTCTGAGAGGCGTAGCTAACGCGTTAAGTGATCCGCCTGGGAAGTACGGCCGCAAGGCTAAAACTCAAAGGAATAGACGGGGACTTGCACAAGCGGTGGATTATGTGGTTTAATTCGATTCTAAACGAAGAACCTCACCAGGGCTAGACATCCAGACGAAGACCTTAGGAAACTAGGGTTGTCTCACAAGGACGGCTGGACAGGTGATGCATGGCTGTCGTCAGTTCGTGGTTTGAATTGTTCCCTTAAGTGGGGTAACGAACGCAACCCGTATCGTGTGTTACAAGTGTCACACGAGACTGCCCGCCTCTGGCGGGAGGAAGCGCGGATGACGCCAAGTCAGCATGTCCCTCTGATGCCCTGGGCTACACACATAATACAATCGCCGGTACAACGGGATGCAATGTCGTAAGACGGAGCCAATCCTCATAAGCCGGCGCCAGTTCGGATTGAGGTCTGCAACTCGACCTCATGAAGCCGGAATCGCTAGTAATCGCGGGTCAGCTATACCGCGGTGAATACGTTCTCAAGTCTTGTACTCACTGCCCGTCAAACAAGGGAAGCCGGGAGCACCTGAAGCTCGCGCTCGTCGCGAGCCAAGGTGAGCTTGGTAACAAATGTTAAGTCGTAACAAGGCACGGGTAGCGGAAGCTGCTCGTGGAATTATTCAAAACATACCGGCATTATGAAAATAATGACCAGTGTCGATTTTCTGTCATCACAAGTGATAAGAAAGCTCTTGGTCCAAGAACTGAAAGCGGACTCGTTGTCGGTTATCGAAAACCGAATCGAACGGAACAAAAGAAAGAGTAGTGCCACACGTGAGTGCTGTAAACCAATTTAAAGTCAAAGCAAAAAACCAGCTTGTAACAGGGCTGGTTTTTTGGTACTCTTGGAAGTCAAAGCATTCGTGTCCGGTCACAACTCTCGGTCTGCTGACCGAGGTCGCGACCCCGCCTCCGCGCCTGCGCGCGTCCGGCTCTCGGATGCTCCAAGTATTCGCATCCGCGCGTAGCTCAGTTGGTAGAGCAAACGACTGATACTCGTTAGGTCCCAAGTTCGAATCTTGGCGCGCGGACAGAGAGGAATATCATACGCTACATTATTATGGACAAAACAGATATCGAAAAAACGGGAGAGGGGCCAGTGCGGGTTAACAGAAAGGATATCATGAATGGATTCAACTTTGAGTTTGGCACCAGAAATGATGCCGTAGAATTCACGAAGATCTTTTGGACACATTATTCACCTCTGACCGCAAGACATCTGGCAACGGGAAAGTGGAAACCGGAGTTACATAGCCAGTTAATTTATGGCGATAGGACAGATATGTTCCCCGACCCTAGAGGCTCAGACAAGTGGTCTATTTCGATAACTGGAAATGGCGGTCCTGTGACCACGAGATGCAAAGAGGTGCTTACAGAACTTTCTTACTTATAAGCTTCCGGCCCTTTTTCTTTTATCAAACTCTAAATTGTCTACTGCATAAATAGTCTAGCGGGCGTATAGTTATGACATGAGAAATCGGCCTAAGGGGAAACAGCGGTCGGTGCTCGTCGCTGTCATTAAAGACTGGCGCGATCTCAGTTTGTTGCTGCATGAGCATTGGTATCGTATCCCTGTCGCTCACTTGCCGAAGCGAGCCTTTACGCACATCGCTTTTTACCAGCCCGCTGCTTTTGGCCAAGCGGGTAAGGGCATAAATTTCTACGCACGGGTGCACGAGAGGGAAGTTCGAACGCGCTTGGAGCTCTTGCCCGATGAGTCAAATCATCCCCGAGCTGACGATAGCTACTCCAAGTTTAGTTTTAAGAAGATCATTGCCCTCAAGCGACCAATCAAGAACGTTATTCCTCGCCGGGTCTCTTTCGGCTTTACTGACCTTGCCAGCCTCAAACGTGCAAGAGACATTCTCGAGCTCTACCATGTGCCGAAGACCGAGCAGTTGATGGCAGAAGCGTTGGCAGAGCGAGGCATCAAAACAAAGTCCGAGCTGACGGTGGTTGATCCAAAAAGCAAAAGGCGAGTGCGCTTGGACCTCGTAGTCGAGTGTGTCGATGGGAGAATTGCCATTGAATGTGACAACAAAAAGGCGCACATGGGTAAGGCGCAGCAAGAACGTGACCGTGTGAAAGACGCCTTACTCAAACGTCTTGGTTGGGAGGTTGTCCGCCTCAAAGAGCGCGAGGTGCTCGACGAGGAGGAAGTTTGCGTTGTGCGAATTCAGGAGCTCGTGCAGTCACTTGGCTACCAGATGGTCAAGCAGAGAAGTCTAGTTTGAGATTCTGGTGCCAAAGCATATACTTTCTACATGAGCGAAAACACCTTCGAAACTATCAAGCAGCGCGATAGTGCCGGCAGAGACTACTGGTCTTCTCGTGAGCTCGCCCGCGTGCTCGAGTACCCGGACTACCGAAAATTCTTAAACGTCATCGAGAAGGCTAAGGTTGCCTGCGAAAACAGCGGCGAGGTTGTCCACAACCATTTTGTCCATACGGACGAAATGGTGAACATTGGTTCTGGCGCCGAGCGGCCGGTAGACACCATCTATCTTTCCCGCTACGCCTGCTATCTGATCGTGCAGAACTCTGATCCCACGAAAGTGGTCGTAGCCAAGGGGCAGACCTACTTTGCCATCCAGACGCACCGCCAAGAAAAGACAGAGAATGCCATCGAAGATCACAAGCGGCTTTTCTTGCGCGAGGAGATGAAGAAGCACAACACAAGCTTGATCAAGAGTGCGGCGCGCGCAGGCGTGCAGAACTATTCCATATTCCAAAACGCTGGCTATAAAGGGTTGTATGGCGAGCTGACTTCACAAGATATCCATGAAAAGAAGAAGCTGAAAAAGTCCGAGCAGATCCTCGACCATATGGGGAGTGAAGAGCTCGCGGCCAACCTCTTCCGCGCTACGCAGACCGAAGCCAAGCTCAATCGCGAAGGTATCAAGGGCGACGAAAAAGCCAGCTTCGCGCATTATGAAGTCGGTCGAAAAGTGAGAAACACCATCAAAGAGCTTGGTGGCACCATGCCCGAAGAGCTCCCAACGCCCGACGCTATAGCTAAAGCCCGGACGAGAATAGGGAAGGGAGAAGATAAGAAGCTGGCAGGGGGTACTGCTTAGTCGCTAGATCCTATGAAAAAACAACGTGTGAATGAAGAGGACATGCAGAAGATACTCGCTCAGATGGAAAGGATGGCGCCAGACATGTCTACACCGATGCGACTTACCGTGCGCTATGACACAACTCTACAAAAGATTACAGGATGCGCAGAAGAGTCGGTATTCATGGGTGCTGGAGGAACTTTCCTATATCTCCTCCAAAATGTTTTTATGTCACATCCGGAGATCCAGAAGAAATACCCACCAGGTGTCCTTGGTTTTGAGGTCAATGGTTTTCCTCCCAAGACCTATAGCCCCATGTTCGACGGCGATGTCATAACCTTCAGCGTCAACCGCTAAATTTGGACACCCGGTGTCCAAAATTGTAGAATACGCAACATGAGGGATCTTGAGTTCGCAAATGACGAATTCTATCACGTTTACAACCATGCCGTCGGTGGCGAGGGTCTAGTTTTAGACCAAGAAGACTCTCTAAGATGGCTCCAGTCACTTCGAGAATTCAATCGAATCGAACCCATTGGCAGCATGTACGAGCACACACGGGAAAGAAAGAGGCCACTAGGTAAATTTGGACACCGGGTGTCCAAATTTGGGAATGGCGAAGAAAAGCTGGTTGATATCATCTGTTACTGCCTCAACCCCAATCACTTCCACTTACTTCTAAAGCAGCGAGTTGATAACGGGATTGAACATCTACTGCATCGCCACAGTATGGGCTACAGCAAGTATGTTAACAATAAGTATAAACGTCGAGGCACTCTCTATGAAGGAAGATTTAAGGCAAAGCTCATTGAAGACAATGATTATCTTCTGTATACCAGTGCCTATGTGAATTTGAATGATAGAGTGCATCGAATTGGGAAGGCTGGTTCCAAACTCGTAAGATCAAGCTGGGGTGAATATAAAAATGGCATAAAGGGTATTTGTGAGAAAGGTATTATCATGGACCAGTACAAGAACACCGCCGAATACGTGCACTTTGCCGAAGACTCGTTAGAGCTAATGCTTGAAACGAAGGGGGAGCAACGTGAGTTGAAGTTAAGTGAAGTCGAGTTTGGTTAACATGTATTTTGGACACCCGGTGTCCAAAGATAACATTTTAAATTCATGGAACACTTTCCCACAGAAAGGAAGCTGCATACAGATGTCTTGACGGACGCTTATGGGCCGGTGCATGCGGAAGTAGTGCGGCATGATGCGCAGATACGCGAAGTCCACATTGCGGACGCTCAGGGTATCTCTCGTACCTACGCGCTCACTTTCTTCTCTTTTGATCGCAATGATGCAGAGCTTGTGGCTATTGATAACGAGATACAGGAGGGTGGGCTGATCGGCCAGACCTTCAGAAAATATGGCTACGAGATTCGCAAGAATGTGATTGATGTTGTCTCGATGGCGATACCGCAATGGTTGCAAGAAAAGTTCCACACTCCAGAAAAGTTTGCCAAGGCACGGCTCTCGGAGTTCTACGCCGACAAGACAGGTAAACCGCCCATCATCTACGGCACGGTAGTGGAAGTGTATACACCCGACTTTCGTCCCGCTATTGTAAACGAGGTAGACATGGACCAGGTGCAACCCTCAACAGAAATGTTTGCGGCCGCAGGCGTCACTCAGCAAGAAGTATGGGATCGCCTCGGTGAAGGTAAGCAGTGGGACGATCTTGGTGAACGCTACGCACAAGCAAAAGAGCACTCTCTGCCGCATGTATTTGCATTGCGAGAAAAGATTAACAACTACATGAACTCAAGATAGTTGCCTAGTTACGCAAGTTTTACACCTTCAAGATAGAGATAGGGGATTTCGCCCGCCACTGCTTCAAGCGAAGCGGGTACATCTTTTGTGACAGCAAGCTCTTTCATATCAGTGTAGGCAAGGCCAGCCTTCACACAATGTTTGAAGAGGTCTTCGAAGGTAAACTGATATTGCCCGACCGTTACAAAGTTGCCATCGGCCTTTTTGAGCTGGAACTCGAAGTACCTACCACGTGATTTCAGATAGTCGAAATTCATCCAAGCAGTAGGGTTACTGTTCTTGTGATGCGGCGCGAGATAATAGAGACACGGGTGGCCGAGTGTAATGATGAAAGTGCCGCCCGGCCGAAGTACCCGTCCTACGTTCATAAAGATTGCCTCGTAGTTATCAGGATGCGTATAGGGCAACATAAAGTTGAGGACGCAGATATCAATTGACACATTCTTTACGGTAGCCATTGTGGTTGCATCATCGGCAGAGTATGCAATGCCAAACGGATGTGACGCTTCAGCGATTTGTGCTTGCTCGAGCATCTTTGGCGATGGGTCAAATGCAAGAACTTTTGCAACATGGGGCACCATTTGTCGTGAAAAGTAGCCTGTGCCGCAACCCACATCCAGCACCGTCTTTCCTCTGCCGATCTCTTTAATACGCTCCAATACCACCGGCCGAGCGACAAAGTCGCTCAGATGCTTCTGTTGATCACCGGCCCATTTATCCGCTTGGACTTCGTAGTTTGTGGTCATGGGTTTAGCTTAGCAGTAAGGGACGGTCTTGCAAACATTGTTTGTTCCTTATGTTGGAGGTATGCTGCAGGTATGTTTACGAGCGATTTAAAACAGAACGTCGGGATCTTAAAAACAGTGCTTGAGGAGGTGCCGGAGATTTGCTATGCGGGGAATCCGGTCTTGCGGGAGGTGGCCGCTCCGGTGACCATTGAAGAGGGGAATGCTATTGCGGCTAGACTCGAAATAATTCTTCTCAAATACCGAAAGATTACCGCTTTGGGGCGGGGCTTAGCTGCACCGCAGATAGGGGAGAACAAGGCAGTCTTTATAACGTACATGGATGATAAGGTGGAGGTGTGCATGAATCCAAAGGTCGTGGAGCGCTCGTCCGTGACCAATTTCTACCGCGAATTGTGCATCAGCGCAGGTATCGTCGCTGCAGATGTGGAACGTCCTACGTGGGTTGTGCTTGCATGGACCGACAGGGAAGGTAAACCGAGAAATGAAAAGTTCGAGGGCTTCAAGGCTCGCCTCTATCAACACGAAGAGGCACACTTGAGGGGCCGTCTCAATCTCGACGACGACGCCCCCGGTGGAATTCAGTTTGTAACCTTTGATCCTCGAGAAGAGCAGTTGCGAGATAGGTAGTGATGCGCCCGGAACAAACCTGAATAGTGAGATACGCATAGTAGCAAATGAGAAAGTGACTACTAGATTTATTTTCATTCGTCACGCGAAGCAGAAACAGGATCCAAAGCTCCACGCCAAGGAGTGGGTGCTCACTATTCCAGGAAAGCGAAAGGCAGAGAAGATCTGTGCATTGCCCGAACTTACGGAGGCAGACGTGCTCTATGCTTCAGACGAGGTGAAGGCACAGATGACCATTCAACCCCTCGCAGCAAGGCTTGGAAAAAAGATCCATGTTTCTAGGGCTTTCAATGAGATTGAGCGCGGCAAAAAGTACCTTACCAAAGACGCCTTCGCGCGCGAGAAGCAGCGACAACTTGAAGACTTGGACTATCCTGCCTTCAATGGCGAGTCAGGACGTGTGGCGCTTGCTCGATTTAAGCGAGAAGTGTGCGAGCTTGGAAGGAGACATGCTGGTAAAACCATCGTCGTTGCCACCCACGGCACTATCCTGACTATCTACTTTGCGGACTTGCTCGGTGTTCTCGATAAGCTTGT